>Ga0193751_1000104_pt1 | contig 74947 bp, 51 predicted proteins | sample L1c2metaG_FD_143050 | JGI IMG/M metagenome (GOLD analysis project Ga0193751, IMG submission 143050) | Soil microbial communities from a riparian zone of the East river system, Colorado, United States - L1c2 | ecosystem: Environmental > Terrestrial > Soil > Riparian zone | place: USA: East River...
ACGAATTGGTCAGCTGGGTTTTGGCATTGGCCAGCTCCGGCTGCTCGTTGGCCAGCGCCACCTGGGCGCGGCCGACGTTCAACGTTCCAACAATTCCGGCGCGCAATCGTTCCTCCTGCGTTTTCAATTCTTCCCCCAGAGCGCGCACCGAATTTTCCCGCACCCGCACTTTCGCTCTGTTTAAGAGCACATCGTAAAACCCAATCCGCACGTCCATCGCCACTCTGTTGCGCACTTCTTCCAGCTCGCATCGCTGTTTTTCGATCATCAGCTCGGCGATGCCCACCTGGTTGGAAACCGCCCCACCCGTGTAAACATTTTCGAGCGCTCGCACCGAAGCGCTGTAATCTTCCTGGCGAAGGCGGGTATCGGTTTGCGTTTGTCGCTTGTCGGCGAATCCGGACGAAATAACTGACGGCAAATAACCCGAGCGCGCTTCAATCAATCCGCCATGCGCCCCTTCCAACTTTTTGCGGGCAATAATAATCTCCGGGTTTTGGGCATCGGCCAGGGCGACGCCTTGTTCGATCTCATAACTCGGCAGCTCGGCTCGCGCCTCGGCAGGAAGTCCAATGGCGAACAAAGCGACGACGAAAATGAGTATTTGGCCGGCGGAGTGGTGTTTCCTAACGAGCATCCTCAAAATTGCTTGCATGCTAACCCCGACTGCTGCACTTTCCACGCTCAAATCGGGCGCGGGTTTCCTCCTCGGACGAGACCTTACATATCACTGCCCGCCTTGACCTTAATGCCTTCAAACTTATCAGAGTCAAACCTACCACATTGCATCTTGCCCCATGCGCACCGCTGCGGGTAGGATTTCTTTTTTCCCATGAGAAAGATTCGTATCGCCATCGTCGGAGTGGGCAACTGTGCCAGTTCGCTCGTCCAAGGTATCAATTTTTATCGAAGCTCCTCCGTCAATGGCACCGCAGTTGGGCTGATGCACAAGCAAATCGCCTCGTATCGGCCCGGAGACATCGAAGTTGTGGCCGCCTTCGATATCGACCGCCGCAAAGTCGGGCTCGATGTCAGCAAAGCCATTTTCGCGCCGCCCAATTGCACCAAAGTCTTTTGCGACAAAGTCAGCCTTTCCGGCGCAATCGTGAAAATGGGCTGCGTTTTCGACAGCTTTGCGCCTCACATGGCCGACCACGATCCGCTCCGCACTTTTCTGCCGCTAGAGAAAGAATCCACCCGCGAACAAATTATCGGTGAGCTGAAAGATTCCGCCACCGAGATCATGGTCAATTATCTGCCAGTTGGCTCCGATGAGGCGGCACGGTTTTACGCCAGCTGCGCGCTCGAGGCCGGAGTCGCGTTTGTAAACAACATTCCCGTCTTCATCGCCAGCGATCCGGTTTGGGCAAAACGATTTGCTGACAAAAATTTGCCGATCATCGGCGACGATATCAAATCGCAATTGGGCGCGACTGTGCTTCATCGCACGATTGTCGATCTTTTCCGGAAACGCGGCGTGAAAGTAGAGCGCACCTATCAGCTCAATACCGGCGGCAACACCGATTTTCTGAACATGCTCAGTCGGACCCGGCTTAGCTCGAAGAAAACTTCCAAGACCGAAGCGGTCCAATCAGTCATGAACGAGCGCCTGGCCGACGAAAACATTCACATCGGCCCGAGCGATTACGTTCCATGGCAGCTCGACAACAAGATCGCCTTCATTCGCGTCGAAGGCCGCCTCTTCGGCGACGTGCCGATGGAGATTGACCTAAAACTTTCGGTCGAAGACTCACCTAACTCGGCCGGCATCGCCATCGACGCGATCCGCTGCTGCAAACTCGCGCTCGACCGCGGGATCGGCGGCGTCCTTAATTCGCCCTCCGCCTATTTCTCCAAGCATCCGCCCGTCCAGATGAGCGACGACGAAGCTTACCGCTGCGTCGAGCAATTCATCCGCGGTGAGCGCGACCGCTGACGCAGCAAAATCCCCCCAAATGTTTCTCCCCAGCCGAAATAGATGAACAATTGTTCGTCTAATTCTCGTTAGGCGCTGCTCAGGCCGGCATCCTATTTCATCTGGTTTAAGTCCTAACGGTGATTGAACGGGACTGGGTAATCCTTTGGCCGCAATGAACGTTCAATCCTTAACCGTCGAGAAACCAATGAGAAGAAATGTGCCCAATAAGCCACCGCTGCGGTGGATGATTGCTTTAGTAACGCCGTTGCTAGGCGAGATAACCAACCGCTAGCTCCCCGGACATCCTCCCGACGGAAGTTCGTGCGGTCAATGATTCCACCCGCACGCCCTGCACTTTTAAGCCATCGAAGGTGTAGTAGATTACAGAACAGCAAAACGCAACGTATCTAAAATCATATTACATGAAAAATAATTTTAAAAAAATTGGGGCCGGATGCTTATTTGCGATCGCCCTGCTGTTGCTTAACAGCAGCTGCAACAGCCGGAGTAACAATCAATCTAACCAAAAGATCATTAAAGATTACTACGCCGCTTATGAGAAAAAAGATTGGAACATGTTGACGTCCCTTCTTGCTGAGGGGTTTAATTTCACCAGCCCGGCTGGCGATGATCATATTGATTTAAAGACATACAAGGAAAGGTGCTGGCCAAATTCCGCCAATATCAAAAGGTTTGATATTGATAAGCTTATCGTTGATGGAGATGATGCCTTTGTCACCTATAACGGCTGGACTACAGACGGTAGATTATTCCGGAACACAGAGTATTTTAAATTTAAAGAAGGTAAGATAAAGGAAAACGCCTGTTTCTTTGGCCCGGGTGTAAGTTTCCCAAATAATACGGGGAAATAGAGCATCCTCCGTCTCGTTAGGCCCACGGGAGAAACGTCATGAAACGCACGTGGACGATCATCGGCGTAAGCGATGTGCCAAGTAGCTTCAAATGGTACCAGTCACTCTTCGGCCAGCCCGAGACGCGACCCGGCCATGCCTACTTTGGTAAGATCCTCGATTCGGATGGAACTGTCCTGCTCTGCCTCCACCAGTGGGGCGCGCACGAGCATCCGTCGTTGATGAGTCCGGAGCGGGGGACACCTGGCAACGGCCTCCTCTTGTTTTTCCGTGTCGATGATTTCGACATGGCGCTGCCAAGGGCACGCGCGCTCGTCGCCCGGCTCGGGGAGGAGCCCCACGTGAACCCGAACACTGGAACTATGGAGTTCTCACTCCGAGACCCAGATGGCTATTATGTCACGGTTAATTCATTCCAGCCGGCCTAACCAAACGATGGAGCTGACGCCGGGCCGTCGTACTATCCAGCTTTCACATGATTAAAACGGCTCAACTCGGAGCGACGCGCGTCCTCGCCCGGCGCAGCTCATCTTGGTCTCGTTAGATGTTATCGCCACGAGCGAGCCACTCACGTCATTTTGGATCGTTCCGCATTTCACCGTTCAGACGCGAGGTTTCGGGGTCACTGCCTTTTCCGTGGAAGATGCGTTTCGTCTTCTCCGAGAAGCTGGTTACGAGCTACCAGAAGACAGAAGCAAGCTGCAAATCACACCTCACATTCGCCCTGAAGATTTGGACCCCAAACACATCACTCCAAATTGTGGGCCTGAGGTGATTCGGGGCGTCTGGTACCCATTCTCCGGAGTCAGCGTTTAGTCCGTTGTCACGCTACCATCTAACCAAACGATGAAGCCGAGAAGAAAGTAGGAAGTAGAAATTACAAAGTAGAAACAGTGGTCCGGACAATTACGCGCCCGTGGATAAAGCGTTCCGCATAATTCTGCTGCCTTTCATCGTGCTTGCGGCCGTTGGCTTCGTTTTGAGCGTCGCTGCACATATAAGCGGAGTGGCGGGCCACCCAATTCCAGGTGGTAAAGCAGTGTGGGCGCTCCACATCGGGATCTTTATCGTATGGTTTCCAACTGTTCTCGTCGCCTATCGTTTGACTCGGGGCGCGAAGCGCAAGGATTTTTGGAAAGTTGCGCTGGCCGGCTGTCCCAAGTGGATGAGAACTGTTCTCTACGGGATTTTTGCTTACGCAGCTCTCAATTTCATTTCGTTCATGATCGTGACAGTGAATCATCCTCAACAGCCAGGCGATGCTCCTCCTGAGGTCGTCCGCGGTTTTTCAGGTCATTGGATGATTTTCTATTGGGCGGCTTTCGCGACGCTCTATTCCGCCTCGGCCATCGGCTACTCGGGTATGGATCGGAAGTGCCCAAATGGACACTCAGTTGCGGTCACAGTAAAATATTGTGAGGAATGCGGAGCTGAACTTCCTCCGTTATTTCTCGATCGCCGCACTTAACGCCGCAACCAAGCGCCTCCATTCGGTGGTGAGATCGTCGGCGTCGTAGATGAGAAGCTGGCCGGTGGCCGTGGAATAAATCGCGGTGCTGACGCGGGCGTTCGTTAGGCTAGAGATCGCCTGCCAATACGCAGCCATTTGCGGGCGATAGAGATCGCGCAGGATGTCGATCTTGTCAGCCGCGATCCGGTTCGTTTTCCAGTCGAGAATAAAAACCTCGTTCGCTTTCTGGTTGAACAGCGCAAGATCGACAATTCCCTCAAGGCATTTTCCGCCAGTCCGGCTGGGATTACTGCCACTCCGGCTCGGAGTCCAGAAAAACGGCATTTCCTGACGAATCAGATCGGCATGGTGCAAATGGCGTCCGAATTCTGCGGATGATTCGATCTGCTGCTGCAAGAGTTGCCATTCGCGCTTCGAACGCGCCATATCGGGGGATGACGCGATGCTTGCCTGAAAGGTTTTCTCCCACAGCTCTGCCTGTCTGCTGCTATTAGAGGCCAGTCCGGCTCGGACCCAGGCGAGTTGTTCGGCGAAATCGTGCCACCAGACTCCGTAACGCGTGGCCGGATTATCGATCCGCGGCGGTCGCAGTTCCGGTTCGATCTCAATCCATTCCTCGGTGCTGGGCGTTTCGCTGACTTCTTCCTCCGGCGCGAACTCGCTGGGGCTGATCGTCTCTATAATAGTACCCGCTCTTTGCCGGGCGATATCGATCCAACCGGTCTCAAGCTGGAACGCGCTCAAACTGTCGGGCACGGCGTCAGGTTTCGCCTCGCGCTGGCGCGCATCCGTTTCCGCGCACGCGCTTGCTTCGTCGGGGATTACAGCTATGACTTTCGCGTTCGGCTCGTTTGCGTCCGCCTTCAGCCATTTCAATTGCGTGTCGCTGTGGACTTGACCCTTCGAACCGCGAAAGAAATCGGCGTCCAGCGCGAAGACGAGCGTGTGCCGCGCCCGGGTGAGCGCGACATAGAGAAGGCGCTCCATTTCCTGACGCTGAATCTGTTCGAGTGCATCTTTCACATCAACGACGTCGGTGTAATCGAACGCGATCTGTGGTGCGTTTCCCGGAATGACCCGCGGATAACGGACCGGTCCGCCAAGGCGCGCTTCGCGCGCAAGAAACGGCACGATCACCGCGTCCCACTCCGATCCTTTCGCCTTGTGCGCGGTGATCAGTTGGACCGCGCCGGCCTCGGCCGGTTCGGTTTCGCGCGTCTTATCGAAATTGCGCCTCAGCGTCAGAGCAAAATCCGCGATCGAATTTTGTTGCGCTTCCGCAGCGGCGGCAGCGCTGAGCAGCTTGTCCAACTCATTAACGGAGTCGCCAAACTCTTCGCGCGGCAGCGAGCGCAGGCGCTCGCGCAACTGCGTCATTCGTACAATCTCGCGCACGGCGCTGAAGAGCGGTTGATGCGGCAAACTTTCATGAATGCGCGTCAGGAGATTTAGCGCGTCGCTCACCACGCCGCGGCCTGAAGTTTTGCGTTCGATCTGAAATTTGTTTGCGTCGCCTTGAGCAAACCGCGCCAGCTCGTCGTCCGAGATTCCGAAAACCTCCCTTAACACGCCGACGACCTCGTAGCTCGCATTCGGATCGACCATGACGGCGAGAAGCGCGGTCAGCCATGCATAGGCCGGTTGCTCTGCCTGGCGATCGCTCTCCGATTGGACTTCGACCGGGATTTGTTCGTCGAGCAACGCGTCGCGCAAGGCGCGCAGCCACGCTTTGCGGGGACAGAGAATGGCAACTTCGCGCCACGATTTCGCCCGCAGCTTTTTCGTGCCGGTTTCGGAAATCCACTTCGCCAGACGACGCGCTTCAATCTGGGCGCGCTGCGTTTCGGTCAAAGAAAGATCGACATCGTTCCCAAGCTCGAACCGAATCACTTGGCCCGGCAAAATTTCCGGACGCGGACTGAGCTCGACGAATTCCACCTGGCCTTCGCTGTTGCTCAGAATTTTCGCGAACGTGGAATTCACAAAGTCGAGCTGAGCGCGATCCAGGCGAAACGTGGCCGAAAATTTCAGCTCCTCGGCCGCGCCGGTCTCGACGAACGCACGATGAAGCTCGCGATAATGGGCGAGATCTTGCGGATCGCGGTAGATTGATTGCTGAAAATCTCCAACCATCGAGAAATGGCCGGGGCGAGGAGGATCAGGTTTCGTTTCGAACCATTCGCCGCCCGCATCGACGGGCCGCGTCATTTCGAGGAGCACGAAAAATTGTTGCGGATCGGTGTCCTGCGCCTCGTCCAGAATGACGCGGTAATTCTTTTCCCGAATACGTTTCGCGACATCCGGCAGGCGCAACAGTTCCACCGCGAGCGCGACCTGGTCAGCGTAAGTGATCGCGCCGTGCGCGAGCCGGAAATCACGATAATCGCGTTGGACTTCCGCCGCCACGCACGACACGCAGCCGCTTGCCCACGCGCGCAACGGCCGAAACGCTGCCCGCCAGCGTTGGGTAAACTCGCGCGCAGTCGAAGCGCACGGTGGCCACGGCGCAAACTCATCCGTCTCGCGCCAGCGCCGGATCCAATCGCGCAGCTGCGCTTTCGCGATCGGGACATTCTTTGCCTGTGCGGTCTCGATCGTCTCGAGCACTTTCTTGAAGTCACACTCCGGGCAGCGCGTTTCCGGCGCCGCCGCGACGAAATTCGAATCCTGTTTGCGCGCCAGCTCCATCAGTTGCCGCACCTGCATCAGGCGCAAGAGCGCGCGCCGATTTTCCTCGCCTAGCGAACGGCCGATCGAGGTTTGTTGTTGGACGAATTCGTTCCACAAATCGTCGTCGTCGGTGACGACCTCGAGCCGTGCCGGCAAACCGAGACGATGGCCGTGGGTCGCGAGCAGCTTCACACAAAAGGCGTGAATCGTTCCGAAAAAGGCGCGGCCAAATGCGTCGACCGTTTCCAGTGGCAGACCGGCTTCGAGAATTTGCTGCCGCGTGCGTTGCTGCATTTCATCCGCCGCGCGGTTGGTGTAAGTGACAACGACCAGCTGCGGCAGCCATTCAAGCGCACGATGTCGATCTTTTGCGATCTCGACGATGCGATCGGTTATCGCCCGCGTCTTTCCAGAGCCGGCGGACGCGATGACGGAGAAATTGCGATCGAGCTCGCGAGCAAAGCGTTGTCGCGCGGCGTTGTCGGCGACGGTCGTCATTTCGCTTCCTCCTGTGGTTCAAGCGCGAAAGGCGGATGGGTCAGCGCCCATTTCTGTTCGAGTAAATCCATGTCGATCGGCAGGGTCGCGAGCGGATATTTTCTGACGAACCCGAAATCGCTGTGCACGGGGCCGAGCATTCCAAAAATGCCGGTTTCCTGCATCCGGTGCAGCTCGCGCCAGAAATCTTGTTGGGCGAGAACATGCGGGAGTTGAAACTGCGGCGCGAGTTCTTCCGCTGGAGAAAGCAATGTCAGTTGCACGTCTTCGGCGCCGAGCGCGTGCGCGGCCAGCGCATACAAGGCGAGCTGCACCCCGCGGCCTTCGATCAGTTGTCTCCGAAATTTTCGTTCCGGCGTGTCTCTCCGGCGCAATTCCTTCAGATTAAATCCTCGTTGCCGTCCGGTTTTGTAATCGACGACCCACAGATCGGCATAACCAATTTTGGATCGATCGGATTTGCGACGGGCGAGGACGAGATCGATCCGGCCGCGAACTCGCAGGGTTTCGTTGTCACCTAACGAAATTAGCGCCGGCGATCCGAGCGACCATTCCACCGCCATCTCCGACCAATCGTGCAGGCCCGACACCTTCGCCGCCAGACAATCGGCAATGTAGAGCGCGTTGCTTAGACCGGACGCCCACCAATCGGGAACAATTTTGCCGCGTCCGGCGCAGAGCGCATCGATTTGCGCGCGAAACTCCCGCGCTTCTTCAATGATTCGCGCGCGAATTTTGTCGCCCCGGCCAACATCGACAAACTGGTGCTCGTCGCCGTCGCAAACGCTGTTGGCCAGCCAGCGATGCACCCATTGCCCGGTCGCGACCGGCCAGGCATCGGCGTTGTCGTCACTGCTTTCCACGCCGAGAAAGATTTCCATCCACACTAGCGCCGGCCAGCGCAGCGCCTGTTCCCATTGCGTCACTCGCAATGCGATCTCCTGACCGGGTGCATTCTTTAGCGCGAACTCGTATTCGCCGGCGGCGCGCTCCTGCCGGCGGGCATCGAACGCGTAGCGCGTCCGCCCGACGCTGATCGAATCAACTTTCTGGGCGTCAACCGGCGACCAATCTTTCAACCAGGCGCGGGTTTGTTCCTCGAGTGTGTGCAATGTTCGTTGCGAAACACCGTGTCCGCGGGCGGCGAAGTAGAGCCATGAAAAAAATTCGCTCGGGTTTGCGATTCGGCTCGGAAGCGCGTCGGAATAAAGATTCGCGCTCGCGCCGACACCGCCGCTTGCCGATTCCACGAGATTAAGAAGCTGGCGTCGCCGGATCTGGCGCCGCTCGTTTGACCCGAGCAGAAGCGTTTTGCCATCGCGCACACTCCAGTGACCTTCACCCTGCCGGCCGCGCTTGGACGCACGCCGGTTGAGCATTTTGTTCTGGCGATTCAGTTCGTCGATCTGCTCTTCGCGAACAAATCCAACCTCGTCATCGAGCGCGGGCCAGGCTTCGTCGTTTAGTCCGGCAAAAATCAGATGCGACCATGGTTGACCTTGCGCGTCCGGGTAAGGGAGCAAATGGACGCGGGCGTAAGAGTGCGCACCAAGATCGTCGCGCTGCGGCGACGGCGCGCTCAGAATTTCGCGGAGCCATCGCAGATACGTGTTCTTCGAGAATGCAGTCGCGAGTTGGCCGCTCCAGTTCCGGCTAAGGCGATCGACTTCGCTCCAATGTTCTTTCCAACCTAATTGCGAAAAGATTTTGCGCGTCTCCACCAGAAATTCAGTGAGCGTCGCGTTGGCCGACAGAAATTGAGTTTTGTCCAGGCCGCGCGCGACCGTTTCGCCATTCCGTAGAATCGAGTTTTTCGCGCAGTAGTCGCGCAGCAATTCAATATCATCGATCAGCACTTCGTTGTAAGCGCGGCGCAAAATGTCTTCGACTTCCAAGATCGACAGTCCGCTAAAAATCTCCGCGTTGGTTGCGCGCAAAAAGCGAAACAGCGGTTTCAAGCGCGGCGCTTTTTGCAATTCGAGCCATGCGCGCCAGGTATCGTCGTCCAACGCGCTCGGCGCGAGATGCGCGATCCCGTCGTTATGCGCGATCTTTGCTGATTCCAGAAAGGTCGCGACCAACCGTTGCAACGCGCCCGCCCGCGCGAACAAAATGCCGAGGCGCTCGCATTTCGGATCGGCCAGAAATTTCGCGGCCAACGCGACGATGGCGCGAGCTTGTTGAGTAGTATCGCGGCCGACGACGAAATGTGCGTTTGATGTCAGCAAAGATTCTACATTTGAAACGGCACCCTCACCTCCATTCTCTCCCTGAGGGAGACGAGGCCGGGAAGCAGCAGCTCCGTCAAATGTTGGAATTACTTCGGCAGGACCAAAAGTCTCCTCCCATGTGCCGACCCAGGTTTCATCGATGTCGCGGGCTTCGTCGCGCGGATCGCTCAATACGATCGTCGCCCCGGTGGAAGCGAGAGTTGCGGCGTGTAGCAGCGGCCAAAGCGGCCAGTGCGCGGCGTCAAATCCGACCAGCAGCAAATTGCCGAACACTGGCTCGGATTCTCGAGCGTGCGCGACTGCGGCGCGATCGGCGTCGTAAACAAGGGTGAAGTCGCACGCCCGGGCACGTTGTTCGAAATGACCGGCGATTTCACGCAATGCCGGCGAATCGATCTCGTTGAAACTCCAGCCCGCGGCGCTGAGTTGATCCAGGGCGCGCAGAAAATGGTCCGGATCGCGGGCGATCGATTTCGCAACCAGTGCGGACTCTTCGTTGTCGATCTTTCCAGCGGCGAATTCTTCGGCGGTGACAGCGAGGAGCAAACGGAGATGTTCGCGCAACGGCACGTTGAGCTCGCTTCCGCGCAGCAAACTTTCTCGCAGTTGCGGCGGTGACAGAAATTTGATCCCAAGCAAAGAGATGCCGTCGCGGAGCAGCTGGTTTCGGAAGAAATATCCCTGACTGCGCGACGCGGTGACGACAACAGGCGGTTGATTATCGGACAAACTGCGATCGCGGACTTTCTCGAACCAGGGTCGGACGACATTTTCCCAAGCCGCTCCCGGCGAAGATCCGATGTGCAGCGATACCCGCGGCGAAATTGGCTCAGGTTCGCTGCGTGCTTGCGGCATCGATTAACTTAGCGGCTGAAAATATCTTCGCGAGCACACGTTCATCTCCAACGCGTTGAGTGACGCCCGTTCGGTCCAAATATTCGAGAAAAGGAATGATGACGCGGCGCGACGTGCCGATCGCCTGTCGCAGTTGACTGGCCGTGGCCGGTCCATGGTCCGAAATAAGGCCAACAACCGTGCTACGCATTTGTTCGGCTGCATCGCGGAGCAGAACAATTTCGCTGTTCAATTCGACCATGTCGCCCTGCTCAATCAAAAACCGAAGCGCCTCTTTTGCATGTCGGTCTTCGGACAGCATTCCGCGGTCTGGAGGATCGAACGGTTTCGCTGCCAGGGCCGCGCGAATCTTTTCCGCCACCGGCAAGATTTCCGGCTGCAACGACGGCCGATGCGAACCGCTCGCAATCATCGACCCCGTGCGAACAAAATCGGTTCGGCAAAGATCGGCCATCAATGCGTCGAAAACGGCCGGCGAAATGGAGTTGAGCTCGGCGCGCAGCTCGCTCAGTTCGAGTCCGCGCCGCTCTGGATGTGTTCGATGAGCTGCGTCGACGAGTCGCGCGGCACGTTTGCGTAAATCAAGCCAGACGAGCATTTTTGCGCCAACGTTGTCGGACAGGAAAATCTCGCCGTGATCGCACAGTCGCCGCAAAGCTGTCGCAATCTCTGCTGCGCGAAAGTGAGACCGCTCAAGCAAGCGAGGAGGTTCTATCACACCGGTACGCGCGATCTCCGTCCAAACGGCAAGAGCGACATCCCCCGGAGCGATCGCGCGGGACGCCAGACGCGTGCTTTCCTGAGTCCGCCGGAAGTCTTTCGGGTTTGAATCTATGTTGAAAACAAGGCCGCCCGCGATGGTGTGCTGTCCGGACGCGTCCCGCACTACCACTCGATCACCCACGAATGCGAGCAGTGGGACGTCTGACCGGAGCTGTGCGACCGCGCTCTCGCCGACGGCGAGCGAATGAGCTTCCGCAAAAATTATTTTCGCGAGCACACGGGTCGTGCCGTGGTGAATATAAGCCGACGTGCTCGGTTTGATCGGCACAGCGCGTTGCAAACGCGCCGAGCAGGTCAGAACCACGTCCAATGTGGAACTCGGCTCAAATCGCTGAGTGGTGATGACGTCGCCGCGTTTCACATCGGCCCCGATTTTCAGATCTGGCAGGTTGATCGCGGCGCGTGTTCCCGGCTCAACCACATCGACATCCCGGCCGTGAGTCTGAAGCGAGCGAATACGAGCGGAGATGCCCTTTGGCTGAACAAAGATAGTGTCGCCGACGCGCAATGTTCCACCAGTGAGCGTCCCGGTCACGACGGTGCCGATTCCGCGCAACGTGAATGCGCGATCGACAAATAATCGTGGTTTGCCGATGTCACGCGGCGGCGGCAAACCTGCGAGTTCCGCCGTGAGCGCGCGTTTCAAATCTTCGAGTCCTTCGGCGGTGCGAACCGATGTCGGAACGATTTGGCAGTTCGCGAACGGTGTGCCGGCGAGCTTTTCACGAATCTGCGCGGTCACGCTGTCGGTGTTGCCGAGATCGCTTTTCGTGAGCGCGACTACGATTCGCTTTAGACCGAGATAAAGCAGAATCTGCAAGTGCTCTTCGGTTTGCGGCATCCAGCCGTCATCCGCCGCCACGGTCAGAAGCCCGAGATCGATCGAGCCGATTCCGGCGATCATGTTGCGAACGAAATCTTCATGACCCGGAACATCGACAACGCCGATGTGAAATGTTTCGTCGTCAGATCCAGTGAGGTTTAGTTCGGCAAATCCTAAATCGATCGTGATGCCGCGAGCTTTTTCTTCCGGTAAACGATCGGGATCGGTTCCAGTGAGCGCTTTGACGAGCGCGCTTTTGCCGTGATCGACGTGTCCTGCGGTCGCGAGAATAAAGTGTTTTTCCATTATTTGGTAACCACAAAGAGCACGAAGAGATTAGAGGACGAAACGTTTGATGCCGTTCTGCAGTTTCGTGACGTTAAATTAACTAGTAAGCCGATCGGAATCTTAGCTAAGCGCATGTAAGTAAGAATTTGCGCCTGATGAATCGGAAGAAGCGCTTCTACACTCTTGATCTCGACGATAAGATCGCCGCTTATCAGGAGATCGATCCGATAGCCACAGTCGAGCAATAGGTCTTTATAGCGAACGGGCAACGGCACCTCCATTTGAAGTGGAATGGCTGCATGCGACAGCTCGCACGCGAGACACTGACGATAGGCGGATTCGAGTAAACCCGGTCCTAGCTCGCGATGAACCTCGATGGCGCAACCAATCACGCGTCGCGACAACTCATCAAACTCCATCTTCGTGTCCTTTGTGACCCTCGTGGTGGGGCTCCGTGCACGCAGTGCGAATGGCGTCGACGACCAGATCGTCCTGGTGCGAAAAAATCGTGCGGAGATCGAGTTTGAACCGTCCATCCCCGATGTAACCAATGACGGGCGGAACAGAATGACGAAGTGCGCGCGCAAAATCCTGGACCGAGCTGTCCTCTGGCAGAAAATCGAGCGTGATCGAGGGCAAGATTGATCTCGGCAAAGTGCCGCCGCCAATCTTCGACGTCGCGCTGCCGATCGTGATTTTCACCGGCAATCCCTGGAGACGAGTCACCATCGTGGCGGCCCGGGCGCGCAATTCGTCTTTCGGAATTTGGAGAAGGGCGAGCGCGGGAATCTCGCTTGTCACCTGGTTGAGGTGAAGATCGACAGTCGTTTGCAACGCAGCGAAAACCAACTTGTCGCAGCGCAGGGCACGAAAGAGTGGTTCGCTTTTGAGCGCCGCAATCAATCGTTTTTTCCCGGCGATGACTCCGGCCTGTGGTCCTCCGAATAATTTGTCGCCGCTAAAGCAAACGAGGTCCGCGCCATCTTTCAAAACCTCAACAGGAGTTGGCTCGTGGTGATGCAATCCGATCTGCTCGGTGGCGTTCATCGCGCCGCTTCCGAGATCTTCCACAAACGGGACGCGTTTTTTTCTGGCAAGCGCGGAAATCTTCGCCGTTGCAGGCGATTCGACAAAGCCGCTCATAAAGAAATTGCTCCGATGCACTTTCAGAATGAGCGCGGTCTGTTTGCCGATGGCGCGCCCATAATCTCCGAGCGTCGTTTTGTTGGTAGCGCCGACTTCCCGTAATTTCGCGCCGCTCGCCTCCAAGATTTCGCCGATTCGAAAGCCTCCGCCGATCTGCACGAGTTCGCCGCGCGAGATGATGACTTCTGGTTTGTGCCGCCCCAAACTTGACCGCTTAAAGCGGTCAAGGTTGGCCCGGGTGAAATGACGGACGATGAGGACGAGCGCGGCCGCGCAGTTGTTCACGATGGTGGCCGCTTCTGCCTGGCAGAGGAGGGCAAGCGCGCGCTCGAGATAAACGCCGCGGCCACCACGGTCGCCGGTGGTGAGATCGAGCTCCAGATTATTATAAGAGGAGGCGGTGTTCCGGAGCGCTTCGCCTGCGCCTTGGGGAAGGGGCGATCGACCGAGGTTGGTGTGAATGACGACGCCGGTGCCGTTGATCACCGGTTGAATTCGACTCGCGCGAAGCTTCTCAAGCGACGCCTGGACAAGGTCGACAATTACGGCGGACTCCGGGATCTGGCGTTGCCGACGAATCTGCGCCAACTCTTGTCGGACGACATCGACAATCAGCGGTCGGGGCAAATCGATCTGAGCCGGACCGGCCTTTTCGCCTAACGAATCGAGAATTTTGTTCACGGCCGGAATGGCACGCCGCGAGCGCGATTTCATTTTCTCATGCATATCAGCTTCTTTCGCCGGCGAGTCATGCGGCCGATGACCGCGGCGCAAGGTGTCTCAGCTTTCTTTAGGACGCGGAGAACCTTTGGCAGGGCCGATTCGGCAACACAGAGCAGTAGGCCGCCGCTGGTCTGAGCGTCCGTAAGGAAGGTTCGCTGAACCAGCGATACTGATTTTAAATCGGCGGTTTTCGTTGCGGCTTTTAAATTGTCGCGAGTGCCGCCGGGAATGCAGTCGCGCTTGATCAGCTTGAAGATCTCGTCGGTAATTGCTGGCACGCAGTCCGGAGAAATTTCCGCGCTCACTTTGCTCGCACGACACATGTTAGCGAGATGGCCGAGTAATCCGAAACCGGTGATGTCGGTCGCCGCACGAATATAGCGTCTCTCGGCCAGCTCCGCGCCGACCGAGTTGGTCTGTGACATCAAAGCGATGACTTTTTTCTCGAGCGTCCGCGACGCGATTCCGCGTTTGATCGCCGTGGTGGCGATGCCGGTGCCGAGAGGTTTGGTCAGCACAAGCAAGTCGCCCGGTCGCGCATTTTCGTTGGCGAGAATATTTCGAAGATCGACCACGCCGGTGACGGCGAGTCCGTAAATGGGCTCCGGATTGCGGATGGAGTGTCCACCGATGATTGCGCAACCGACCTCAGCGGCTTTTTCCAAACCGCCGCGCAGAATCGACGCAATTGTTTTCGATGAAACGAGATTGGTTGGAAATCCCATGAGGTTCAATGCGGTGATCGGCCGGCCGCCCATCGCAAAAACATCAGAGAGCGCATTGGCCGCGGCGATCTGTCCGTAAGCAAACGGGTCATCGACGATGGGCGTGAAGAAATCCACGGTTTGCACGAGGGCGCGATATCGATCCAAACGGTAAACGCCGGCGTCGTCGAACGTGCTCGAATTCACGAGAACGTTCGCGTTGCGATAGGTTGGTAGCTGACGCAAAACTTGCGCCAGGGCCTGTTGGCTCAACTTGGCTGCTCACCCAGCGCAGGACGACAACGACGTCAGTTTACGGATTTGTTCGCGCGACACGATTCGTCACCTCCCTTCAGGAAAGTTTGAGGTTTGATGCTCGAGGTTTGACTTAGGCGGAGAGGACAGGAATCGAACCTGCCCCGGCTCTTGCGAACCGACAACGGTTTTGAAGACCGCGAGGACCACCAGGCACCCTTCACTCTCCAGAAATGGAAAAGCTGAAAAGCTGAAAAACTGAAACGCTGAAAGTCCGAGGCGGACTGCCGTTTATTTGGCCTTTTTGATTGCGGTGACGATTTGGTCGAAATCCGGCCAGTCTCCGGAATCGAGTTTGGAATGGAGCAGTTTGCCATTGGCGCGAATTTCAAAAGCGCCGCCGCCCGAAGGAATGAGCGTAAGCGATTTGATGCGTTCGCCGAGTTCAAGAATTTTGGTCGCCAAACTGACGGCCTTCGGCGTGTAGTTTCAAACGACGCAATATTCGATCGAGACTTCCGTTTTCATCGGGCGCGCTCCTTTCCGCAAAAATGGTACGGAGCTGGACTAACCCGGTCAAGGGTGCTAAAAACGGAGGAGATAGATCGGACGCCCCGCGCGCGGTGCTGAATTCTCACTCAACTCCTCACACGCGCCGCGGAGCGCCGTTTGACCTACACGTCAAATTTAGAAAGGCGAAGTTCACGCCGGTTCGGAAGATTGCGAAATTGTTCATTGTCCTAAGAGCCCTGGACTACCGATTGCGAGTGGAAGCGGGCGCTTCGCCTCCGGCTTCGGTACCGGGGCCAGCGCCGCCAAAGTAGTAGGAAAAGACGACGAACAATTCCATCACCGGCGACTTGTGATTCACACCAAACAACGGTGAAATATCGAGACGCGCGTTGTGCGGCATCCTCCAGGCAACGGTTGGTCCGATGACGAAGCTGTTATAGGGCGTGCCGCGACTTCCTTTATCGCTAAAGCTGCGGAACTGACATTCGATTCCGGCTTTCAATTCTTCAAACAGCGCGGCCGACGGCTGCACATCTTTCGTATCGGTCGGCGCCGGTGCTTCATGAAAAAGATGAATCGGCGTAACCAGACTCTGAGCAATGCCCCACTCGCGGCCGCGATCGCCAGCCATTTCCTGCTCAAAGAATGTGTTTAACGCCCATTCGATTTTGTCGAAAAAGTCTTCAGATAAAAGCAATCGAAGTTCGTAAGCATCTGGAATTTCCATCGATTTGTCGAAGCCGCCGGGGCCGAACTTGTGGGCGGGAGTGGGCGCGCCTTCGTCGTGGAGAATATTGCCGATGCCCGTTTTGTATTCAGCAAAGATTGTCGGATTGAGCGGGATCTTGTCCCAGTCGGCAAATGCATACCGGGCCTCGAAGCTGAAGGTCGCGTCCTGAAGATCGCCATCGTAGCGCTGAATATTGTTTTCGATCGCCACGTTAATGCGATAAGGCAATCCGACTTCGACTTCCTGTGTCCAGTGATGATCAGGATTTCGGAAATGCACGACGTCGTCTTCGTAAATCAGGCTGGCGTAAACTGCGCCGGGCGGAAGCACGTAAGCGTTGGTGAGCGGCGAGAAACGCGATTGGGAGAAACTGGTCGGCGCTCCATAGGCACTGGGTAATGATTCGGCGGCTACGACGATGCTTTCGGCGGCGGCGGTCTGCGCCTGAGTCGCATGGTTGAGCGCGAGCGAGGTGAGAGCAAGACCGAGTGCGACCAAAGGAACTTTTGTAGCCATAAAATCTTTTTGTTTAATCGTGCCTGAGAGCGATGGTGGCGCCGATTATTACAAAATTGTAATGAATTTACAATCGGGATTATTTGACCCCCGCTTTGCCGCGGCGGACGAAGATTCCGTTCAAGCCGCAGCCTGGCCGGGAAAATTCAGGATTACCGTCGTTCCACGTTCCAATTCGCTCTCGACCGTGGCCGAGCCGCCATGAAGATCGACAATCGACTTGACCAAGGCTAGCCCAAGACCGGTTCCAGCGGAACTGCGCGAAGGATCGCCACGATAAAAGCGATCGAATACATGGGGCAAATGCTCCGGAGCGATTCCAGAACCGGTATCGCGGACGAAAACTTCAATGCGACCGTCGCGAGCGCCGATTGAAATATGAATGTTTGCACCATCGGTGGTGAAGCGGAGCGCGTTATCGATCAAATTGCCGACGGCGCGGTTAAAAAGCGCCGGATCGGCAAAGATTTGACCTTCGCCACTGCATTCGATGTTCACATGTCGATCTTCGGCCGCGGTTTGATAGAAGCTGGCGATCTTTTCGAGCGCAGCGCGCCCGTTAAACAGCGAACGCTCGATCTCTTGTTCGGCGGATTCGGCGCGGGCGAGAAAAAGCAGATTATCAATGATTCCGGAAAGGCGTTCGCACTCTGCCGCGGTCGATTCAATGGTGGAGCGATATTCCTCGGAACTGCGTTCGCGAGTGAGAGCCACTTGGGTTTCACCGAGCATGTTTCCAATTGGCGTTCGTAATTCGTGAGCCAGATCGGCGGAGAACTGAGATAGCCGGGTGAATGAATCTTCGAGACGATCGAGCATACCGTCGAAAGCAGTGACCACCGGCTGCAATTCGCGCGGCCATTGGGCGGGTTCGATCCGCTCGCTGAGATGGGCGGGTTGCACTCGTTCGAGCGCATGCCGCATTTCCGCCAACGGGCGCAGGCCCCGTTTCGTGACGGTAATGGCGACGAGCGTGGATGCGATGAACCCAAGACCAAGCGCGAGCGCAAGCAGAGCACCAAACTGCTTTCGGAAGCGCTCGTCGGCCGAGCGATCTTGGGCGACTTGAAGAAGGTAAGGCTGTCCATCCACCGTCTCGTTTATCGTGACGAGCGAAAATAGCTTCCCGTCTTTTCGGTAATCCTTCGTCGAGCGAGACAGAGGTTTCGATGTTTGAGGCGGTGCGAAAATATTCGGCGGCAGCGGAAGATTCATCCCGGGCGTTTCTGTTATGACATTTCCAGACGGATCGATAATGCGCATCCAGTAGACGACCGGTTCGCCGGCGCGGCGATTTTTCAGTTCGCGATCAACGGTATCCATTCCATTCGGTTGTTTCAGGTCGGTGCGAATGGCGGCGAGTTTGTCGGCCAGGACGGCGTTGTCTTCTTCAAAGGCGTGGCGGACAACGATCCAGTAAAACACGCCGAGCCCGCAGGAAAGCAAAAGAGTGGCGCAGAGGGTGAAGAGCAGCACCAGCTGCGTCGCGATAGAACGGGTTTCAGTCCGGTTTGAGGACATAACCTACGCCGCGAATTGTGTGAACGAGCTTCTTCTTGAATGGATCATCGACTTTTGCGCGCAATCGCCGGACCACGACATCGACGACATTAGTATCGGTCTTAAAATCGATGTCCCACACGTGCTCGGCAATTTCTTTGCGCGAGACGACCTCGCCGGCAGAGCGCGCTAATTGGGTTAAGAGCAGGAACTCTTTCGGGGTAAGATCGAGTGCGACGCCGCGCCGGGTCGCGCGATGCCGCCGGGTGTCGATTTTCAAATCTTCAATCCGTAATTGTCCGCTCCGGCGTGTTGGAGATCGGCGTAATAATGAGCGGACACGCGCGAGCAGCTCGGAGAAGGCAAATGGTTTGACGAGATAATCATCCGCGCCGAGTTCAAGTCCTTTGACTCGATCTCGCACGCTATCACGGGCAGTAAGAAAAAGGATCGGCGTTCGAAAACCTGCGGCGCGAAGTTCCTCGACCACGGTCCAACCATCCTTTCCCGGCAACATTACATCGATAATTAGCAGATCGAACTTGCGGTCCCGCGCGGCATTCAAGCCGGCTCCACCGTCGCCGGCAATAGCGATACGGAACCCGGCTTCACGAAGTCCCTTGGCGAGAAACGCCGCGGTCTTCTTCTCGTCTTCGATAATAAGAATCCGCACGAGCCAATCTATAACACAAAAAGGCCGCTTCCGAGGAAGCGGCCTTTTGACGAAGCGCAATCGAGGTGAATTTAAGGCAGTGAGAACGAGAAAAAGCTTTAGCTTCTGCGTCGCGCGCGGAGGACGGTCAAACCGAGTGAGCCGAGCCCACCCAAACCAAGAAGCGACAAGGTCCCGGGTTCCGGAACAACTGTGATGGTGTAGGTAGCTTGGCTGGCGAGTGGGTTGTCACTGAAGTCGCTGCCGCTAAGCTCGGAAACTTTTGGCGAGAGATCTGTCGTTTTAAGCGTATAGGTACCCGCGGGCGCTCCGGTTAGACTAAAGCTGATGGTTGCGATTGTGTAGGTTCCTGGGGCGAGGGCTGTACCGGTGGTGGTTGCGCCCAAGTCGCCGGCTTGAGTGGCGGATTTGTCGGTCAGGAAACCGGTGTCAGCACCCGAAGAATCGCTAAACGTCTTTGGCAAGTTGGTGTCGGTGCCAATAGTAAAATTGAAGTAGGTCTCGCTTGTTATGCTGATGAAGGGCGCGAGCGCCGTTGGCACTTCGAACCAATAGGAAATGCCTGGCGAAGTCGTCGGCGGACTTGTGAAAGCCAGAAGCACATCGAAACTGAATGTGCTCGTTGAGTTATAGGTGCCCGAAGTGGCCGTTCCACCGCCGGCGCCGTTATCGTTGAAGGAAAGCATGACCGTGCCGAAAGCAGCCGATGTCGCCATGAATAATGGAATCAGCGCGCTGAGTATTGTTTTTTTCATTTGATTGGTTTTCCCGAGTTTAAGTGGTTTCAGAGAGTGTCTGCTTTTTTGTGAAGCTATGAAGATTGTTGCATTCCATTCGGCGTACTGGCCGTCGCTGGATGCCAGTCGAGAAGAAATAATTTTGGGGCCGCTTCAATTTGGCTGGAAAAGGGGTTCATCTCAGACAGGAGTAATCGAGTTAACTCGAGGGCCTTGATCCGCAGTTTTAGGGAAAAGCCGGTCGAAATGTCAATCATATTTATGATTTCTATGGTATGTGAGATAACGCCTTACCGACTGGACACAGCTTCGGATCAATCCAGCGCCAAACCAATCGACCGGAGCGCTTCAGCCTATGTGGTCGGCGAACCGGCGAAATGACTGGAGCGAGCGATTCGCCCACATCGTCGTGTTCGAAGACGATGGCCGAACTCGCGCGGCAGCGACGTTTTGGGACCAATGACACAGCCATCAAAATGGGATGACCTTGTGCGGTCGCCGCGTTGTTTGGTTCCGTAATCATTCTGAACTCCTGAATCGGAAGGTCGCCATCGCGTGGATGTATCGTACCAGTTTTTTATTGGTTACGAAAATTTCCAGCACTTTGGCGACCTCGGGTTAGGGCAGCGTAGGCAGCGCAGTGCCCGATTTTGATTGAACCAGGCTGATATCGGAGCTGTTGATGGACCCGTTGACCGTAACGTCTTCGCGGAAATTGCTCGAAGTCACGGGTTGGCCCGATTGCGATTGGGTCTGAGCAATGTCGCTCGAGTTAACGGCGCCGTTTGCCGTCGTGTCGCCGATGAGGACACCCATTTGTGGCCCGACAACGTTGCCGCTGTTTCCGGCATTGTCGACCACATTGGTCAGTGTGACTGTGATGTACTGTTGGTTTGGGATGCCAGTGAGGTTGACTATATATTCGCTCTTGTTCAGTCCGATCATACTACTGCTTACCATGCAACCGTTCTGTGACGTGCAAGTACCGCCACTGCTGCTCACACTGGCGCCATCAACACTTGTAAGAGGGTTTGCGAATTCAAATACCATCTGGTAATTGCCCGCACCCAATGCGGTACTGCTGCGGCATTCAACTCCGCGCGTACCAGTGAGTGGTAACGTAACTTCGAACGGAGGTGTGATGGAACCGTGCATCATCCTTGATACAACTTTGACCGGTTGGATTGAATTTGAATTAACCGTAATTACGGCTTGGGCGGGGCTACTCATCAGGCCTCCTCGGGACTCTGTGACGGTAAGGGTTGCCGTGTAAATGCCGGCCGACGTGTATGTATGATCGATTTTGCCCGTTCCAGTACAGGCGGCATTACCAGGGCAGTCGGCGGTAGCCCCATCATCAAAGATAAAGTGGTAATTGACGATGGTATCAGCCGGTGGCGCGGTGTCCGGATCAAATGAACCTGAGCCGTCGAAGTGGACGACCAACCCAGGAAATCCAGAGGTTGGCGTAGCAGTTAACACCGCGACCGGTGGCAGGTTCGGACGGCAGGTCTGATTACTCTGCACCGTGAAAGGAATGCCGCCGCGGTTAATCGTCGAGATTGGCGTTCCGCTCGTGCTGGGCATTGCATCGGCAATCGCTGTGACCACTCCACCGGCCGTTATTGCCACTGCTCCATTCCAGTTGGTGAGCATATGTGTACCGTCAGTTGCCGGCACGCCAACATCGCTTGGCGAGACCATAATCGTGATCGTCCCGTCCGGCGTGAAGTTACTACCTGTCAGTGCCGGTTTGGATGAGGCCACGAAGCGTCCATCAACGGTGCCGGCGTTGCTAGCAGCTGCGACATAACTCTCGAACGTCGCCGACATGCCGGTAGCGTCCACAACCATCATCACACCGTAAACGTTGCCTGCCGCCTCAGCCGCACCGTCAATCGTGAAGGTGGTGTAGTAAAACGAGTTCGGCGTCAGCGGCGTGGCCAGTGACTGCACTTTGATTGTGAAAACCAATTTATCGGGGTCGGTAGTGCTCGTGAAGGGATATGCCACCGATGTACTAAGAATGTGGTGAATGGCCTGCATGTCGTCAGCGGCTGGCCGGCTATTCTCGACTACCGTGACGCCCGGAACCACGCACGGGAATTGCGTGGGCGCGGATACACCAAGTTCGCCGCAGTGATTTCCCTCTCCGCCCGTGTACATCGTGCCGGCCACTGGACCGTTTACCGCCTTAACATAGTAAAAGACGCTGCCCGAAGGCGCTGTAGAATCCAGATACTTGGTAGTCGTCTCTCCGGAAACGGCGGCTAAGAACGTCTCTGCGCCGCTGGTCGCGCTGCGATAGATGTTATAGCCAGTGATGGGTGAGCCACCATTATCTGGTTCAAGCCAGGTAATGAGCACGCCGCCGCCGCTCTGCCGGGTTGCCGACACCAGCTGAGGCGGAGCCGGAGGCATCGGTTCAATTGGGTCAAATGCCGCAAACAAACGTCGTCCGCCGGATTGCCGAGCGACAGTTCCGTGAGAATCGCCTGATTGGCCGCCGTGACTGTAGTCATTGTCGCAGTTAACGCAGCCATCGTCATAGCCCACTACGCCGCGTCCTTCCGCGTCTACGCTGAAGTCATTAAAGTCGAGGAGATTGCGGGTGTTAGGAGCGACGGGTGGGCTTGGGCAGGTTGTGCCCTGCAAGCAGATGACACCCTTTTGGACTGCGTCGTTCGGTGTCGCGTCAATGGTAATCCAATCTGCACCGCCATCATAAGTGGTCGCGATATAAAGATGCCAGATGTTTTCACAGTTGACTGCGGCACCATATACGTTGCAAACGCCTCCGGCGCTCGGATCGGTAATGGCGTCACCCGTTCCAAGGAAGCCAAATGCCGCCCGGTTATCGTCACCGGCGACTGTTACTGGGAATACGGCATGCGTGACTCCGACTGTGGTTCCAACGTCGACTGGCGTTGACCAGTGGGCGCCGCGATCACCTGAATGCGCTATCTTAGGATGTCCATCGCCGTCCACATAACCGATGTACACCGTATTCGTGCCGTTTAGGTTGCCCGCGGGTTTGCCAACACCATTCTGGCCGATGCCGACTGACGGATCTTGCGTGCTGCTGCTACCGAACACGTTGCCTTCCGTCCAAGTCAGACCGTTATCTATCGACATGGCGACACCTGCCGTGCCTCCGTTCTGTCCGCATGAAGAGTTTGGCACATACACCGTTCCGTCCGGCGCTACTTTAACGTGGCCATGAATGCCGCCTGTGCAGGTCGTCGGATTGTAGATGATTACACCCGGACCAAAGGTTTGACCGCCATCATCACTGCGTGAGCACTCCGCTTCGGCTTCGCTTTGCGAACAATAATAAATAGCGTTAGGAGATGCTGCAGATCCATAAGCAATAACTTGAGGAGGCGGAGGAGGGACGGAATTCGGATTGTAAGGTCCGCCCCCGAGAGTCTCATGGTCCGGACCCTGGCCAGGTCCGCCGTTCGCTCCGGGTGTGTAGGCGTTTCCGTCGTTGTCTGAAAATGCACCCTGGCTGTTACCCTGCCCGCCGATCAGGTCAAGTGTGAAGACCCGGCCCGGCGTGTGCGGCGGCGGGTAGCTAATACCAAGTGGAGCTGAACTATAGTGATCTACAAAGCCGATCGGATCGGTCAGGACAAATTGCTGATCGAATGTAGCCGAAACATCGTCCCAGACGTTGACGGCGGGTGAGGAGCAATCGTCAAAGTTAACGCGCCAATTACCGTCTCCGATTGGAGCGGCCCCGGTGCCCCCTTTAAAAAATACAACGCCCCCGGTGTTAAGTCGTTTAGTGCCGGTCGTAAAGTCTGGCGAAGTTGTGTCTTTAAGACTCGCTACGTTCGGGTTCCAGTCTACGCCGATCGATGGCTCGCCGGAGGGTTCAGCTTGACCAGCGCCGGCGGGATAGTTCTGATAGCGGGGTGGAGTGCAATTTCCGGTGCAAGCTGTCTGCACTGGTATTTGCTTTAGATATATCGTTCCTGTATAAGGCTCGGCCGCGCCAGATGTATTGACCAAATTAATCGTATAGGCGCCCGACGTGATGGTCGTAGGAAGGATGATCACCTCAGGGTCAGCTGTCGACGTATTGGAGGCGACGACATTAGCTTGAACGCAATTTCCACTCCCGGAGCACATCCAGGTGTCGTAGTCCTCAGTTGCTTGCGCCCAAGACACTTCTATAAAAACCTGATACTTGGTCGGGTCGTAGCCTGCCGAAGCTGTTCCAATGGACGAGTCGATCGTAAGCGTGAATGTACTGCACGACATCGGCGCTGCGCAGGTGCCTTGGCCGGCGAGGAACGTCAGATTGGGTACGAGGCTCCCGGTGGCATCCGCGTAATTGAGCGCGTTAGCTGATCCAATGTTAGCTGAGGTAAGCGTTCCGCCGGTTGGTGACGCAGCTGACGGCGTCACGGGCGCTGTAGGACCGTGAATCGGTTGTAAGTTTGTAGTGGTCTGCTTCGCTCCAGATTGTTTTGTTGAGGACGTCTTTTTTGATGTTGTCGCGGCGAAACTAGCCATGGCCAACGAGACGCCAACAATGGAGAGAACGGTCGCGGTTAAGATGCGAGGATTGAAGATTCCGGATTGCAATTTGGGGCTTTTTTTCATGTGGGCTTAGCAGAGTTAGCACTGCAATCGGGGATGGGTTGGCAGGCGGATGCCCCTTGATGAAAAATATTGGTTACCAGACGGACCCAAGTGGTCTCCGCCCGGCCCGCTTATGAGGCCATACCCTTCAAAAATATTCCGACCGTGCTAATTCGGCTGTCGCGGCTCGGCTAAGAGAAAATGTTCAGGGCAGCGCCGTCCCTGATTTGGATTGAACCAGCGCAATGTCGGAGCTGTTGATCGCCCCGTTGACGGTTACATCTTCGCGGAAGTTGCTCGAAGTGACAACTTGTCCGGATTGCGATTGCGTCTGCGTGATGTCGCTCGAGTTCACCGCTCCGTTTCCGGTGGTATCACCAATCAACACCGCCATCGGGACGGAAATGTCGCGCGTGCTCGTGCCATCATTCACGCCGAGCAAATTAATATTGAAGCGCTGCGCGTTGCTAACGTTGGTCAGATTAATCGTGACCTGATTGTTGCTAACGATCGGCGTTCCTACCACCGAAGCTGTTCCTCCCGTTCCAGGAACCGCCGTTGCGCTCGCCACTGTTATTGGAGCCGCAAAGGTCACGACAACTTGGTAATCGCCGTTTGCTCCGCCGCTCCGACATTCAATCCCGGAAGCCGGCGGCATAAGATCGACATCATACGTGCCCGCCGTCCCGTGCGTTTTCCGTGAAACCGCGCCCACCAGAATCGGATCGAAAACGTAGCCTTGGGCGACGTCGATCAGGTTGAAGAATACGCCACCAATTCCGACTAAGGGATCTGGTGGAACACTGTTTGCCTGCGCCTGCAATGTCATCGTGCTGGCGGTGACTTCATGAAGGCGATTGTCGATCGCGCCATCCACTGCTACCAAAGAGAGCGGCAGGTAGATCGTGATGTTGCCGCTCGGACCAAGAGTGGATTGGCAGTTTGCCGCCGGCAGTTGCGTCGTGCCGGGGTAAGTCAAAACGCCGCCGCCACCTACGAGTTGGACCGCGTTGGGGCCAACGAAACACTGCAACGCTGCACCGTTAAGTGATTCGGCATAAACGTGGAAATTCCTGCCACCGTTCGAGGCTGTCGTGGAAGGGACGAACCATTGCGTAGACCAGACTAAATCAATGTCAGGATCCTGAGTTGTTGTGGGCGCGAGGCTCAGGTCGTTGATTTGGGTAACAAACTTGTAGCAAGGCGCAGCAACCGAACACGGCACAGTCGTCACTTCGCTAACGCTCGAGGCGAGAATATCGAGCTGCGGCATGTTCGCGCTGCTGATTCCGGCGACTTCGTATTTGCCGTCCCCGGTCGGGTCGAGCACTCCGTTGAATGGCGTGATTCCTGGCACGCTTACGGGCGAACTCGCCGCGTACAATCCGGTTCCGCCATTCTGATGAACGTACATGGCGTGTCCGACCAGTGAGCCGACGACGTTGTCCGAGTCGGCATACACAATGTGTGCCTCGCCTTGCGGGCCGGTGCGCATTTGCAAATAATCGCCGAGGGCGTGACTAGCATTACTACATTGTCCGCCGATCAACGTTTGCACGCCTCCACTATGAACTTGGTGCGAGCTCGCCCGAATCGGTGGAGTGAAGACTGGGCCGGCGGGATCATCAGCGTTGAGCGACTGAACCAACCAAACGCTCCAAAAGCCGGTCACGGAATCCGGACCGTTGAGATTCTTACCTTGCGTTGGAGGAACTGTTGGATTTTGGCCGCAGTTGGCATCGGCCGGATTGCTCATTCCAGTTGTGCCGTACCAAACAATGTTCACGCGTCCGTCGTCACCGGCGTTGATCCAAGCGAAAACGTTGTTGTGCAAAACGCCTTCGGGCGAACCGGACGTGTCAATCTGAATCGGTATCGCCCACGTGTTACCTTGGTCTAGCGAATACGAATACATGAGGACGGTGTCGCCAATAATGTTTCCGTTGGCGTCAATTGGCGCTTGTTCCCAGACCGTGTAAAGATTGCCGGCCTTATCAATTGCGAGCGTTGGAAAATCGCCGCCCGTCTTCAATCCTGCGCCGAGATTCGCGACAGTAAGATCAGTGCAATTCAAGCCGCTCGAATCGCTGACATTGGCAACCGGCGGGCCGAATGCGACGGGGAAACAGCGGCCAACCGAAATTTTATTCAGCGCCGCGTTATCGTGGATGACGAAGATATGTTTTACGGGCGTTGCCAGCGTCGTGTAGTCGCCGAGACCGTTCGGCTGGCCTAACGTTGTCGCGATTGGACTGATTTCGTTGTTGCCCATGATCCCCTCATCGCAGGTGCCGATCGCCGTAATGTGGTATGGCGGACCAAATTCAATGCCGGCCGTCGCGCCAAGAGCGCCGGAAGCCGGAGAGCGATACATCACCAGCACATTGTTGCCAACGCTGCTGCCGCACATTGGAGCGCCGGGACCGACTTCGTCATTTGTTAGGTAAAGGGTGCCACCGTTAGTTGGGTCGCCATCAACTGCGTACCATTGCCGATCTACCACGGTATCGGGTACGCCCGTGTCACTACACGTAAACGATACGCCAAAGTCGTCCGATCGCGATGTGCTGAAATTCGCCAGAGTCAGATCGTTGAAGTAAAGATGGCCGGCAGAATCGACTGCCATCTCAGTGTCGCCGCCGCCATGACACGTTGTAACTTTGCCCTCGAGCGGTGCCGCTGCGACCACCCATTTGAAGGTGCGTCCGTTATCAAGCGAATGCCAAATCCAGCTTGTGTCTGCGCTCACTGATCCCGGCGCGCTGGTGTAAATCCGGTTCGTGTTTGTCGGGTCGATCCGGATTGATTCCTCGAATCCGGTGCCGCCAATGCCGCTGATGATCGGATGACCGAATGTCGGCGCATTGGCGGGCAGAGCGACGTTGATTTTCAAATTTCCGCCTTGTTGCGTGACGGAGCCTTTGTTTTTGGCGAGTGCAGCGAGTCCAAGGTTCAATTTCTGCAATGCCAGCTTGAGTCCACCTTGGTTTGGCGGCCGGGCAGGTTGGAAACTGTGCACCATTAATAGGATGCCGATTGCGCTAAGAATCGCGGCGGCCGTGCAGCGCAAATCGAGATTTAGTTTCATGTAGATCTACAATTCTAGGATAAGCTCCGCGGATTGGGAATTTTGTTTTGCGCCTAGGATTCGGATTTGGGGGGCCTTGCGACTGCCACTTCGCGCAATTTTTTATCGAAGCCGCCGCATATTGATTTGTCGGGGCACGGATGTTATCGAGTGCCGCCCGACTGCAAAAAAGAGACCCGACCTTGAACAGCTTACTGTCAAGCGTTCAGCCTTGCTTTTTCAGGAATCGTCGCGTCTTTACAGATTATCGCGTTCGATCTGGGGAACCGTTTCTAATTCCCCTAGTTTGTGACGGAGAGGTAGTTGCGGGCGAAGTCGGCAGACCTGTTCCCGACATGGATTGTACCAGCGCGATATCCGAGCTGTTGATCAACCCATTGACGGTGACATCTTCGCGGAAGTTGCTAGGGCCGACAGGTTGTCCCGACTGCGATTGAGTCTGGGAAATGTCGCTTGAGTTAACCAGACCATTTCCAGTTGTGTCGCCGACGAGCACGCCCATTGTCGCTACAGTGTTGGCCGTGGCGCCTGTCGCATTGACCACGCCATTGAGAGTAACTGTAGTGTATTGGCCGTTGGGTACACCGGTCAGGTTGACCGAGCATTGGTCCTGGTTCGGCCCCCTGATAACCACGCCAGTGCTAGCAGTGCCGCAATTTGCTACCGGGGTCGCAAAGGTAAAAACCAATTTGTAATCGACGCCGGGAGTGCCAGTCTGGCCCGGCGCACGGCATTCCACCCCGGGCGTGCCGGTGAGCGGTAGATCAATATCGAACGTGCCGGCACTCCCGTGGATTTTTCTCGATGCAACGCTGCTCAATTGTAATGCCGGACAAACCGCCCAGCTCTGGCCGTTGCCAAAATCAGCATCAGGAGCGCGATCCATTGGCTGAAGGAAAGTTACTCCCGAGCCCATCGCTCCTTCGCCCGCAATTGTTAGGCCGAAAGGATTCCTCACTGCCGGAATGCCGGTGACATCGGTAATCGGGATCGTCGGATTGCCGATCGAACTGAGCGGCACCGGGACTGTGATAGTGCCGTTCGCCCCGGTTGTGAACGTGCCGGTCACGGTATTGGCCGAGCTCAGCCGATTATTAGCTGAGTCCCACGGTCCCCAGGTGTACTTAATAGTTGACGGATCTACGTCCACTTCCGTTCCGTAAGTGATCCCATTGCTCGAAGTCCAGACAACAAAATACGTCGTAAACGTATCACCAGGCGATGGAGTTTGTGTGAGATTGGCTAAGGTCATCTTCGTGGTCAGGTTGGTAGCGTCGGCCGAGAACGAGATGGCCGTGATGTCAGCTTGGCTGGTGGGACCCTGCCCACCTGGTGCGGGATTAACCGCATCTCCGACAAAATCAGTGACTACGTTGATACCGCTACAAGAATACGGCACAGATGGCGGCGGAATCGGCCCAACGGTTAAGTGAATCTCGTTGCTCTGAGATCCGGTACCTTGTCCGTTGATCGCTTTGACCACGTAGTAATAGTCCGTCACGTTAGGATCGGCCGTGGTATCATTGTAGGCAGTCTTGATGTTGCCGGTATTGGCGACTAACACGGTTTCACCGCCTGCCGTTGTTCCGCGCAAAATTTGGTAACCCGTGATATCAGAACCGCCGTTGTCCGGCATCTTCCACGTGAGATGAGAACCATTGACATCGCGTGTGCCGGATAGGCAGGGCGGTTTTGGTAGAGCGGGCTCGATGACATCAAATTGCGAGAGCAGCGGTTTGCCGCCGAACTGGCGTGCCACCCGCATGTAAGCGACAAAATCGTTCGGCGTCGTCCCGCCGGTCCCTGCGATGCAGCTCGGACTCACGCAGCCGTCGCTGTAGCCGTAAAGGACGCGGCCTTTATCGTCCACCGTGATTTCATTGAAATCTAAAAGGTTGCGATCTTGAGCGCTGCCACCCTGCTGCCAGATGCCAGTCATGCTCTGAACAGGATCATTTGGGGTGGCGTTAACCGTAGTCCATGTGACGCCACCGTCGTAGGTAGTGGCGATGAAGACATACCAGTTACCCGGGAAAGCCACTGACTGATAGTCGCCGGCGACGTTCGTGCCGAGGAAGCCAACGGCCGCTCGGCCCGAGCTACCGCCCACCGCTTCAATTTCCGCAGCGTTCACGATGCCGTGAGAAGCTCCAAGATCGAAGTCACGAATCCAGGTCACACCGTGATCCAAGCTGACCTTCACGTGGGCATGGCCCTCGGGCAGGTTGCCTGTCGGCACCGGTTCGTTGTTCACGTAGGCGTAGTAGACTGTGTTATTGTTATCGATCGCGATGGAGGGATCGGCGCCATTTGGCTGCGGTATACTACCAGTGACAGCAAACTCCGTCCAAGTAACGCCGCCGTTCGTGCTCACTCCGCCGCCCTGTGTAGCACCGCAATGAGCGTCTGGCAGCCAGACCGTGCCATCGGGTGACACGTGCACATGTCCGTGCGTACCGCTGCAATTGCTGGTCACGCCGTCGAAGACTACTACCCCGGGGCCATAGTTGACACCTAGGTCATCGCTGCGCTGGCAAAAGGCCGCGCCGACTGGGAATGTCTGCCCACAATAATAGACAGCTTCGCCGTGGTTTGCTGCCGTCGCGAGTGGATTCGGCATGCCAGCAACAAGCGGATACGGTCCGGAACCTATGGTTTCGTGATCGTCGCTGAGATTGGGCGGGCTAGGAGCAAATGGCACCCACTGGTCGCCGTCATTCAAAGCGGGCGTCGTGTTGTCGGTATATGCGTAGACAGCGTTAGCGCCCGCGGTCGAGTTGGACGCAAAAGTGCGGCCAGATATTTGATCGGTCCACAAAATTGGATCAAGGCCGAAATTGAGTGTGGCGGTTGATTTATCTTCCCAAAGAGCTTCGCAGCACTCCGGCTGTGCTGGCGTCAGACTCTCCGGCGGAGTCAGACGCCAAATCGGACCCCTATTCATCGTAAAAATGTGGTGTGTCATCGGATTGAACCCGATATTGAACTCACCGCTGACGGGCTTGGAGCTGCCGAAAGGTGCGTAAAAATTCTGGTACCGAGGATTTCCGGCTACCGTGGGATCCGGACCACCGAAAGGACCGCCCCCGCCGCCGCCGCCGCTGGGACCCGGCATCAATTCAATTTTCACATGGATGATCTCTTGAGTCGATATGAACGGGGTACTAATGACTGAGAATGTCTGAGTGCCGTCTGCCAAGGGCGTGAAGGTGCAGATCTCGGGATTGGCGCTGCCATTCGATTGGGAAGCGGCCTGCTCGGAACCGTCCAGGGTAGTGATGTGACCTTTATACACGTAAAGGTCGTAATCCGATTGGCCCGTGCCGGCATCCGTCCAGAACTGCGTAAATTTGATAAACGCGTTTGGATTCGCGGCGTGATAACCAGCTGGCAGTGTCACAGTCAGGTAGAAAATATCGCAAGGGAAATTCGCGTCGCAGTGCGGTCCCGCGTCAACCTCGGGAATTGGGGTGGGATTGTCTGTGTTAAACGGCCCGGCGTCGTAAGTCACGGGACCGGACACGTCCGTCAGCGTTCCGCTTGGCGGCGTCGACGCAAAACTGAGCATCGCCATCCAGGTGCCAACCGAACAAAGACTGAAGGCCAATAAGATGCGGGGATTAAAAATGCCGGATTGGGAAATGAGATTTTTTTTCATTTTGGGTTTGTTGAAGGATGGCCGTGCCTTTTCTGCGGTAGCGGACAAACGTGCGAAATCGCAGCACTTGCTTGAGCGCGGTTATGTTGACCTCTGAAATCACTCGACCACCTGATTCGGGAATAGCGCGGCGAGTGGACGTATCGCGGCTGCGATATCTTAGGTTGCTGCTCGGACGCACCACGTTGATTTGTCGGGTCGCGGATGCTACGTAGCCTCGGTCCGAAGCCGGACGGGCACTGTTTCGCAATGACTGCAAAAAATTACAAAGACACCCTCAATCTCCCGCGCACGGATTTTCCGATGAAAGCGAATCTGGCGACGCGCGAGCCGGAGTTGCTCAAGAAGTGGGACGAAGCGCAGCTTTATTGGCAGATCCAGCAGTCGCGCAAAGATCGGGAGCTGTTCGTGCTTCACGACGGCCCGCCTTTCGCTAATGGCGACGTGCACATGGGAACCGCGCTCAACAAGATCCTGAAAGATTTCGTGGTGAAATCGCAAACCATGCTCGGCAAACGCGCGCCTTACGTTCCGGGTTGGGACTGCCATGGACTTCCGATCGAATACAAAGTCGTCAAGGAATCGCGCGATTTGTCGCCGCTCGAAGTGCGCAAACGCTGCGATGCGTTCGCACGCAAATATGTCGATCTTCAGCGCGCGCAATTCAAACGCCTCGGCGTCCTCGGCGATTGGGAGCATCCCTATCTGACGCTCGATCCTAAATACGAAGCGGAAATCCTGCGCGCGTTCGCGGTCTTCGTTGAGAAGGGTCTGGTTTATCAATCGAAGAAGCCGGTTTTCTGGAGCACCGGTGCCCAGACCGCGCTCGCCGAAGCCGAAGTGGAGTATCAGGAACGCGATGACACCGCTGTTTACGTGAAATTTCCAATCGCGAGCGGGGAATGGAAAGACAAAGCGAGCATCGCGATCTGGACGACCACGCCATGGACATTGCCCGCGAACCTCGCAATCGCGGTCGATCCAAAGGAAATGTACGTGGTCCAGGAATTTTCGCGCAATGGAACTTCCGAGACTCTCTTGCTGGCCGGCAAACTTGTTCCGCAATTTTGCGCGAACACGAAATTCGAACCGGTTAGCGAACCGCGAGCCTCTTTTCCCGGCGCTAAGATCGACAAGATCAAAGCGCACCATCCGTTTCTTGATCGCGAAGTAATCGTGCTGACGGCGGATTTCGTGACGATGGACACCGGCACCGGCGCGGTCCACATCGCGCCTGGTCACGGCGAAGACGATTATTGGTTAGGCAAACAAAACAATTTGCCAATTTTGTCTCCGGTCGATGATCACGGCCGTCTCACCGATGAAGCGGGTCTGCCAAATCTAACCGGCAAATATGTTTTCGATGCGAACATCGACATCGTCAATTTGCTCCGTGATCGCGGCAATTTGTTAGGCGCGCAGAATTTTCATCATTCCTATCCGTATTGCTGGCGCTCCAAGACGCCGATCATCTTCCGCAATGTCGAACAATTCTTTATTCGGATCGACGATCTCCGCGGCCAAGCCTTGGAAGCAATTCACAAGGAAGTGAAATGGATCCCGGCGTGGGGCGAGAACCGGATCGCTGGCACGGTCGAATCGCGTCCCGACTGGGTCATCTCGCGTCAGCGCAGTTGGGGCGTCCCGTTGCCTGTCTTTTACTCAGCCGAGGGCAAACCAATTCTCGACGCGAAGATCATCCGCAAGCTGGCAGATCTGGTCGCGGAGCGCGGTTCCAATGTCTGGTTCGAATTAAACGATGTGGATCTTGCCAAGCAATTGGGACTTCCATCAGGCACAACCAAACGCAACGACACAATCGACGTCTGGATCGACAGCGGCGTGTCGCACCAGGCCGTTTGTGCAACGCGTCCCGAGTTGCGCGACCCGGCCGACATGTATTTGGAGGCGACCGATCAACATCGCGGCTGGTTTCAATCTTCACTCCTGACCAGCATCGCCATGAAGGACCGCGCGCCATACAAGACTTGCGTCACCCACGGGTTCGTTGTCGATATTGACGGCAAGAAAATCTCAAAGTCCGGGACCTACGACAAACCGATGGACGCCGGACACTTTGTCGGACGTCACGGCGCCGATCTGGTCCGGTTATGGGCGAGCAGTATCGATTACACCGATGACGTTCCGTTTTCGGAAGAGATGTTCACACGTCTCGGCGATACTTATCGGCGAATACGCAACACGCTCCGGATCTTGTTGGGCAACCTTTTTGATTATCCCTCAGGAAAGCAGGAAAGCAGGAAAGCAGACTTTACTTTGGTTGACCGCTGGATCCTCGAACGGCTCGATCAAGCGATCCGCGATTGCCGATCGGCTTATGAGCTCTTCGAGTTTCACAAGGTTTATCACACCTTGAATCAACTTTGCGCGGTCGACCTGAGCAGTCTTTACATCGACATCACCAAGGACCGGATGTATTGCGACGCGCCGGATTCCCCTCGTCGGCGCGGTACCCAAACGACGATGCACGAAATTTACGGCGCGCTTTGCCAATTACTCGCACCTGTTCTGGTCTTTACCGCCGAGGAAGCGTGGCGTCATTCGCAAGCCAGCTCGTCCGTTCACTTGGAGGAATTTCCGACGCCACAGAATCGAGGGGACAAAGCAAGCGAACAGATGGCGGATCTTTTGCGACTGCGTGGCGTAATCGGTCAAGCAATCGAAAAAGCGCGTCAGGATAAACTGATTGGCAACGCGCTGGAGGCGGCGGTCGTTCTGCGTTCAAATTCCGATGTGACGACAAAAATCGACAAAGACGAGCTCGAGGAATTTTTTATCCTGAGCGATCTCACGATCGAACAAGCGAAAGAGGCGAGCGCTTCGGTCACGAAAACGCCTTATGCAAAATGCGCGCGTTGCTGGCGCCATCGCGAGTACGTTGGCAAAAGCAAAACGTATCCGGATTTGTGCGACCGCTGCGAGAAGGTGGTGAGCGGCGGCTGATCGTCTATTGTCATGTCGAGCGAATACGCCAGTCCGGCTCGGACCGAGAAATTTCTAAATATCTCCGGAAACAGTAAGAGATTCCTCGACTCCGCTCGGAATGACAAAGCTGAGAGCGACCTGACATGAAATACATCGTCTTCATCTCGTTACCGCTCTATTTGCTCGACCGGATCACAAAATATTGGGTGTTGCAGTCGATCGATCCGGACCAGCCGGTTGTCGTGGTCCCGGACTTTTTTCATTTGGTCAACATTACGAACACCGGCGCGGCGTTCGGTTCGTTCAAGAACAACAACGCCTTTTTTATCGCGATCTCGGGTGTCGCTTTATTGTTCGCGCTCGTGTTGCTCTTGGGGCGACACGAGCACGGCGCGGGAGATCGTCCGAAATCGCTTTGGTGGACACGGAATTTCTGGCGCGACTTGTCGCTGGCGCTATTACTCGCAGGCGTGCTCGGAAATCTGACTGACCGTTTGCTTTACGGGCACGTGATCGATTTTTTGCTGTTCGATCTACATGTGCCGTTCGCGCGTCCGTGGCCGGCGTTCAACGTGGCCGATTCGTGCATCTGTATCGCCGTTGTTTTCTTTATTGTTCATTCTTTTCGACAGGAGAAGAAAGCACCGACACCGGTGTAGCTAGGGGCGATTACGCTCCCAGCTAGTGCATCCAATAGTGTTGCCCATTAACGTTGGATGTTTGCCTCAAAGCTTACGCTTTTGAGGCAAGTGGATTGACCTCAATCGCCCGTGCCGGCAACGTATCCGCGGGTGGTTCGGTGAACCGCCCCTACCTAATGAAAATGTCGCCCATGGAAAAAACTGCGCGCGAGGTCGCGCAACGCTTGCGCGCGCAAGGCCACATTGCCTATTTCGCAGGCGGTTGTGTGCGCGACATGGTCCGCGATTTACCTGCAAAAGATTTCGACGTCGCGACGGACGCAACGCCTGACATCGTGCAGAAGATTTTCCCACACACTTACGCCGTCGGCGCGCACTTCGGCGTCGTCGTCGTGGTCGAGAATGGATTCAATTTCGAAGTTGCGACATTCCGGTCGGACGGCGCGTATCTGGATCACCGTCATCCGGTCGATGTTCGATTTTCGTCGCCGGAAGAAGACGCGAAGCGGCGCGATTTTACGATCAACGGGATGTTCTTCGACCCGGAGAAAAACGAAGTGATCGATTTCGTCGGTGGCCGCGCTGATTTAGAAGCAAAACTTGTTCGGGCAATCGGCGATCCGGCTGCGCGGTTCGCTGAAGACCGGCTACGAATGTTGCGCGCGGTCCGTTTCGCGACCGTTCTCGATTACGAGATCGACAATCAAACCTGGGATGCGCTGGTCGCGAGCGCGGCCTCGATCAACGAGATCAGCGCCGAACGGATCCGTGAGGAATTACTAAAGATTTTTCTTTCCCCGAACCGTGTCCGCGGCTGGGACCTGCTCGATCGGAGCGGATTAATGCGCACGATTTTGCCAGAGCTCGACGCGATGAAAGGTTGTTTGCAGCCGGAGCAATTTCACCCTGAAGGCGACGTCTTTGAACACACCAGGCTGATGTTGGAACTGCTCCCGGAAAAAGTTTCCCTGCCGCTGGTCCTGTCGGTTTTATTCCATGACGTGGGGAAACCGGTCACGGCCACAGTCGACGAAACCGGCCGGATTCGTTTCAACGAGCACGACCGGATCGGCGCAGCGATGACCGAATCGATCATGGAACGGTTGCGATTTTCGCGCGCAGAAATTGAGGCAGTGGTCGAGATGGTGCGCCAACACATGGTCTTCAAGGATGTGCCGAAGATGCGGGTGGCAAAACTAAAGCGATTCATGGCGCGGCCGACTTTTGAAGAAGAACTCGAACTCCATCGGGTCGATTGCGCCGGCAGCCATCGGATGATGGAGAATTACGAATTCCTTTTGCGAAAGCGCGAAGAGTTCGCCAACGAACCGATCATTCCGCCGCCGTTGGTGCGCGGCGACGATTTGATCGCATTGGGAATGCAGCCAGGCCCGAAGTTTGGTGAAATCCTTGAAGCAGTTGAGACCAGGCAGTTGGAAGGCGCGTTGAAAGATCGACAACAAGCCCTCGACTGGATCAAGCGTGAATACTCATCGGACGCGAAGGCTAAAAAGAGTCGGCGTTCAGCGCGTGCGCGCTAAACGCCGCTCAATCTAAATCTTTCTATTAGTCGCTGATTGTTACCCGGTCAGAACGCGCGGACTAAAAATGCCTGATTCAGAAGTTCGTTTCGTTTTCGTGATAGGTTCTTTCCGATTTTTCGAACTGAAAGATGTATTCTGAATCGGGTGTCGGACGCCTTTGTCGGCGAAAATTCGACAAAAGAGATTGCGTTCCCTGAATGCTTTGACATGGAAGATCGAGTGACGAACATCGAAGAGCCGATGAGAATTTTGATGATCAGCGCCGAAGGCCCGCCGTTGCTACACGTCGGTGCGCTCATCGATGTAATGGATGCGTTGCCGCACGAGCTGCGCTCTCGTGGTCACGAGGTGGCCGTGGCTCTGCCGTATTATCGGGAGATTCGGGACAATCCCGCGTTCAAGGAGGAGGACACCGGGGTCACAGTCGATGTGCGCGTCGGCGACAAAACTTACATCGCTGAATACCTGCAAGGCCGCAGCCCGAGCGGCGTCCAACTATTTTTTGTTCGGTGTGACGAGTTTTTCGATCGCGACGGAATTTACGGTGAGCACGGCACCGCTTATGAAGATAACGCCGCGCGCTTTATTTTTTTCAGCAAAGCGGCGGTGGAATTGGCGCGCCGTCTGACCCCGACGCCGCAGATTCTGCACGTTCATGATTGGCCAGCTGCACTCGTCCCGGTTTACGTGCGAGCGCATCATTTGCCGTTCGCAACCGTGCTCACGATTCATCACATCGCCGAGCAGGGAAGTTTCTGGGGACTCGATTTTCGCCTGACCAATCTGCACGAGCGGTTCTTCACCCTGCGCGGCGTCGAATTTTTTGGGAAACTGAATTTCCTCAAAGGCGGAATTCTGTTCGCCGACAAGGTCACGACTGTGAGCGAGCGGCACAAACGTGAGGTCCAAACCCCGGAGTTCGGTTGCGGTCTCGACGCAGTCTTGCGGGAAAATGCGCATAAGCTCAGCGCCATCCTCCACGGCGCCGATTACGCTCGCTGGAATCCGGAAACGGACAAACTTCTTCCAGCTGATTACACGCCAACGGAGTTGTGGGGCAAACAGCTTTGTCGCGCTGCGCTTCTAAATGGTTTGCGACTCGAACCCAAACCTCGCGGACCGGTGTTTGGAATGGTGACGCGGGTCGTGGGCGAAAAAGGTTTCGACATTCTCGTGCCACTGCTCGACCGGCTGCTTGCGGACGACGTCCGTTTCATCATTCTCGGCGAGGGCGATCCGGCCTATGAAACGGCGCTCGAGGTCGCAACCCGAAAGTTTCCCAGAAAATTTGCTTATCGAAAGGTCTACGATGACAAAAGCGCGCACGTGATCGAGGCCGGAATCGATATCAGTTTGATTCCCTCGCACTTTGAGCCGGCTGGTTTGAGTGCGATGTACAGTTTAAAATACGGCGCACTTCCCGTCGCCCGCGCCACCGGTGGAATTCAGGAAATCATCGAGGACTACGATCCCACGACAGACAGCGGTTACGGATTTCTTTGCTACGAATATTCGACCGAAGCCTTTTGGGACGCGATCAAGCGCGCGCGAGAGATCTTTCGCGACGGTTTACTGTGGGGAAAGCTGATGAATCGCGCGATGGCGCGAAATTTCTCCTGGGCGGTCGCCGCGCAACGTTATGAACAGCTTTACCGCGAGCTTGCCGCCGAGAATGAAGAGGCGGCCGCATAGATGTCGATCTGGCTGATCGTTAGCCGCGGCGAATCCCGATGTCGGATAGATCTTCATCTGCCGAAACGGCTGCCGGTAAAACCGCCCGCGAATAAATGTCGGACGCCGCCGTCCAATGTCTGCCTTGTCACGCCGGAGCCTTGGCGAAGGCGGACGCAAGGCGGCGAATCACTCTAACCTATGCCATTTCAGAGCACCCTTGCCCAGGAGGCGACTAGTTCTTGCAATCCTGAAACCTTTGGTTTCTCCTCAGCCCTCCCAGGTTCTGACGTTGTGATCCGCTCATTTTCGCTAATCCGGCCTTGGTCGGCGGGACTGCTATTGACGCTGGCTCAATTGGTCGTGGCTGTCTTTTTGTTGGCCCCGGAAGGCCCGTTTTCTTATCGCTACGAAAGTTTGGTCCAGCACGACGGCTACTGGTTCGCTAACATCATCGACCGCGGCTATCAGACGATCGTTCCGCCCATCAATCACAAGGTGATGGAAGTTTCCAACGTCGCGTTTTTCCCAGCTTATCCGGCGCTGGCGACTTTGTTCCGTTCCATTTTTCGCGTTGATACTGAAACTGCGCTTCTCATCACCGCCCAACTCGCCGCCTGGGGTTTTTGGACTTACTTTTTTCTTTTCTGCCAGCGCTGGAAACTTTCCTCAACGCTGTGTTTTTTTGGCGCGCTGACGATCGCTGCTCATCCGGCCGCGTTTTTTTTGATCGCGGGCTATTCCGAATCGCTCTTTTTAATGGCGCTGATCGGTTTTATCTACTGGAGCAGCGCCGAAGGCCGCACCGCGAAAATTTTGGCTGCCTTCCACGGAATCGCGATGTCGGCAACGCGAATCGTCGGAATTCCGTGCGCTGCGTTTCCAGTCGTGCGCGATTTGTTTAGCAAAGGTTGGAGCGCGCTGCGCGATCCTCGGGGTTGGTTGCGAAACTATGGCAGCGCGGTTGCGGTGATGAGCGGCGCGATTTTCGGCGCCATTTTCTTCTTCCTTTACTGCCAATGGCGCTGGGGCCGTTGGGACATGTACATGCTCACCCAATCGGCTGGTTGGAACATTGAGCCGGATTACTTGGCGGTTTTTCGTCCGTCCAATTACCACTGGCTTCTGCCCCAGCTGAATGATCCAACGCAGATGAGTCAGATGTCGATGACAGTCGGCGCGTTGCTCTTGATCGCGATCGCGGCCGTCGAATTACTTCCAGCAATTCGGCGGAGCACGGAACTGAGCACGCGAATCGGGATCTATTTTTGCGCCGCAGTCATCTACTACATCTCGGTCAGCGGCGTCGCTTCGCTCGATATGGAGAGCATGCTTCGTTACGAGTTCTGCGTGCACGCGCTGATCGTGCTCGCTTTTTTGCATTTTTTGCATCAATTTCGCGTCCCACCGCCGCTGTTGCGTGTCTTCGGGATGGCTGCCGCGGTGTTGGTCAGCGCCCTCGGGCTGAGCGTGCAGGGTTGGTATGTTTGGAACTTTACCCGCGGGAACTGGGTGGCCTAACGAAAATGAAATCAACTGTCGCAATTATCGGAGCGGGACCGGCGGGATTAACCGCCGCGTATCTGCTTTCGAAAAACAAGGTCGATGTGACCGTGCTGGAAGCAGACCCGATTTACGTCGGAGGAATTTCGCGCACCAGCACCTACAAAGGTTTCCATTTCGACATCGGCGGCCATCGCTTTTTCTCGAAATCAAAAGCGGTTGAAGATCTTTGGACGGAGATTTTGCCTAAAGACATGCTCCAACGGCCACGTTCGTCGAAAATTTATTACGACGGAAAATTTTTCACCTATCCGCTGAAGCCGTTCGAAGCATTGATCAAACTCGGCATCGTAAGATCGACGATCTGCGTTCTTTCGTGGCTCAAGGCGCGACTCTTTCCCGTGCGCCATCCTCGAAACTTCGAGGAGTGGGTCAGCAATCAATTCGGCAAACGCCTCTTCAAGATTTTCTTCAAGAGCTACACCGAAAAAGTGTGGGGGATGAGTTGCAAAGAGATCTCGGCCGATTGGGCCGCGCAGCGTATCCGCGGTCTATCGCTCGGGAGCGCGATCAAGAACGCGCTCTTGCCGCAACGTTCCTCGAATGGCGACCGCACCAAAGTTATCAAGACGTTGATCAATTCTTTCCGATATCCTCGCAAAGGCCCGGGGATGATGTGGGAAGCGTGCGCGGAAAAAGTGAAGGCAATGAGCGGCAAAATCGAAATGGCCGCGAGAGTGAACGGCTGCGCCTTCGACGAGGCAACATCGAAATGGACCGTTCAATTCAAGGATCGAGAGGGAAATCCCCATTCGGTCGAAGCCGAACACGTCATTTCCTCCGCCCCGATGCGCGAATTGGTTTGCGGAATTCGTCCGGAAGTGTCCGAGCGCACCCGGCGCGCGGCGGAAAGTCTCAAGTACCGCGATTTCCTCACGGTCATGCTCATTTTGAAGGAACGGAACAAGTTCGCCGACAATTGGATCTACATTCACGATCCGAGGGTCAAAGTTGGCCGCGTCCAAAATTTCAAATCCTGGTCGCCCGAGATGGTTCCGGATCCGGACAAAGCGTGTTACGGCTTGGAATACTTTTGTTTCGAAGGCGACGGCCTTTGGGAGTCCAAAGACGAAGATTTGATCGAGCTGGCAAAACGCGAGCTGATCCAAATCGGTCTGTCTCAGGAAGGCGACGTGGTCGATGGAACCGTCGTGCGCCAGAAAAAAGCGTATCCAGTTTACGACGACGACTACGCGCTGCATGTCGCCGCGATTCGGCAAGAGCTAGACACGCGTTATCCGAACCTGCACCTCGTCGGCCGAAACGGGATGCACAAATACAACAACCAGGACCACGCCATGATGACGGCGATGTTGTGCGTTGAAAATATTCTGGCCGACGCGAAACTTTACGACCTCTGGCAGGTCAATGCTGACGCGGAGTATCACGAACAAGGCGACGAAGTGTCCGACGAAAAAAATGGTTCGGGGCTCCGCCTTGTTCCAACTCGCGTCGACCGCGAACCCGAGCTCGCATCGGAAACTTAAATCCCGCCGAAATCTTCGATCGGCGGGCAGGAGCAGAAAAGATTTCGGTCGCCGTAAACGTTGTCGATTCTCGCGACTGCCGGCCAGAATTTATGTTCGCGGGTCCAGGGCGCGGGAAACGCGGCCTGCTCCCGCGAGTAGGGGCGATCCCATTTTTCAGAAGCAATCTGCCGCGCGGTGTGCGGCGCATTTTTCAGCAAATTGTTTTGCCGGTCAATTTTTCCGTTTGTGATCGCGTCGATTTCCGTGCGAATTGAGATCATCGCGTCGCAAAAACGGTCGAGCTCTCCTTTCGATTCGCTTTCCGTCGGCTCGATCATCATCGTGCCGGCGACCGGCCAGGAAACCGTGGGTGCGTGAAATCCGTAATCCATCAACCGTTTGGCAACGTCTTCAACTTCAATGCCCGCGGCCTTCCATTGGCGAAGATCGATAATGCACTCGTGCGCAACGAGACCGCGTTTGCCTTTGAACAAAACGGGAAAATGCGGATCGAGACGCTTGGCCATGTAGTTCGCATTTAGAATCGCGATCTCGCTCGCGCGTTTCAAACCATCGGCGCCCATCATCCGGATGTACATCCAGGAGATCGTTAAGATGCTGGCGCTTCCGTAAGGGGCTTGCGCCACCGGACCGACCCGCTTGTGAAGGTCGGCATCTGGATTCAACGATGCAGCCGCCGGCAAAAACTGGACCAGATGTTTGGCCACGCCGATGGGTCCGACGCCCGGGCCGCCGCCGCCGTGCGGAATGCAAAACGTTTTGTGTAAATTCAAATGGCAAACGTCGGCACCGTAATCGCCGGGACGGCAAAGGCCGCATTGTGCGTTCATGTTCGCGCCATCCATGTAAACCTGCCCGCCATGGTTATGTACGATCTCGCAAATTTCACGGATGGTCGGCTCGAAAACGCCATGCGTGCTCGGGTACGTCACCATCAGCGCGGCGAGACCACGCGCGTGCGCGTCCGCTTTCGCGCGGAGATCGGCCAGATCGATATCGCCATCTTTTAACGTCGCGACCGCAACGACTTTGAGACCGGCCATGACGGCGCTCGCCGGATTGGTTCCGTGCGCCGAAGTTGGAATCAGACAAACATTGCGATGCGCTTCGCCACGCGAGGCATGATATTCCCTGATTGCGAGCAAGCCGGCGTACTCGCCTTGCGATCCGGCATTGGGTTGCAACGAAACCGCAGCGAAGCCGGTGATTTCCGCCAGCCAGTTTTCCAATTGCTGGCACATCTCGACGTAGCCGGTCGTTTGATCGTCAGGCGCGAACGGATGGAGCTTGGCGAATTCCGGCCACGAAATCGGAAACATTTCCGCGCTCGCATTCAACTTCATCGTGCACGAGCCGAGCGGGATCATCGAGTGACAGAGAGAAAGGTCGCGCGATTCGAGTTTTTTCAGATAGCGCAGCATCTCGGTCTCGGTGTCGTGCGTGTTGAAGATCGGATGCGTTAGGAATTTTGAATCGCGGGTCGCGAATTTCGGAATGGGCAGCGGCGGTTGACCGAGATCATCATCGGCCAAATCACGGACATGCGTGCCGCGAAAGATCGACATCAACAATTCGATGTCGCGATTCGTGGTCGTTTCGTCTAACGAAACGCCGATCGCGCGCGTTCCCAGAACACGAAGATTGCATCCAGCTTTTTGCGCATGCTCAATCAACATGCTACTCGATTCGACTTCGACCCGGATGGTGTCGAAAAAGTTTTCATGCGTAATTTTCAATCCGAGCGCGCGAAGACCCTCAGCCAGTTGACTCGTTAGGCCATGAACTCGCTCGGCGATTGCGCGCAAACCGCGCGGGCCATGATAGACCGCGTACATCGACGCGATCACGGCAAGAAGAACCTGCGCCGTGCAAATGTTGCTCGTTGCTTTGTCGCGGCGGATGTGTTGTTCGCGCGTTTGCAGCGCGAGTCGATAGGCGGGCCGACCTTCGGCGTCGTGGGAAACTCCGACGAGTCTGCCCGGCATGTGCCGTTTGTATTGGTCGCGTGTCGCAAAATACGCTGCATGCGGTCCACCGAAACCGAGCGGAACGCCAAAGCGCTGGGTATTGCCAACTGCGACATCCGCGCCGAATTCGCCGGGCGGCTTTAGTAAAGTGAGCGCGAGAATGTCGGCAGCGACAACGACGAGCGCGCCCGCATCGTGCGCGTGCCGGGCGAACTCGGCGTAATCGTAAATGGCGCCGTCAGTCGCCGGATACTGCATCACCGCGCCGAAAACAGACTCGTCGAACTTGAAGCGAGTGTAATTATCGACTTTAACGTCAATTCCAAGCGGCTTGGCCCGCGTTCGGATAACTTCAATCGTTTGCGGGTGGCAATTATCGGCGACAAGAAAAGTTTTTCGATCCGGAACGGACGCGTGGCAAAGGGTCATCGCTTCGGCGGCGGCGGTGGCCTCATCGAGCATCGACGCATTGGCAATATCGAGCTTGGTAAGATCGACAATCATTGTTTGAAAATTGAGAAGCGCTTCGAGACGACCTTGCGCAAGCTCGGCTTGGTACGGTGTGTAAGCGGTATACCACCCCGGGTTTTCAAGGACGTTCCGCTGAATCACCGGTGGCGTGATGCAATCCGAATAACCTGCGCCAATAAAAGATTTCGTGGTTTTGTTTTTCTTCGAAATCGCGCGCAGCTCGGCGAGCGCTTCGTCTTCCGACTTCGCTTCCGGCAAATTTAATTCTCGATCGAGCCGAATATTTTTTGGAACGGTCGCATCGATCAGGGCATCGAGATTTTCAAAGCCGAGGGAACCTAACATCTCCGCGGCCTCGTCTTCGTTCGGACCGATATGACGCCGCGCAAAGTCCGGACCGGATTGGCGATGGTCGATCTTTTGCTCTCGCGAATGCATGATTGACGGTATGGAACGCGAACGTGCATTCAAGCGGGTAGGGGCGATTGACCTCAATCGGTTCGAGCCGGACGGGTGTTTTGCGGGCGGTTCGGTCAACCGCTCCTACCACCTATTTTGCGTCGTAGGTTTCGACGCCGTGGGCTTTCAAGTGACGGCGAAGTTGCGCGAAATGCTCGTGGTTCCGCGTTTCAACGGTGCAGAGCACATTCACGGTTGAAACATCCGAGCTGGCGAACGCGCGGTCGTGCACGACTTCTTTAATACTCGCGCCGGTCGCCGCGATTTGTTTGGCCAGATCGGCCAGTCCGCCGGGTCGATCGCTGATCACGGCGGTAAATCGCGATAAACGGCCGTCCGCGACCAGACCGCGCTCGATCACGCGGCTGAGAATGTTCGGATCGATGTTGCCGCCGCATAACAGGAGAACGACCCGTTTCTGGGCGAGCTCCGGCAATTTTCCGGAAAGTGCCGCTGCCAGTGGCGTCGCCGCAGCGCCTTCCACGACCGTTTTTTCCAGCTCGATCAATCGCAAAATCGCGATCGCGACTTGTTCCTCAGTGACCGTGATTGTTTGATCAACATGTTCGCGCGCGATCGCGAACGCGTTCGGGCCAACTTGCGGGATAGCGAGTCCATCGGCGAGCGTTGGATGCAATGCGATCCTGATTGGTTTGCCCGCTTCCAGCGCCGCGGAAAAACTGGCGACGGTCTCTGCTTCCACCGCAATGATTTTTGTTTGCGGCCGCAAATTTTTGACCGCCAGTGAAACCCCGGCGATCAAGCCGGCGCCGCCAACGGGAACAATGACCGCATCGAGATCTTCCACCTGATCGACAATCTCAATGCCCATCGTGCCCTGGCCGGCGATGATGGCGGGATCGTCGTAGCCGTCGATGTAAGCGAAGCCTCAGCTGCGATTTCATGCGCGTGCGCTTTTGCCTCCGCGAAATCCTTGCCATGCAAAACAACATTCGCGCCCAGTTTCTGGCAATTGCTTACTTTGATGAGCGGCGCGTATTGGGGCATGACCACTGTCGCCGGAATGCCGAGCAGTTCTCCTTGATACGCGAGCGCCTGAGCGTGGTTGCCGGCGGAAGCAGCGATCACGCCCCGTTTTTTTTGATCGGCTGAAAGCTGGGCGAGCGCGTTCCGGGCGCCGCGTTCTTTAAAACTTCCAGTGCGCTGCAAGTTGTCGAGTTTGCAGAAAATTTGCATCCCGGTGATTTCGCTGAGCGGAATCGATGGAAGACAGGGCGAATAAAAAACGGCGCCGGCAATGCGATCGCGCGCGGCCTGGATCTCTTTGAACGTGATCACGCCCTTGCAGCTTCGGGCAAGATTCTGCCTTCGCCAAGCTATGGCGGACAAGCGACCACGGACAACTTGTAGAGACATCGCGCTGCGATGTCCGGACGCCGCACCGCGACGCGACGTCCCTACCCGTCTAGCGCTTCTCGAACTTTGGTGGCGAGTTGCTCTGAATCGAATGGCTTTGGCAGGAAAAACATTCCCGGCTCGCATCGATCGCTCGGTTGAAGCGATTCTTCGAGATATCCGGAGATGAAAAGAACTTTGATGTCGGGATGAGCCGCGCGCAGTGAATCGGCAAAACGGCGTCCGCTCATTTCTGGCATGATCAGATCGGTCAGAAGAAGGTCGATCTTTTGTCCGCCGTTTTCGCTGAGTAAACGCCGTGCATCAGCGCTATTGGCTGCTTCCATGACTTGATAACCAAGACCGCGAAGTGTGCGCACCGAAATGTGGCGGACGCTAATGTCATCTTCGAGAACGAGAATGGTTTCGGTGCCGCCGCGCGGTTTCTTTTTATTTGGTTTTTTGTATGAAGGCGGAGGCGGCGCCGGGACGCGAGGGAGATAGATTTGGACAACGGTACCTTTGCCTAGATCGCTCTCGACCCGGAGATGTCCGCCGCTCTGATGGACGATGCCATAACAAGTTGCGAGGCCAAGGCCGCTTCTATCCTGATCGGTCTTGGTGGTGAAAAACGGTTCGAAGAGATGAGCTTTGACCTCTTCACTCATTCCAATTCCGTTGTCAGCGATCTTGATCAAGACATAGTGGCCAGGAACAAAGTCGCCGCAAAGGAACGGCGATTGTGTTTCCTTGGTGAGATCGACAATCGCGGTCTCGAGTGTGAGCTGGCCGCCTTTGGGCATTGCGTCGCGCGCGTTCACCGCAAGATTGAGAATAATTTGCGTGATCTGGTTCGGGTCGGCTTTGATGTGCGCGCCCTCCTTCTCGTGGTGAAGATGGCAAACGACGGAAATATTTTCCCCGATGAGCCGGAGTAATGAGCGTTCGAGATTGGTAATGATCGAATTGACTTCGATGGTCACAGGTTCGAGCGGCTGCCTGCGACTGAAAGCCAAAAGTTGCTGAGTCAAAGCGGACGCACGGGCGGCGGCGGCGCGAATTTCCGTGACGTGATCCGCGAGAGCACCCTTGATCTGGCGCTCGTGCAGAAGCAAATCGCCATAACCGAGAATGGTGGTGAGAAAATTGTTGAAATCGTGGGCGAGCCCGGCGGCAAGTTGACCGAACGCTTCCATTTTTTGAGAGCGGCAGAGCTGATCCTGCAATTGTTTGCGGGCGGTGACATCCATGAGCGAACCGATCAGACGCTGGGCTGTGCCGTCGTGGGCACGTAAAATCAGCGCGCGTTCCAGGACATTGATGTAATCGCCCTCCGCGCGGCGGAAGCGATATTCGCCGCTCCAGTGGTCGGACGAGCTGGCAAACGTGTCGCGAATCGAGGAAGCGATACGAGCGCGATCAGCGGGGTGAAGATTCTTTTGCCAGAAACCGATGTCGTTGCACTCAGTGGTTGACGGGTCGTACCCGAGCAGACGTTCTAAGCCCTGCGGCCATGAGAGCCCGTTGCTTTTTACATCCCAATCCCGAACTGCATCGTTCGTAGCCCGGGCAACAATCGCAAAATAATCATCGCTCGATGGCGAATGACTTTCAGATATGGAGTGAGCGGTTTTGTTTTCATGAGAGATGTGCTCGAGATGAGGTGCGACGACCAGATCGAGCAAAGGCGATTGAGTCGGCGTTTTTGTGGTCTGATCTTCTTTGTCCAATCGCATGCGTCACAACAATCAAGCCGTGATTTTTAAGAGCTAGTTCCATGCCTCTGAAATTTTCGCCCGTGATTGCGTGCGCAGCCTTTTATTAAACCGCGGTAAGACGAAAAATTATCTATTTTTGCTTCGCCGTAAGTGGCGCGACCGAGACCGCGGCGACGCTTAGATCGTGGCCGGGTTCATGCAATCTGTTAAAATTTGAGTTGATCTCCGCCGCGAGAACGGACGTTCGAAATGGATGAGAGATCTGCGCGGAATCCTGGTGCTGTCCATCGACCTTGAATGAGAGCCGGATGAATTTTGTTTCCACGCCTAACATCGACAATTTAAAGAGACGCTTGTGAGCAAACGGGACGACGCCGTCCACTTCGGTCCACTTGGGGCTGTCCGCGCGCAGCGGTGAATCGGAAACTGCGATTCGGAGTTCGCCGCAGGCATCTGCGTTTTGGTTCAGAAAAGTGAAACGGTCCCGCGATCCATTGTTTGGCAATTCGATGATGAACGTCGTTTCGCCTTCTTTTAGAACACAGCTGATGGTGTCAGTATCGACGAAGGCCGCGGTCGGCTTGTAATGCGCGGGATGCGCCGCGGTTAAGGAAGAAAATTGCCCGTCCGGTGCGATATATTCGATTTGGGCGTCGTTCTTTGCCGGGCCACCCGCGTAGTCAGAGTGATTTGCAGCCAGAAATCCGAGAAAAGCAAGGGCGGGAAGACGCCGGAAGATCCTGGCCCACCGAGGTTTAATTCGCGGGCAAGCGCAACGCATGTGAGCAATAACAGCTTAGAGTGGGCCAGGTGCGAAAATTTTGCGGCTCAAGAGGCCCGCTTCACCAGGTCAGATCGTGCCGGCCTTTTTTCCATGAAACCGTATAAAGTTTTCCCCGATTTTTCTTGCTTCGAAGGGGTGTTTTCTCGTAAAACATACCACCGAAAAGAACGGATAACGAGATAAGGAAATAGGACCTTGGACGGAGGGCGAGCGTTTAAGAAGCGTTGCGTTACCCGCTCGGGATTTTGGATGGTACTACAACTGCTTGAGCCTTTAATCTGATCAACTTGCCTATGAGTTGTCGTCTTATCTCCTTGCGCCGCGGTTACTTCTGCAAATCGGTCACGCTTTTCTTCGTGATGTCGATGTTGGTGGCGACTGCGGGTGTTTATGGGCAGGACGCGGTGCGCCCGTCATTGGCCGGCCAGGAGGCTTCGGATGCCCGGGAGCAGGATGTTTCCCGCATCCCCTATAATTTACTGTTGGGCCCCGTTCGATTTCGAGTGGGCGCAACCGTTGGTGTCGAGTACAACGACAATATCAACTATGCCGATGATGGCACTGCTGTGATCCCCAACCCGACTGGTCCTGGTTTCGTCACTATAAGATCCAATTCGCAAGATGATGTCATCGTTACTCCTAATCTAACGCTCGACGCCATCTGGCCCGTAACCCAACTGAACACCTTGCGTCTCGATCTCGGTATCGGCTACGCCTTTTATCTCGATCATTCCAAGAACGACACCGATTTTATATTGGTCGCGCCGAAGTCGCAGATCGCGTTCGATATTTTTGTGAGCGACTTCCGTATCAACATTCATGATCGGATGCAGTTGCAACAGGATCCGATTCAAGAAGGGGCGTTGAGCAACGTGGTGAATTACGGCCGTTTTGAAAACACCGCCGGCGTCTCGGTCCTGTGGGATCTAAACAAGCTGCTCCTTCAGGTCGGGTACGATCATTACAACTTCGTATCCACGACCAATCAGTTCGATTATTTGAATCGCAATTCGGAAATCGTGCAAGGTTCGGCGGCTTTCATCGTCAATCCGACAATTACGGTCGGCACAGAAGGAAACGCGGTCTTTACCCGCTATGACCAAACCGTTCTCAATGACAATAAAGACTATAGCGTGGGTGGATTCGTCGAAGTTTCGTTGACGAATAACCTGAAAGTGCGAGCCGCCGGCGGTTATCAGTGGATCGATTTCGACCACAAGTTTGTCAATTTTGTCTTCGGCCCATTTACTATCGCAGTGCCCGACCACAAGAATCTCGAGGACTATTATGTCAACGGACTGATCGCCCACCGCATCAACGCACAGCTCAGCCAAACGCTGAGTGCCGGTCACGAAAACCAGCTTGGTATAAATTCAAACTACATCACTCTCAATTACGTGCGGCATACCCTGACTTGGAATCTGATCCGCAACACTCTGCTTTCGACCGAGTTCTTTTTTGAAGACGCCGAAGAATCGGGCGGTTTCGCCGGGGTTTTCAGTCCGGTTCCATTGGGCACAGGCGAGCATTTTCATCGGATCGGCGGCGCGATTACCCTCGGCTATCAGTTGACGCAGCACGTTACTCTCGGCGTCCGCTATCAGGGCACGAGCAAAGACTCCAACTTGTTGTTGCGCGATTACAACCAGAACCGCATTTCTGTCGACGGCACTTACAGTTTCTAAACAGCGCAAAAGGGGTAAATTGGGGGCTAACATGAGAGTCTGGTTGTATCCATTCGTCGGCGCCGTCTGCCTTTTTCTGACTAACCCGATATTCGCTCAAGACGCGACCAGTCCAGTGCCCGCGGCGCCAAAGCCGCCTTCATCCGACGGCCCCTCAACTGCGACCAGTACTGTGATGCGGACAAACTCGATGGCCGTGCTGGATGACAAAAAGAAACTTGGATCGAACGACTACGTGAGCTTCCGAGTGGTCGAAGATCGGGATAACGAATCCCAGCGATTGCGCGTCAACGATAACGGCGAGTTAGAGGTCCCTTATGTCGGACTCGTGCCGGCTCGGGGTAAATCGTGCAAAGAACTGGCCTACACGATTAAATCGTTGCTGGAAAAAGAATATTATTATCACGCGACGGTCATCCTGGCGGTAGATCGGGTGAGTGAAAAATCCCGCGGCCGGATTTATGTCTATGGCTCAGTCAAAGCGCAAGGACCGCAGGAAATTCCGCCAGACGAGAGTTACACGGTGAGCAAAGCGATTATTAAGGCCGGCGGATTTGGTGACTTCGCCAACAAGCGCAAGGTAAAGCTGACTCGCAAAACCGGTCAGGAGTCCACTGTCGATCTTAAGCGCGTCATCGAAGAAGGGCACACTGATGAAGACTTGGAGCTTGGGCCCGACGACCAGATCTACGTGCCGCAGCGCTTGATTAACATGTAATATGCAGGCCGCGACAGTCGGTAAAAATCTTTCCACTTCTTGGTCTGCCGCTTTTATCACGCGGCTGCACCGCTACAAGTCGCTTTTTCTACGGCGCTGGTGGATTCCGGTCCTAACCACCTGCCTCGGATTATTTGTTGAGGCGTTTCTCATTTACCAGATGCCGCCTTCCTATCTTTCGTCCAGCAAAATGATGCTGGCGGGAAAATTGAACATCGCGCAGGGCGCAGTTTACAGCGAGGACAGCGTCAATTTTTACGGGACACAAATTCAATTGATGCAGAGCACCGAAGTGAGACATAGCGCTGAATCGCTCGTTCGTTCCGCGCACCCTGAATTGCAGCCGGTTCCGGTTGAAATCACGGTCTTGCAAAAGCCGCGCACATCCATTTTTGACCTGGCTGCGGTTGGCAGCGTGCCCGAGTACACCCAGGCCTATTTGAATGCAGTCATGCAGAAGTATCTTGATTTTAAACGTGGAATGCGCGAGGACCGCGGCCACGAAATTACGACCGGAATTACCGAGCAGCTCATTCAGGTCGAAAAAGATTTGCGGAACGGCGAAGATGAAATGCTCGAGTTCCAGAAGCAAAACAACATCGGCTTCATTCAAGAACAGGGGAACAGCGCCGCTCAGTATTTGGTCAAATTGAATCAGCAGTACGCTCAACTTAAAACTGAGTACGACTTGCTCAACCTGCTCGATCTCGACCAAAACCTCGACCGCGCCCAAAACAAAGCCGAGACGGCATCTGGTCAAGGTTCTGACAATCAGGGTATGCCGTTTTCGGACGTTGGACCGGAGGGCGATTACTTAAAGGCGAAGCAACAGATCCAGCTTCTGAAAGCCGAACGCGAAACCTTGGCCAAAGATTTGCGGCCGAATCATCCCAAAATCCTCAAGCTCAACGATGAAATCACGAAGCAGGACAAGCTGATTCAGCTTTTCCGTGCCGACACTCTTGAGAAATTAAAAACGCGCCGCGAATCGATCGGCAAGCAGATGGAAAACCTCCAGACCAATATCAAGGAATGGGAGGCCAAGGCCCTCGATCTCAGTCAGCGGCTTGCCCAGTTTAATCGGATCAAGGGAAAAGTGGATCGCCTAAAAACGCTGTACGATCGTCTTACCAACAACCTCAAGGAAATCGACGTTTCTCAGGTCGTGGGCGGCGAAGATCAGGTAGCGATAATGGAAATGGCAACCCCGCCGATTTCGGTCCGTCCCGGATTGATCAAGAGCCTGCTCATCGGCTTCGGCATTGGCTCGCTCGCGGGACTGGCCATTCTCATTCTGCTCGATCGCATCGACGACCGGATGGCTTCCTTCAGCGAATTTCAACATCACTTCTCCGAGAACATTCTTGGCCAGATTCCCAAAGAAAAAACGACGGGCAAAGTGGACCTGCTTCAACCGGACGATGCGCGCCATGTCTTTGCTGAGTCGTATCGGAATATTCGCTCGTCCATCTTCTTCATGCCTTACGACGGCCCGCGGCCAAAAAGCTTTTTGGTCACGAGCGCAGTCCCGAGCGAAGGCAAGTCAACCGTTTCTGCTAATCTTGCCATTACCATGGCGCTCTCCGGCGCCCGCACGTTGTTGATCGATTGCGATCTGCGCCGGGGGGCATTGCGCGAGACATTCGGAATTTCGTCAAGGATTGGTTTCTCCGAAGTCCTGAAGCAGGAAGTAAATTGGCGCGAAGTCGTCGTGCCGACCGCCTATGAGACGCTTTTCGTGTTGCCGCGAGGGAAGACTTTGTCCCAGCCGAGCGAACATCTCTTGCGCGATTCGACCGAAGCGCTCTTAAAGGAAATCTATCAGCATTACGATTACGTTATCATCGACAGCTCGCCCGTTCTCGCGGCGGACGACACAACCAGTCTCGCGCCGAAAATCGATGCCACCATCTTTGTCGTTCGGCTTTCCTATACTTCGGCTCGTCTCACTAAAAAAGCGCTCGAGCTTCTCTACGGCCGGCAAGTCAATATTCCCGGAGTGATTTTGAATTTCGTCGATACTTCGCTGCCGGAGTACTATTATTATCAATACTCCGAATATTACTCGACACCGACGAGCGTCCCCGATGGCGAAGCGCCAACGCAGCCCGTCCGTCGGCAGCGACCCAAGCCGATCGAGACAACATAGGCGGCATCGTTCGATTACGTCGCCGCGTTCGAGGAGTTAGATCGGCATCCAGCGTTTCGTCGGAAACGAACTGGCGTGCAGATTCCTCTTGGCACTTGGATGGCTCATTGCTCTCTTGAACACGTAATTCGCCCATGAGCTTCCTCGTCCCGGTCTCCCCGCCTCTGTTGGACGAAGGCTCGACTCCGATTCTAAGGCGAGCGTTCGATCACGGCCGCCGCGTCGGCAATTACGCGCTGGTGCAGGCGGTCGTCCAAATCATCGCTTTCTCGAGTGGAATTCTTCTCGTCCGATGGCTGCCCCAACAGGAGTACGCCTTTTACACCATCGCCAACGCCATGCAGGCCACACTGATGCTGCTGGCCGACATCGGAATCAGTGTCGGGTTGATCTCAATCGGAGGTCGCGTCTGGCAAGATCGACATCGTTTCGGCGAATTGATCAACACTGGCTTGGGCGTGCGCAGAAAACTCGCGGCGGCCAGCGTCATTATCGTTGCCCCGATCTTGTATGCGATGCTGACCAAGAACGGTGCCTCTGCGAGCTACACGTTTCTCCTCATCGCCGTGGTTCTGGCCGGATTCTCCATTCAACTTGCGGTGGACATCTACAGCGTCGTGCCGCGCCTCCATTCGGATATTGCTCGGATTCAAAAAATAGATTTCATCTGCGCGATCTTTCGCCTCCTGCTGATTCTGGGATTGGTTTATTTGTTCGCCATCGCCGGGCTCGCTGTCGCCATCGCCAGTGCCAGTTTTCTTCTGCAATATTTTCTGCTCCGCGCCTACGCCGCGAAAGTTGTCGATCTCAAGGCGAACGAGAACGCCGAAGATCGACGCGAAATCGTGCGATTGATCAAAAACCTGGCCGCCAATTCGCTATTTTATAGTTTCCAGGGACAGATCACTGTGTTCCTGATCAGCTTTTTCGGGCGTCACGCGGCTTCGGTTGCGGAAGTGGGAGCGCTCGGACGTCTGGCGATGATTTTCACGGTGCTGATGAATATGCTCACAAATATCTTCGTACCCGCTTTCGCCCGGTGCCACAACAAGCGAAAATTGCATTGGCTTTATATTGGAATTGTCGGCGCAGTGATTCTGTTCAGCTCGGCTGTGATCGCTGGTGCGGCATTCTTTCCGGAACAATTTCTTTTTGTTCTCGGCAATCGTTACGCGCATTTGCATCGCGAACTTCTCTTAATGGTTGGCGTCGCGGTAATTTCGGCGTTGAGCGGGACCCTTTGGCTACTCAATGCTTCCAAAGCATGGATCACCGGAGCGTGGCTTTATATTCCTTTAACTTTGGCCACGCAGGTCGCCCTCATTCCGTTCACCGATTTTTCCAGTGTCTCGGGCGTTCTCATCTTTAATCTGATATCGGCGGCGCCGAGTGTGCTTCTCAACCTGGCTCTGAGTTACCGCGGCTTCCGCACTTTCGCTCCAGTGACGGGATGAACGTGCCCTACCATTCCGCGCGGCTCGAAGGAAAAATCACCCGTACCCTCTATTGCGCGGCGCTGCCGCTAATCGTCCGGTACCCCGCGCACGTCGTCCGTGAACTCCCCCTGGACGTATTTGCCTATTCTGGAGAGAACACTCTTCCAGAACAGGTTGCTTCGATTCGCTCGTTTCTTGCGCAGGCCGGCCGGCCGAAACAATTCACCGTCGTTTCGGACGGATCTTATACTGCTGCGAGCATCGAGTTATTGGAAAACATCGACCGCTGCGTGCGTGTCAAGAAAACGCCGCCAATCTTACCGTCAGGATTGCCAGATACGATTCGATCTTATCTCAGGGAGCATCCCACCGGTAAACAACTTGCCCTTCTAATGTCGCTTCCAACAAATGGTCCGACTCTTTACACCGATTCTGATGTTCTTTTTTTTCCGGAAGCGCGTGAGCTCGCAAATCTGTCCCAAAGCTCGGCAGTTCCTGCATTTTATCTGGCCGATTATCACTTCTCCGGCGATGAACGTCTCCTTCTCGATCCGGCAGAGAAACAAAACCCAACCAACACCGGCTTCATTCTTTTGTTTCGAAAACTGGATTGGTCGCTTGGCTTGGAGCGATTACGAATATTGAGCGGTCCGCCAAATTTTTTCACCAATCAAACCGTGACCCATTTATGTATGCACGCGAACGGCGCGCTCGCGCTCGACCCGGGGAAGTTCGTTTTGCAATTGGATGATCAATTTATTTACCGCGATCGATATGCCGGTCGCTCGCTCGCTATCCGGCATTACGTCAATCCGGTGCGACATAAATTTTGGACTGCCTTGGCCCATCGATCCTCTCAGTAAACAAATCGTGGAAAAATCGCCTCGCATTCTCGGCATCGTGAATCTCCCGTGGGACCCGCGGCTGGGCGCTGCTCGGGTTTGGCTCGAACTGTCCGAGCAATGGAAAAAAGCCGGCCACAAAATTGATAAATTTTGTCTCAGCGACGCGTTTCCGAAGCCGACGCGTTCGCGCGCTCTTTCGGCCTGGCGGCAAGCGATCTTTCCATATCGGGCCGCTCGTTACGTTCGACGCCATGCCCGAAAATACGATGTGATCGATTGTTTGATCGGCACGCTTCCGTTCTCGAAAAAATCCCTCCGCTTCAATGGCCTTTTGGTCGGACGCTCGATCGGATTGTATCTGGCTTACGATGAATTCATTCGGTTTAGTCGGCGTCGATGGCCGGACCAGCCGCGTGGAAAATTTCTTGGCCGGCTCTTTTACACGTTTACGTCCTGGCTGCTCCGGCGCCACGCTGACCGCGCAGTGGTTCATTGCGATTTGCTGAATGTTCCGAACGAGGAAGAAAAGCGATCCCTTCAACAATGTTCCACTTCCGCGCAGGTCATTGTTCTGCCTTATGGCTTAAACGAAACCGAGCGCGCCGGCCTCGCTGACGCTGCCCGATCAGCATCGGAACGTTTGACTCGAAAAGAAATTTGCTTCTTGGGAATGTGGAGCATGCGGAAAGGTTCACGCGATTGGCCGGAAACTGTGCGCGCCATCTTGGATTCGGTGCCATCCGCGCGATTCGTATTTCTCGGCACCATGACAGATGAACAAATAGTCCTCGATGATCTGCGGATTTCGTCGAATGAATCGATTCGCTGTGTAACAAGCTACGATCCTAAGGAACTTCCACAGTTGATCGCCGGCTGCGCGGTGGGACTTTTTCCAAGTTACACTGAGGGATTCGGTCTCTCGGTGCTCGAGCAACTCGCCTGCGGTATTCCTACGATCGCCTACGATGTGCCTGGCCCCCGGCACATCTTGAATACCAGCGCCGCTGAGCTTTTGGTTCCAGTCGGAAACGTGAACGCGATGACAGATCGCGCGTTGGAAATTTTGCGGATGAACGAGAGTGATTACAGCGCGCTGTCTGCCAAATGCCGCCAAATAGCCCAACAATTCCGCTGGGAGCAGATCGCCTCTGATACTATTCGGGAGTACAATACCGCGCTTGCCGGGCAAAAATCGGGAAATCACGCGCGCGCAGCGCAAACCGTTTCCGTTTGAGCACGCTTCTCCAAATTGTCCCTAACTTTCCCGAAGGAATCGACGGCGTCGGAGATTACGCCCTGACCGTCGCAAAGAAACTCTACGACCAGTTCGGTTATGAAACGGTTTTCGCGAGCAAACGGTTCGACCGAGAACCGGGGTCAACCAGTCCGTCTGTAGCCGGTTTCGATGTTTTGTCTCTCGATCGTTTGCTCGATCAGCCGGAGCAAAAATACGAGCACGTGCTTCTGCATTACGTGAATTACGGATTCCAAAAGCGTGGTATTCCGTTTCGTCTATTGTCGATCTTGCGAGCGTTACGCAAACAGCATTGCGGAAAATTGGTGACGGTTTTTCACGAGCTCTACGCGTCGGGACCGCCCTGGACGAGCCCGTTTTGGTTGCGGCCGGTCCAAATCCATCTGGCAAAATCGGTCGCTCGCTTGTCGGACGAATGCATTGTCAGCAGCGACAATTTTTTCTCTGAACTGAAGCGCATGATTCCCAATGCGCGCGTTCAGCTGCATCCTGTGCCGTCGGGATTGGAAGAGCCGTCCCTTTCTCCGAATCAAATTGTCGATCGTGATCCGCATCGGTGGGCGATCGTTGGCGGCACAGCGCTGGCCGAACGTTCACTGCGATCGTTTCGTCGACTCATCCGTCGCATTCCTGATTCGATTACTCCGCGCACCTTGTTTGTCCTCGGTGGCAACGAAAATCCGGTCACACGCTCGTTGATGGTCGATCTTGCAGTTCAGTCGGATTACCGTCCTCGCATCGCCGCGATCGAGGCATCGGAAATTCTCCGGACCTGTTCCTTCGCCTGGTTCGATTATTTTCACCGCCCTGACGTCGAGACCTCGGTCATTTTGAAATCGAGCGCTTTCGCGGCGGCTTGCGCGCACGCCGTGGTTCCGGTTTTTCCGCATCGTGGCTCAGCGATCTCGCTCGGCAGCGATCGCTTGCCCGGTCCATTTTTCGTTGAGCCAGATCACTCCGAAATTCCTGACGCGCACGGGCGCGCCGAAATCGCTTCTGACATTTATGATTGGTACCAACGGCACTCTTCTTCGGAATCCCTGGTCCAAACCATCGCGAGCATATTTGGTTTGAACGGTGCTCAATGAATCAGAAATCCGAACGACCGATCGAATTGGTCGCAATCATCAATTCGTTTAATCGACGATCACTCTTGGAGCGCGCGCTCGAGTCGCTAACGAAAGTGCTGCGGAGCGCACGATTTCCTTCGGCGGTCATTGTTTTTGAAGCCGGTTCGAACGACGGCAGCTCCGAATTTCTCAACGCGTGGTGCGAAAATCACCCTGGGGAGAATTTCTTCGTGATCAAAGCCTCCCCGGATCGTCGCTCGTTTAGCGATGGCGTGAACATCGGGTGCGCCGAGGCGATTGCGCGCTTTCCACAGTGTCGCTGGCTTTTGCTTTATGAAACGGACAATTGCCTGACAAATCCCGAACCGTTGGAGAAAGGCATGTCCCTTCTGAAACGGGAGGCGCAGCTTGCCGCCGCTGGTTTCACCGTGAAACAACATGACGGCAAGTTCTACGGTTACGGAATGCGCTTTCCGACCGCTTTATCATTCGTGCTCGGCCAAAATCTCGCTGCGCGATTGAATCTGCACGCTCCTAACAATTCTGCCTGGCACCTCAGCGACGGAATTCGCTGGCGGACGTGCGATGTGGTTTTTACCAGCCCACTCTTGGTTCGGCGCGAGGCTTGGGAACAGAGCGGTGGATTGGATGCCGCAAATTTCCCCTTTTCCGATACCGACCTTGATTGGGCCTGGCGTTGCGCCAGGCTCGGTTGGAAAATGGCGATCATCGCTTCCGACCACGTTGTCCATGATAATCTCGAGCAACTCTCCGCCTGGTCGGCCAATCGCGCCGTCGATTTTCATCGCAATCGTTTCCGACTTTTGAAACGACACCGCGGCAAGCACGTCGCCATGCTAAAACCGTTCCTGTTTTTGCGGCATTGGTTGGAGACGATGATTCTCGCGCGCGCGTCTGCGGCGAATCCAATTGCGAAAGATAAGCTCGCGAAACGCAAACAAATGTTGCGAACCGTCTGGAGCGACTATTCCTAGCACGTCGACATCGCGCATAGTTTTGAAAATTCTTCTTTCGTCTTATCTCTTTCATCCGAGCGTCGGCGGAATCGAGTCCGTCTCAAAAATCCTGGCCGAAGAATTCGCGACTGCCGGCAACGAAGTTCAAGTCATTACGCAAACGCCCGGCGATCACGTTCGCGAAGCGAATTATCGAGTGGGCAGGGGACCTTCAATTGCGAAACTGATTGGACTGCTTCGCTGGAGTGATTTGTTTTTTCAGAACAACATCAGCCTGCGGAGTTTGCTTCCGGCACTGGTCTTGCGAAAACCAACACTCGTTGTTCATCAGACCTGGCTAAAAAACACGCATGGCGGCGTCGGCTGGAACAATCGCATCAAGCGAGCGGCTCTTCGCTCTGTCACCAATATCGCGATCAGTAAAGCGGTGGCCGACAGCATCAGCGGACATTCGTTTGTCATCGGCAATCCTTATGACGAACGGGTCTTTCGATTGATCCCGAGTGTCACGCGCGACAGAGACTTTGTCTTCGTTGGGCGACTCGTCTCCGACAAAGGGGTCGATTTGCTTTTGCACGCACTCAAACTTTTGCAGAACGACAATTTACTGCCCAACTTGACAATCATCGGCACCGGCCCGGAAGAACAAAATCTGCGAAGACTCTCAACCGAACTCGCTTTGGATCGACAAGTAACTTTCGCCGGCCAAAAATCTGGAGCGGCTCTGGCTGAGATTTTGAATCGACATCGCGTTCTGGTCGTTCCGTCACGCTGGGCTGAGCCATTTGGGATCGTCGCGTTGGAGGGAATCGCATGTGGCTGCGTCGTCGTCGGCTCGGAAAAAGGCGGATTAAAGGAAGCAATCGGCCGGTGCGGGCTAACTTTCGAAAATGAAAACGTCCCCGCGCTGGCCGAGCAATTGAAACGTCTCCTCAGTGACCCGAATTTGCAGACGAGCCTTCGGCAACAGGCCGCCGACCATCTGGCAAAGTTTCAGGCCGAAGCCGTCGCCTCGGCCTACCTTCGATTGATGCGAAAGATGCTCGCATGATTTTACTTTCTCATCCGACCGGCAACGAATTTGTCCGCGCCACGCTCGACGCTTTCGATCGCGCCGGAATGCTGTGCGAATTCTGGACGACCTTGAGCTGGAATTCCAAATCGCCGATCAATCTCGCTCTGCCCCGGCGGCTCCGTGAAATTTTGCAGCGCCGTTCCTTTCCAGCGACAATTCGAGCGCGCACGCGCACCATTCCTCGGCGGGAAATGATTCGCCTGTTCGCTGGAACGATCGGACTCGCTTCTAAACACGAAACCGGTGCATTTAGTATCGATGCGGTTCTTCGCGAGCTGGATCGAAAAGTCGGCGATCGGCTGCGCAAAATCGAATCGCACGCAGCGGTCGATTCCATCTACGCCTACGAAGACGGCGCGCTCGAAAGTTTTCGCGCGGCGCGGGACGGCGGCTTCAAACGAATTTATGATCTCCCGATTGCTTATTGGCAGACCAGCCGGCGTTTGCTGCTTGAAGAAGCCGAGCGCTATCCGGATTGGGAACCAACCTTGGGCGCGACACGAGATTCGGACGAGAAACTCTCGCGCAAGACGCAGGAGCTTCAGCTGGCTAATCTGGTGGTCTGTCCAAGCAGATTTGTCCTGGAATCGCTCCCGCCGGAAGCGTGCGCGCAGAAGCAATGTTTGATCGCACCGTTCGGCTCGCCGGATGTTGATTTAGGGAATGCCGCCGGCAGGAGTTCGGGCCGATTGAGAGTGCTGTTCGCGGGTGCGCTCACACAACGAAAAGGTCTGGCGGATCTTTTTGCAGCAATGAGGCTGGTGAACTCAAAACAAATTGAGCTCGTGGTCATGGGTTCGCTCTTGTGTCCATTAAGTTGGTATCGAGACCGTCTTGCTGATTTCATCTATGAACCGCCCCGGCCGCATGGCGAAGTGCTTCGACTCATGCAAAGCTGCGATGTGTTTATCTTGCCTTCGATCGTCGAGGGCCGCGCACTGGTGCAACAGGAAGCGATGGCGTGCGGAATTCCCGTGATCGCAACAAAGAACGCAGGTGCCGACGATGTGATCGTTGACGGTGAGACCGGATTTTTAGTGCCGATTCGCTCACCGGAAGCGCTCGCCGAAAAAATGAGTTGGTGCGTGGCGAATCGGTCGCTGGTTGACGGCATGGGTATTGCAGCGAGGAAGCGCGCCGCTGAATTTACCTGGCGCGCCTATGGTGAACGCATTGTTACGGCCGTCGGCGCTTTGACCTGCTCATGATCGAAAATCCCGAAGAAAAGGCAAAGCACCGTGTTCGCCAACTGATCTGGCTTTATCTCTGGCTGCTCTTGGTTGAAGGCGCTCTTCGGAAGTGGGCCCTGCCCCGCTTTTCCAATCCACTCCTTCTCATACGTGATCCGGTGATGCTGGGGATTTATTTTTACGCGATCAAGGCTCAGGTGTTTCCTCGAAATGTTTGGGCCGTTTCGCTTTGGATCATCGGCATTTTATCGGCCGTTGCTATTCTTGGTTCACCCCTTTTTCCCTATCTGCCACTAAAGGCGATGGTGGAGGTCACGGCTTACGGCTTTCGTTCCAACTTTTTGCATCTGCCGCTCATTTTCGTAATGGCAAGTGTCTTTGATGAGGAGGATGTCAAAAAATTTGGGTGGTGGATTCTTTTCGTAATGATTCCGATAGGCCTGCTGATGGCTGCGCAATTCAAAGCGTCGCCCGATTCGTTCATAAATCGAACCGCCGGTTTGGGCGAAGCAGAACAGCTCACCGCCGGCGGCGGAAAGATTCGTCCACCCGGCCCGTTCTCCTTTATTTCGGGTCCCGTTTTTTATATGAGCGTCGCCGCAGCATTTCTCATTTACGGCGCGCTCACTCGAACTGTTTATAAAAACTGGCTACTCATCGGCGCCGCTACCGCGCTGGTCATTGGCATTGCCGTTTCCGGTAGCAAATCTTCCGTTGCTTCGGTGCTGCTTGTCGTCGCAGCGGTTGCCGTCATCCTGATCGTTCGGCCTCGGGCGGTGAATCGATTCGGACGGACTCTCGTCATTGTCGTCATCGGCGCGATAGTTATCAGTCGACTGCCGATTTTCAAAGAGGGTTTGCAGATTCTCTCGGACCGATTTACTTCGGCGGCAGAAGCCGCCGAGACAACCGTCATCCGCGGGACGATTGACCGTGTCATCAGCGGATTCACTGAAGGTCTGGGTCATATCGATAAAGTTCCCTTTTTTGGCTATGGCCTCGGCGTTGGCACAAACGTCGGCGGCCGCATTCTGATTGGTCGACCGGCATTTTTGCTTGCTGAAAATGAGTGGTCTCGCGTGTTGGCGGAAAGCGGAGCTATTTTCGGATTGGCATTCTTGATTTGGCGAACCCTTTTAACATTCCACCTCGGGCGACTAAGTTTCAGCGCCCTCAAGCGTGGCAATCTCCTTCCGATCCTGCTTTTTAGCTCTGGCTTTGTCATTCTCTTAAACGGACAACTTGGTCAGCCTACCACTCTTGGCTTCGCCGTGATTCTCAATGGCCTTTGTCTCGCCGCCACCCGGCCGCGAGTCCCTGATTCCGCAACTGCGCCTCCGATCGCGGATCAGTCCGTGGCAAAACCGCTCCCGCGCCGATCGGTTTTTGCAAGTCGCATTCACGGGCCCGAGATCGGCGCTGAACACAACAATGGTTCTGCTGATCGGTAATTATCCGCTCGATCGGCAGAAAAGCATGCAGCGTTTCGGGACGATGATGCTGCAAGGTCTCAACAATTCCGGAATTGCGGCCGAACTGATCGCGCCGCGAGCACGGTTCGGAGAATTTCGCGGCGCGGGAAGTTTCGTCGCCAAATGGTTCGGTTACATCGACAAGTTCGTTTTATTTCCACGACAACTCCAGGCCGCGCTCGCCAAAGAAAAACCATCCGTCGTTCACATTTGCGATCACTCGAACGCCATGTATGAGGGCTGGATAGAGGACGTCCCTGTGGTCATAACCTGCCACGATCTTCTCGCTGTCCGTGGCGCGCTCGGCGAAGAAACAAATTGCCCGGCTTCGCCGACTGGTAAAATCTTGCAACGGTGGATTTTGCGCGGTCTCCGCCGCGCAAACGAGGTAGTGTGCGATTCGCAGGCGACAGAGGCCGATGCGCGCCGTCTCGTTTCGCGGGGGGGCGTTTCGCCAAAGGTCGAACTTGTCCGGCTTGGGCTCAATTATCCATTTCGCAAACTGTCAGAGGCCCAGGTTTCAGCACGCCTCACAGGAATCCCAGGCTTGAATCCGGACCTTTCATTTGTTCTGCACGTCGGTTCAAATTTGCGCAGAAAAAATCGAGACGGTGCTCTCCGAATTTTTGCGCGTTGCAAGGAGAAATGGAATGCGCGCCTTGTCTTTGTCGGCGACGCGCTGACGCAGGAGTTGTTGTCATTGGCCGATCGCCTTGGAATTTCGGATAGGATAATGCAAGTACCGGACGCCTCTGACGAATTGCTCGAGGCACTTTATAATCGCGCCGTCGCACTTTTGTATCCGTCGCGGTTTGAAGGTTTCGGTTGGCCGGTGATCGAAGCGCAGGCGTGCGGTTGCCCGGTCGTGTGCAGCAACTCGGGTCCTTTACCCGAAGCAGCCGGCGACGCCGGCCTTTTCCACGATGTGGACGACGAGGCCGGGTTCGCAGCGGACCTTCTAACGCTGAGCGATCCCGCAAAGCGCGCGATCTGGAGTGAGAAGAGTTTGCGCAACGCCGAAGGCTTTTCGGCAATCCAGATGGTTTCGCAATACATCGACATCTATCGCAGTTTGGGGGCGCAATTGTGAAAACAATCCTGATGCTGCTGAGTTTTCTTTTGCCGTGGAACCTGCGGCGGTCGTTTCTCGAAAACCAATTCGGTTATAAAATCCATCCGACTTGCCGGCTTGGGCTCGCTTGGATTTTTCCGAATCGGCTAATCATGGAAGAAGGCAGTCAGATTGGAACTGCGACCGTTTGCAAAAATATCGATCTGCTTCATCTCAAGGCGCACGCATCCATCGGCCGCGGCAATTGGATCACCGGATTTCCACTCGGCTCATCGCATCACTTCGCGCACCAGACGGATCGGCGTCCAGAACTGATCGTCGGCGAGCACGCGGCCATCACTAATCGTCATCTGTTGGATTGCACGAATTCGGTTAGCATAGGTCGATTCACGACCTTCGCCGGATTTCATTCGCAGATCATCACTCACAGCGTCGACATCGAACAAAACCGACAATCATCGAAACCTGTGCGGGTGGGTGATTATTGTTTTGTCGGGACCAATTGCGTGTTGCTTGGTGGAAGCGCGTTGCCCGATTTTTGCGTTCTCGGAGCGAAATCTCTTCTCAACAAAAATTTCACCGACACCTATCAGCTTTATGGTGGCGTTCCGGCGCGGCCGATAAAACCGCTTTCGCGCGACTGCAAATATTTCCAGCGGACGGAAGGCTTCGTTGTTTAGCGCTTTGAAGATTTTGCAATTGGTGCACACGCTCGATCCGAGCGTTGGCGGCGTGGCGGCGGCGGTCCTCGCGCTCAGTCGCGGGCTTGCGCGTCGCGGCCACAAGCTCGACATCGTCGTGCTCGATGATCCGCGCGTTGTAGCCGCGGTCGCCGACCGCGGTCCGGCAGATAATATCACCATGCACGCACTCGGTTCCGGCCTGACCAGTTACCGCTACTCGCAGGCGCTCTGGCCCTGGCTTCGTCAGCATGGCGGCGATTATGATCGCGTGATCGTGAACGGAATCTGGCAATACGTGAGCTTCGCCGCCTGGCGATGTTATGCCGGCTCTTCCATTCCGTACTACGTGTTTCCTCACGGCATGCTCGATCCCTGGTTTAAGGAAACGTTTCCACTCAAGCATCTCAAGAAATGGCTCTACTGGCCCTGGGCTGAGTATCGCGTTTTGCGCGATGCCGCCGGAGTTATCTTCACGTCGGAAGAGGAACGTCTCCAGGCGCGCAAATCGTTCTGGCTTTATCGTTGCCGTGAAAAAGTTTCACCGCTTGGCGTTGAAGCGCCGCCAATTTCGTCGAATGCGAAATCGGAATTTCTCTCGCGTTATCCGCAACTGCAAAACAGTCGCAATTTTCTTTTTCTCGGCCGGTTACATCCTAAAAAAGGTTGTGACATTTTGCTTGAGGCTTTTGCGCGATTTCGGTCGAACGATTCGATTTCTCTGATCCTGGCGGGGCCAGATCAGGCCGGCTGGGAATCTGATCTGCGCAGGCAAGTCACCCGTTTAAATTTGACCAATCGCGTTGTTTTTACCGGGATGTTGGAAGGGTCGATGAAACAAGGCGCGTTCGCCAATGCGGAGGCATTCGTTCTCCCATCGCACCAGGAAAATTTCGGGATCTCTGTGGTGGAAGCGCTCGCCGTCAGTGTTCCGGTTTTAATTTCGAATCGGGTAAACATCTGGCGTGAGATCGAGGCCGATCGCGCCGGTTACGTTGAATCGGACGATCTCGCTGGAACAACTCGTCTGCTCCAACGTTGGATCGACACGGCACCGGCAGAACGTGAAATGATTCGACAAAATGCACGACGCTGTTTCGAGCAACGGTTCGAAATCAACCGCGCGGTCGATTCCCTCTTGCAGGTCTTAAACGAGACGCTGACCGCCCAATGAAAATAACAATCGTCCTGGGCGCATTTTTCCCGGTGCCGCCGACAATGGGCGGCGGCGTGGAAAAGGTTTGGTTTACGCTGGCGCCCGAGTTCGTTAAGCGCGGCCACGAGGTCGTAACGGTGTCGCGGAAAATGCCCGAACTTCTGCGCGAAGAAACCATCGATGGAGTCAGACATTTGCGTGTTGACGGTTTCGACACGCCGCGCTCGCTCCTTTGGCTGAAATTTCTCGATCTGATGTATTCGCTCCGGACGAGGTCGATTTTGCCCGAGGCGGACATCATTGTGACGAACACATTTTGGCTTCCGATTTTGCTGCGCGATTCGAAGCGCGGCAATATTTATGTGCATGTCGGACGCTATCCCAAAGGACAGATGCGTTTTTATGGCAAAGCGGCGCGGTTACAGGCGCCATCGCATTCTATCGCGCGTGCGATCGCCTCGGAAGCTCCACAGCTAGGACACAAGGTCACAGCCATTCCGTATCCGGTGACAAGATCGATCCGCCAAAGGACGGATTCGCCGGGGCGAACAATTGCCGCTTCTCCAGCGGCTGTCGGCGATCGGGAAAAAATCATCCTTTTCGTCGGAAGAGTGCATCCCGAGAAAGGCGTCCATCTTTTGGTCGAGGCGTTCGTTAACGGCGCGCGGAGTGCTTTTGCAGATTGGAAATTGATGATCGTTGGCCCAACCGGAACGCGACTTGGTGGTGGAGGCGAAGCCTATTTGGCTTCGCTTCAGTCTGCTGCCGGGAAAGGGGAAGGAAAGATAAGCTTTACCGGGCCAATTTTTGATCCCAGCGAACTCGCGTCCGTGTTTCGTAAGGCACGACTTTTTATTTATCCGTCCCTGTCCGAGCGCGGCGAATCGTTTGGGCTCGCGCCGCTTGAAGCGATGGCGGATGGTTGCGCCGTATTGGTTTCAAACCTTGATTGCTTCCACGATTTTATTCGCGACGGCGAAACTGGCTTTACTTTTGACCATCGCACAAAATCCGCCGCCAATTCGCTTCGCCAAAAGATGGAGACGGTGATCGGCGACGAAGAGTTGCTTTCGCGCGTGGCCGAAGCCGGTCATCGCAAGTCAATCGAGTACTCGCCCGAGCGCGTGGCCGACCTTTTCCTCTCCGATTTCAAACAAGCGCAAGCTCAGCCGGCCTAACGATGGATCTTACGAATTCGCAGCGCATCGCTAAGCTTGCCGGTCACCTGTTGCAACATCCGGCTAACGTTCCGCGCTACGTCACGCACAATCTCATTACCCGCAGGGAGCCCGTCGAACTCGAGCTGCCATGGTTTTCGTACGCGGCAATCGATTTCCTTAAGGGCTATCTCCGCAGCGAGATGCAGGTGTTTGAGTTTGGCAGCGGCGGCTCAACGTTGTTTTTCGCGCAGCACTGCAAATCCGTCACGAGCGTGGAGGACAATGCGCACTGGTGCGAGATCGTTGCGGCAAGACTTGCGCGTCGCGGAATCGAAAACGTCAATGTTCGCTACCTGCCGGTGGCATTCACCAGTGAGGAAGAGTTCCTAGCTTCCGAATATTTGAAGGCGGTGCGGCAATCTATCTTTAATGTGATTGTGGTCGACGGAACCGAATGGACGGCCAATGTGCGGCCAATCTGCTTTCGTGCGGCGGAGGGACAAATCGCACCCGGCGGCATCATTGTGGTGGACGATTCGTGGCGCTATCGCGAGCTGGGGCGTGCGAATCGCGCACACGGTGTCAACATTTTCGAAAGTGTAGGGCCGGGGCGTTTTGGCGTGACCAGCACGGACGTGTATTTTTACTGAGCGAGAACTGTGTCTAACGAAACCATTGTCAATCCAGCGCAGAAATCGGCCTACGATTCGCCGTGGCCAATGAGCCAACGATTTCTGCGGGTGCTCTGGGAATTTTGCTGGACGCTCTTTTGCGTCTGGACGCCGAAACCCCTCAATGGATGGCGGCTGTTTTGGCTCCGCGTCTTCGACGCCAGGATCGACGGGACCCCGTTCGTGCATCAGCGTGCGCGCATTGCCATTCCGTGGAATCTGACGCTCCACGATCGCGCTTGCCTCGGCGACCGTGCCAATGCTTATTCGTTGGGCGAAATCGAAATCGGCGCCCGCGCCACGGTCGCCCAGGAAGTTTATCTCAGTAGCGGTACCCACGATTTCGATCGGCCGGAAATGCCGCTGGTCGCGGCCAAGATTACGATCGGCGAAGATGCATTCATTGGCGCCCGCGCCTTCGTGTTGCCGGGAGTAACGATCGGCGCGCGGAGCGTGATCGGCGCTTGTTCGGTCGTGACGAAGGATGTTCCGGAGAACGCCATCGCGGCCGGGAACCCGTGTCGCGTTATACGATCGCGACCTCCGTCGGCATGAATTTCTCCGCCCTGTCTCGGCACGGGGCTTTCGTCGTCCTTCTCCTTTTTTACGGCGCAATTCTCGGGCTTCAATTCAATCACGGTCTGGCCAGCGGCGACGGCCACGGAATCGTGCGGACGACTCAGGCGCTTTTGAACGGGGGTCAGTTCGACTTTTCGCGGCCTCCCGGTCATCCCACGACCGAGTTTTATCTCTTTGGAGCGACCGGATGGGTTTTAGAGAAAGTTTTCGGCGTCGAGTTTGACGACACAGTCTATCTCGTTTGCCAGGCCGCCGGCGCGCTCGCCACCCTCGTCATTTTTTATAATCTGCTATGTCATCTCGGCGCGACACGTGTGTGCGCTGTCTTGGCCGCGATCTGTCTGGCTTTTTCGACGCAATTCTTTTTTAACGCGATCGATGGCGAAGAATTTGATTTCGGGCTCCTGTTTTTGCTCGTCTCGACGCGGTTATTGGCTGCTCAACCGGCTAGACCGAATTTTGGCCGGCTATCGTTGTCGATTTTTTCTTTCGCGCTCGCGACTGGTTGCCGTCCTGAGCTGGTCTTAGCCGCAATTATTTTCCCGACTTATTGTCTGCTTAACCCAGAGCCGAGCCGGAAATATGCGCTAGTCAGTGTCGTACTTTCAGCGATTGCGGTCTCCTTCGTCTGGATGCCGATCTTGTTCATGGGGATTCGCGCGCCCTACACGGCCGGCATGAATTTCCGAGAATCGATTCTTGGCGGCGTTTATCGGATCATCTTTCAAGCCTTTACGCCGCCAGTATTTCTTTTGCTTTGCTGGACGCTTGTCGGCGCGCTGCGGGAGTGGCCACGGCAAATAAAATCCCGAAATTTCGTTTTCACGATCTCGTGCGCTGTTCCCATTATTTTCTTGGCGATCTTCTTTCTCCATCCATCGAAGGCCGCGCATTTGCTGGTGGCTTTGCCGTTTCTTTTGTTGCTCGCGGTTGATCGATCGCTGGCGTTGGTTCTGGCGCTCACCTTTTTTACTCTGTTCGGAGCGGTCGTGAACATCGACATCTTCAAAGATCGACAATTAGCGCGCCCGTTTTTCGTATCGGGAAGTTATTTCCAAGCCGTCCAGCAAAAGCCGTATTACCGATTGAACTACCTTCGGAAACTTTTCGACCAGTGCCAAGACCGCCCGGCCGTGATCATTGGCAACGCATGGCCGTGGGACTTCGAATACCACGTAGAGCACGTCAACTTGCCGTTGCACGAGAAAGATTTCCACGGCGAAATTCAAAAGAATATTCCGGCGTTTCTTTCCAGCGGGGACCACTGCATTCTTTTGCCACCTGAGGCTGCTTATGAAATTGCATTGTTGGCCGAATGGCAGCGGAAGGGTTACGCCATGAAAATGGACGCGAAACTCTATCGCACCTTGTTTGCGCGCTACGACATTCACTCAGCTATTTCGTCAGCGACGGCCGACGTCGGCGGGGTTTCCTTTACTTTGTTTCGCATCGATTGATCACCCCCCATGCCGGAATCGCTCGCCATCATCGTTCTCACGCAAAACGAGGCCGGTAATTTGCCGCGCTGTTTGGAATCCATCGCCGGCTTCGCTGAAGCAGTAGTAGTCGATTCCGGCAGCGACGATGGCACTCAGGAAATCGCGCGGCAGGCCGGCGCGCGCGTTTACGATCATCCGTTCGACTCTTTTGCGCGGCAACGAAACTGGGCCCTCGAAAATTGCGATCTGAAAACGCAATGGACCCTGTTCCTCGACGCCGACGAAATTGCGACGCCGGACTTTCGGCAAGCAGTCACCAGCGCAATCCAGGATGCGCCAGATCTAGTCGCAGGTTTTTATTGCTGCTGGAAAATGATGCTCGATCAGCGCTGGCTGCGCCGGAGCGATTCGTTTCCGAAATGGCAGCTTCGGATCGTCCGGCGCGGGCGGGCGGATTTCATCGACAGCGGGCACGGCCAGAAGGAGGGAAGAGTGGACGGCGAACTCGGCTACATCCGCGAACCGTACTTGCACTATGCACTGAACAAAGGTTGGGAAGCGTGGTGGGCGAAGCACAATCAATACTCCGGTGAAGAAGCCGTCGATCGGTTATCGCGCTCCGCTTCCTGGCGCGAATTGTTTTCGAAAGATCCTTCGCGCCGAAATCGCGCGCTCAAACCGGTCCTGAGCCGCGTTCCCGGCTGGCCGCTCCTGCGTTTTCTGCACATGTATATTGTGAAGGGCGGCTTTCTCGAAGGCCGCGAGGGCTTCGCTTATTGCGCGAGCATGGGCTGGTACGAATATCTGATCCGCGCGAAAATGCGCGATCGTGGGAAACGGCAGATTTCCCGCGAGCTACCGTCCGACTAGTAGGCGCTGCGCGGCGGCCGAATCAGGTGTGCGAACGTGCGCAGAATGATTCCGCACTCGAGCGAGAGATTCCAGTTTTCGAGATATTCGATGTCGCAAGCGACACGGTTTTCGATGTCGGCGTTATTCCGTGCTTCCCCGCGAAATCCCCGCACTTGCGCCAAACCGGTGATGCCTGGCTTCACAAACGTGCGCACATGATAGTTGCCCATGAATTTGGCAAACTGCTGGTTGTGTTCGATCAGATGCGGTCGCGGGCCGACGATACTCATGTCGCCGAGGAGCACGTTCCAAAACTGCGGCACTTCATCCACGCTCAGTTTGCGGAACCATTTTCCCAACGAATAGACGCGTTCGTCGACCTCGCTCGCCTGACGCGATAGTTCGCCAGTGTCGGAATGCATCGTGCGAAATTTGTAAATCTTGAACTGTCGGTTTTGCATTCCGGCGCGGTTTTGCATGTGAAAGAGCGGACCCGGCGACTGCAATCGCTGCGCGATGAAAACGATCACGGCCAGCACCGGAAAAATGACGAGCATGACCGGGAGCGCGATCGCAATATCGATCGCGCGCTTGAGAAATCGGTTCAGTGGATTTTCCAGCGGCTCCTCGCGCAACCCAATGAATCGAAAGCCGCCATCTTCAAAGTGCGTCACCGAATGGCGCAACCGTTCTTCGAGATCGCTCAAGATGAGCAAGCGGATGCCGAGCTGATCGCAAATTTGAATCACGTTTTGGTTGGCTTCGGAAAAAAGGGGGAACTCGAGCAAAATGATTTGAGTGATGCCGTGATCGCGAATGATCTCTTCAAGTTGATCGGGCCGGCCGAGCAACGGAACTCCCGGATTGTCGATCTGATCGTCATCGGAAATTAAGCCAACTGTGCGCAAACCAATTTCCGCTTTGCGCTCCAGCCACTCCCGCAGTTGCGCCACGCGTTGGCTCGAACCGACCAGAATCGTTTTGTCTTCGCGGCGGAAAATTCCCCGCGCCAAGAGCGAGGGGAGATAAAAATGTGAGAAAAGAAGCGCGATGTAGAGCCACGGGACGAAGTTGAACAGAAATATACGCGAGATGAATGCGTCCTTCGCGGCGACGAGGTAGAGCACGAGCAGCCCAACGCTGGCCGCCGTTTGCCGAAGACTAAGCCGATGCGGTCGAAGCAGTTCATTCTGCAAAAAAAAGTTCTTTGAGCGGCTCAGCGTTTCCAAGATCAACCCGAGGACGAGCATCCCGCAGTAAATGCTGTAACGGCCCCAGGTCAGCGCGCCGCCCTCCGAATAAAACGTCACCATGATCCAGACGCCGAACCAGAAAAGCGCGGCGACGATGATGATCTGGCAAAACAGGAAGACACGGTAAAGTCCTTCCGTCCGTTGCGTGACCATGTTCTATTTTGCTGAGCTAATCATGAGAGTACGCGATGGCCGCACACCTTCAACTCGTGGTAAGATTCCCGCTCATGACGTTTCAATACCAGCGACCGCTTGGCTCGGAGAATAAAAGCGATTCCCATACCATAATCTTGCGCAGGTAAATGCCGAACCCAACGCACGAAAGCTCGTTTCACGAACGGCACGAAACCACTCCAGGTCGTTGGCTGAGCCACGCCTTTATCGCTTTGTTGCCGGTGCTGGCCTGTTTTCTTGGTGGTGGAACGCAAAAATGGAGCGAGGGAATCGTCGTCGCGTTTCTTGGATTCTACTTGGTCGCGCGCCCGCCGCATTTTTCGCTCGGCCTCGCGGCCAATCTCGTCTTGCTCGCGTTTCTGCTTTGGTCGCTCATCGCGTTTTTGCCCGCGTCTTGGTTTTTTCAGCCTGATTGGCGCGCAACTTATCTCAACGACTTTGGAATTTCGCTTCCGACGACGTTAAGTCCGCAGCCCTGGATCAGTCTGACCTGTTTATGCAGTTTCGTCGCCGGCTTGAGTTGGCTTTACCTGGTCTGTGCTCAACAACTCGAATTGCGCGAAGCGCGGCTCCAATTGCGTTTGTTTACCGGCGGTATCGTCGTTCTTGCCGCGATTTGCATTTTGTTCTGGCTGGCAAAAACGGCGCCGCCGTTCTGGCACAATGAACGCAACTTCGGCCCATTTCCGAATCGCAATCAAACCGGAAACCTTTTTGGCCTGACTGCGATCATGATTCTGGCCTGCGGCCAGGACGACCTTCGCAAGGGACGCAAACGCTGGATCCTTTGGGGCGCGGCGCTCGCCCTGATGATTACCGCCATCATCCTGAATTTCTCGCGCGCCGGGATCGGCATTCTCGTCGCCGGCAGTGCGCTTTGGCTTGGCGTTTTCTCGCTTCGCCAACGTTCTCCCTCGCGAATCGCGCTCGTCGTTTCATTTTTGCTGCTCTTGCTCACTGCTCTATTGCTCTTTGGCGGGCAAACAATCGAACGCTTTCATCTTCGCAATCTGGCCAACGCCGGCATCTCCAGCGATTTCCGCTGGCGGATTTTTTCCGACGTCTTTCAGCTCATTCGCGATTCGCCCTGGGTCGGAATCGGTCTTGGCAATTTTGAAGATGTCTTTGCCATTTTCCGCGCAGCGTCCTACAGCGACCGGCGGGCGATTCACCCAGAGAGCGATTGGCTCTGGCTTTGGACCGAGCTTGGTTGGCTCGCGGTCGTTCTTGTTATCGTCGGACTCATTCTTCTGGTTCGAAAAATTTGTCCATTGCGCGAAGGCACCAACCAGCGGTATCGGCTTGCCACCCTCATTGCGGCAATCCTGTTCGTCCTCCACGGACTCGTCGATGTTTCCGGTCATCGCGTTGCTACCTCGTTTGCCGCCATGTTTTTGCTCGGGCTCTCGCTCCATCGCCCGCACTCCTTCAAACCAAGCCGATCGATCTCGATCTTGTTTCGCTTGATCGGATTAATCTTGCTCGTTGTGGGCAGTTCGTGGGTTGTCGCTGCCCGAGGACAGAAATTACTTCCCGGCTCGGTCGGCGTGACCAGCGCGAAACAACTCGCCACCATCGACAACCGCGAGCGCAATTTCACCGAAACCATCACGGTTACTACGACCGGACTGAAATGGGCGCCGCTCGACTGGGAACTTTATTTTTCCCGTGCAGTTGCCGAGGCCGAGTTGAAGCAAACCGACAACGCGCTTTTCGATTTTCGGCGCGCGCGTTTTCTTGAAGCAATCTCTTACGAACTTCCGCTGGCGGAAGGCAACGTCTGGCTTTCATCGCAACCCGTCCTGGCCGCGACCGCGTGGCGGGAAGCGTTGCGCCGCGCCGGACCGGAACGTGCCGGCGTGTTTGCGAGCATGCTGAGCAAGGCCTCGCTGCGCAGTACTGGAGTCAGTCGCATTCTCGCTGAGCTCGGTGTCAGCCGTCACGATCTCGCATTGCCTTATCTAGCGCGGATCTCCGGCGCCGATTTTAATCGCGCGCTTGGCAAAGTCTTGGAGAACGATCCCGACCTTAGTTCGTTTAGCGAGATGGAGAAACTCGCGCTCTTCGCGTATTGGTCTGAGCGCGGTGATGCCGCTGAACTTTCGCGAGCAACTACGCAGCATCCGGATTGGTTGCCCTACGCCTGGCTCGGCGTCGCCAAGTATAGCGCGACCAACAATAATTTTCGCGCTGCCTACGAACTGACTCAGCGCTACGGCGAACCAGTCGCATTGCCGCGCATTGCTTCCGGCGCATCTCTCCAACAACTCGAAAGCCGTTTCCGCTCTGCGCCTGACAATTACGGCATCGGTTACGAACTTTACCGCGCGCAAATGCAAAGCGGCCGGGTCGACGATGCGCTCAACACCGTGCGACACTTCAGCGAACGCGGAAATTCGCCGGCATACTTCCGCTACCTCGAAGCCCAGTGCTGGGCCGAAAAACAAAACTGGGAACGCGCCTGGAAGGCCTGGCTAGCATTTCATGCCGCTCAGTCGGCGGCGAAGTAGATGTAAAGATCGACGTCTATTCCGCGATAGCGGCCTGGGCGGCGGCGAGACGGGCGATCGGAATTCGAAATGGACTGCAACTGACGTAATCCAAGCCGAGCCGGTGGCAGAATTTCACGCTGTTGGGTTCGCCGCCGTGCTCGCCGCAGATTCCAAGCTTGATGTCGGGTCGCGTTTTCCGGCCGAGATCTCGCGTCATTTCCATCAAACGGCCGACGCCGCGCTGATCGATCGACGCAAACGGATTTGTATCGATGATGTCGAGCTCGGCGTAAGTAGGTAGAAAACTTCCGGAATCGTCGCGGCTCATCCCCAGCGTCGTTTGGGTGAGATCGTTGGTGCCGAAGCTGAAGAATTGAGCGTCGCGCGCAATTTCATCGGCCAAGAGGGCCGCGCGCGGAATCTCGATCATCGTGCCGACGAGATAATCGAATTTCGCCTTCTTTTTCTTTGTCACTTCCTCGGCTACGCGCCGGACGATGTCGATCTGAAGCTTGAGTTCTCGTGGAAATCCAACCAGCGGGATCATGATTTCCGGTCGCACTTTGATTCCGCTCGCTTGCACTTCCGCGGCCGCTTCAAAAATCGCGCGTGCTTGCATCTCGGAAATCTCAGGGAAGGTGATCCCGAGTCTACAGCCGCGATGCCCGAGCATCGGATTGAACTCGTGCAGCTCGTGCACACGCCGCGAAATTTGCTCGGCGGGGACGCCGAGTTTATTTGCCAGCTCATTTTGCTGGGCGTGATCGTTCGGCAAAAATTCGTGAAGCGGCGGATCGAGAAACCGGATCGTGGCGGGCAATCCTTTCAGCTCAGTGAAAATTCCGACGAAGTCTTTTCGTTGATAAGGAAGTAATTTAGCTACTGCCCGCGATCGCTCTTCTTTGGTGCCGGCCAAAATCATCTCGCGCATCGCATCGATCCGGTTGCCTTCGAAAAACATGTGTTCGGTTCGACAAAGTCCGATTCCTTCAGCGCCGAACGCGACTGCGTTGGCAACTTGTTCGGGTGTGTCGGCATTTGTCCGAATACCGAGTTTTCGGAATTCGTCCGCCCAGGTCATCAGTTTCGCGTACTCGCGGTAGGTAAGGCTTTTTTTCGCTTCGAGCGATCGGTCGACCAACACTTGAATGATTTCCGATGGAGCAGTTGTCACTTCGCCGGCGAAAACTTCGCCCGCGGTCCCATCGATCGAAATGTAATCGCCTTGAGCCAAGGTGGTGCCGTTGGCGCTGAGCGTGCGCTTTTGATAATCGATCTTGATCCCGCTCGCGCCGCAGACGCAAACCTTGCCCATTTGCCGCGCAACCAAAGCGGCATGGGAAGAAACGCCGCCACGCGAGGTCAGGATTCCCTCAGCCGCGATCATTCCGCGCAAGTCTTCCGGCGAGGTTTCAATGCGCGCGAGTACGACCTTCTGCCCTTTGGCTGAACGGGCGACCGCTTCTTCGGCGCTGAAGACAACGTGACCCGAGGCCGCGCCCGGGCCGGCCGCGAGCCCGCTACCGATCTTTTTTGCCTGTTTAGCTGATTGTCGATCAAAGATAGGTGCGAGCAGATGAGCGAGTGAATCGGCCGGGATGCGGCGGACCGCGTCTTTTTTCGAAATTAGTTTTTCGGCGACCATGTCGACGGCGATGCGGACGGCGGCGTGACCGGTGCGCTTTCCATTGC
>Ga0193751_1000105_pt1 | contig 74457 bp, 63 predicted proteins | sample L1c2metaG_FD_143050 | JGI IMG/M metagenome (GOLD analysis project Ga0193751, IMG submission 143050) | Soil microbial communities from a riparian zone of the East river system, Colorado, United States - L1c2 | ecosystem: Environmental > Terrestrial > Soil > Riparian zone | place: USA: East River...
CATCGCGAAGTGCTGGCCTGGAAGTTTTTTGGCCAAGCCTGCAAACAGGAAAAAGGGCAAGTGCCACAGTGTCCGCTGAAGCAGCGCGTCCAGTTCGGAACCCTGAACCCTCGCCAACACTCTTCGGCGCCGCTCAGCGCGGAGTTCCTCGGCCGCGAAAAGCTGACCCTGAAGAACGGGCAGCAGGAACTGATCAAACTGGAACTGAAGAACGATGCGGGGACGTGGCAACTCTGGCTCGACGATCAATTCAAGGTTATGCGGATTTCCATTGTGGGAGAGAATACTCTAGTAGACCGCGATTAGTCAGGTCTCAGGTGGCGGGTGTCAGGAAAACCTTTTAGCTTTTCCTGAGACCTGAGACCTGCTTTACTCGGTTGAGGTAGCTCTTGACTCTTATTGATTCACGCACGTCGCGCGTTCTGTTCACGGCTTTCCTCTTCGCCGTGGGCCTCGGCTTTCTCTACGCGGCGCGGCGAACGCTGATTCTCTTCCTCTTCGCCATTTTTTTTGCCTACCTCATTAATCCCGCGGTGGAGCGACTGGAGAAACTGGTCCGCAGCCGCGTCTGGGCGATCACCATCATTTACTTTCTGCTTCTGGTTGCTTTGGTATTCTTCGGTTTTCTGGTGGGCCCGAGGATTGCCCGGCAAAGCGCCCGTCTGGGAGAGTCGCTGCCCGGGCTTATGGATAAGGCCGGCACCGGTCAGCTCTCGGGCCAAATCGGCCAGTTAGCCGCACGATTCGGAAGCCAACACAACTGGAGCGTTGACACTCAAAAACGTATTCAGGGTTTTTTGCTGAGTCGTCGGGAAGACTTATCCAGCCTGGCGCAGCACATCGGCATACGCGCGGCCGAAGCGGCGCAGCAGGTGTGGTTGCTTTTTCTGGTGCCCATCCTCGCTGTTTTTTTTCTGCGCGACGGGGGCAGTTTCCATGAAGTGCTGCTCTCGCTGGTGCAGTCGCGCACGCAGCGCGAGTTTTTGCAGGATGTGTTCCAGGATCTGAACCAGATGCTCGCCCAATTCATTCGCGCCCAATTGACCCTGGCGGCACTGTCCATGGTGGCATACGCCGTATTTTTGGGTGCGATGCGAGTTCCGTACGCGCTGATGCTCGGCACTGCCGGAGGCGCGCTGGAGTTCATCCCTCTTGCGGGGCCGCTACTGGCGGGCTCTGCCATGATGCTCGTCGCGGTTCTATCGGGATATCAGCACTGGGCTTTCCTGCTGTTGTTTTTGTTGGTCTGGCGAATGGTACTGGACTACGTCATCTCTCCCCGTGTCATGGGAGTCAGTGTGGAATTGCATCCGCTGGCGGCTTTGTTCGGCATTCTCGCGGGCGGCGAAATCGCCGGGATCCTGGGCGTCTATCTTTCCATCCCGGTGATGGCCAGTTTGCGCATCGTCTGGCGTCGCTGGAGGATCTACGCCGAAAAACGCAAGTTCGGACCTCTCAACGAGTACTCGTTCCCGCAGGAACTCGGCCAACCTCGAACCTAGCGCGCTTTCAGTCCCGTTCAATTACGATCTGGCGCGAGTATCCTTCGCTTTCCATGTCCGATTTCCCGCCGTGCCCGCGACGGCATTCCCTGCCAAAATTTTTGCTGGTATAAAATCACAACTTACCATGTCGAACAAACTCCCTGTAGGAATTCTCGGTGCTACCGGCATCGTCGGCCAGCGCTTTATTCAAATGCTGGAGCGTCATCCGTGGTTCGAAGTCGCCTGGCTTGCCGCTTCCGATCGTTCGGAAGGCCGGCCCTATGCCGAAGCCGCGCGCTGGCGTTTGAAAACGGCCATCCCCGCGAACGTCGCTAAGATGACGGTTGCGGCCGCCAAGCCCGAAGGCGCGCCGAAAATTATCTTCGCCGCGCTCGATTCCTCGATCGCCCGCGAATTGGAGCCACAGTTCGCCGCCGCTGGTTGTGCGGTCGTCTCCAATTCGAGCGCGCTGCGCATGCAGGCTGACGTTCCGCTGGTGATTCCGGAGGTCAACGGCGATCATATCCAGCTGATCGAAACCCAACCCTGGCGACGTAAATCCGGCGGGTTCGCGGTCACCAATCCCAACTGCTCGGCCATTGGACTGGTGCTGGCCCTGGCTCCGCTGCATCGCCGCTTCACGCTGGAGACGGTGATGGCGGTGACTATGCAGGCGGTCAGCGGCGCTGGATATCCCGGCGTACCTTCGCTCGACATTCTCGGCAACGTCGTCCCCTACATCGCCAACGAAGAAGAGAAGATGGAAGAGGAGACGCAGAAATTGCTGGGGACGCTGAATGGTTCGCGCGTCGACCCTGCTCCTTTTGCGATGAGCGCGCAATGCAATCGCGTCGCCGTGGAAGACGGCCACACCGAGTCGGTTGCGATTCGGCTGAAACAGAAAGCGCGGCCGGAGGAGATCATCGCCGCCTGGAACGATTTCCGCGCCGAGCCGCAGCAGTTGCGCCTGCCGAGCGCGCCTGAGCAACCTGTCGTCTACCTGACTGCGGCGGACCGTCCGCAACCGCGCCTCGACGTTGACCTCGGAGGAGGCATGACCACGGCGGTTGGCCGCCTGCGCAAGTGCAATGTCCTCGATTGGAAGTTCACCGTCTTGTCACACAACACGATTCGTGGAGCCGCCGGCGCTGCCCTGCTGAATGCCGAACTTCTGAAGGCGAAGGGGTATCTCGGGTGATAGGGAAACCTACCATTAGTGTAGAGACGGGGCTCGCCCCGTCTCGGCCGCGGGAGACGCGGCAAGCCGCGTCTCTACGGGAAACCGAGGAGCACCCCCGCCCATGATCGTCATGAAGTTCGGCGGGACTTCCGTACAAGATGCGAAGGCAATTGAGCGCGTAGCTCACATCGTCCAGGGCCGGCTGGCGGACCGTCCCGTGGTGGTGGTCAGTGCCATGGCCAAGGTCACCGATTCCCTGCTCGCCATGGGAAAGGCTGCCGGCGGCGGCGATCGCAAGACCGCGCTCAAAATGGCGCGCGCCTTGCGCGAACGCCACTATGACACCGCCGGAGAATTGCTCGGCACCGCCCTGTTCACGGAATTTCACGGCGACCTAGGCGCGGACTTCGAAGATCTGGACGAATTGCTGCGCGGCATTGGAGCAGTCGGCGAAATCACTCCCCGAACCTACGATTACGTCGCTTCTTTCGGCGAAGTGCTTTCGAGCAAGATCGTGGCGGCCGCTTTTGCAGCGCGAGGCTTGCCGGGTGCGCACGTGGATTCGCGCCAATGTCTGCTGACCGACAGTGCCTACACTCGCGCGGTTCCTCAGTTCGAAGAGACCAACGAGCGCCTGCGCAAGAAAGTTCAGCCTCTGATCGAAGGCGGCAAGGTTCCGGTGATGGGCGGCTTCATTGGTTCGAATCGCGCCGGCATCACTACCACCATCGGACGCGGAGGGTCGGATTTTTCCGCGGCTATTTTTGGCGCGGGCCTCAATGCCGAACGCATCGAAATCTGGACCGACGTCGACGGCATGATGACCACCGACCCGCGCATTACTCCCGAGGCCCGCCGCATCAAAGTCATCAGCTTCGACGAAGCGGCGGAACTCGCCTACTTTGGAGCTAAGGTTCTGCATCCGGCGACGGTGTTGCCCGCAGTTCAACAAAATATTCCTGTCTATGTTCTGAACTCGATGAACCCCACCTGCGAAGGGACGAAGATTACGGCGCGCGCGCCACGCTGTGCGAATATCTTCAAGGCCATCGCGCTCAAGAAAAAGATTACGCTGGTGGAGATCGCCGCGCCTCGCCGTCTGCTGGTCCACGGATATTTGAAGTCCATCTTTGAGGCCTTCGATCAGCACGACGTAGCGGTGGATGTGGTTTCCACCTCCGAAGTCAGCGTCTCGGTGACGGCCGAGACCAACGAAGCCATCCCGGCCCTGGCTGCCGATCTGGCGAAACTTGCGGACGTGAAGTATGAGGGGCGCAAGGCGATTGTTTGTCTTGTGGGCGAAAATTTGCGTGATACACCTGGAATCGCCGCCAAGGTCTTCGGCATCCTTGAGGATGTGAAGATACGTATGATCTCGCAGGGGGCTTCTGAGATTAATTTGACTTTCGTGATTGAAGAAGATGACGCGGCCGAGGTGGTCCGGCGTCTGCACCGCGCATTTTTTGCGGAGGCTGATCCGGAAGTGTTCGCGTAGAGTAGTTTTCACCGCCGAGACGCAGAGGACGCCGAAAAAGCCGGAACGGGACGTAAAATTGTGGTTCAGAGGTTCTCTGCGCCCTCTGCGTCTCTGCGGTGAAAGATCTCGCCATGAATCTCCTAATTCTAGGCCGTGGCAAAACAGGATCGCTGGTTGCCGAAGTGGCGCGCTCGCGCCGGCATCATGTGCGAGTCCTCTTTGCCGCTGAAAACGCCGGCGCCCGCGCCCTTACGCCGGATTCGCTCGCAGCTATCGACGTTGTGATCGACTTCACCACGCCCGCCGCGGTCGTCGCCGATGTCGAAGCCTGCATCCGCGCGAAGAAAAATCTTGTTGTCGGAACCACCGGCTGGTACGACCAAGTGCCGCGGCTGCGCGAAATGGTGCTCGCCGCAGAAACAGGCTTCCTCTACGGATCGAACTTTTCCATCGGCGTGAATCTGTTCTTCGAGATCGTCGCGACGGCAGGGGCTGCGTTGAAATACGATTACTCGGGTCAGATTTTCGAGCGTCATCATGCCGAAAAAAAAGACGCTCCTTCGGGAACGGCGGTCACGATGCAGCAGATTGTGCACCAGTCTGGAGGCGAGGAACTTGAAATCGTCTCCTTTCGCGAAGGTGACGCGGTCGGGATGCACGAGTTGGTCTTCAATTCCCCGGGAGATCGAATCTATTTATGCCACGACGCCAAGTCGCGCCGGGGATATGCTGAAGGCGCTGTTCGCGCCGCCGAGTGGCTAGCGGCGAAAAAAGGATTCTATGAGTTCCGCAACGTCTGGCGAGAGCTTTGAGAATATATGCGCGTGATCAAGAGCATGGCCGTAGTGGCCCTGTTCGCTGTTGTCGCAATCGCCGTCTTGCTTGGATTGATGTGGCTGGACCATAAAAGAGAGACGTTGCTACCCGCGCCTAGTGGCCCCTTCGCGGTCAGCCGCACGACATACGTTTGGAGCGACCCCGCCCATCCGGACCCAATGGCTCCGCAGCCGGGCACGAAGCGGGAGCTTCTTGCCCGGATCTGGTATCCCGCAGCGCCTCAACAACCGTCTCAGACGGTTGACGACTACTTGCCCGCTCCATGGCGGACTGCCCTTGAACTCCAGAGTGGCCCGTGGCCCGCTGCTCGCCCAGTTCCTGACGCGAGATTTGTCGCGAGTCCACGCACATAGTATTCGGGACGCCGAGGTATCGCCTCAGCAGCATTCGTATCCGGTGGTACTGATGAGAGCCGGGCTTGCAGCCCTGACGACGGACTACACCACCCTTGCCGAGGACCTTGCGAGTCACGGCTATGTAGTAGTGGGTTTCGAAGCACCTTATCGAAGTTTCGTGGTGGTGTTCCCCGACGGAAGGGTGATTGCGAGGGTGCCCCAGAACAACGCCGATCTCGTCAGTGGACCAGCGCAGGAGCAACTTGCCAATAAGCTGGCCCAGGCATGGAGCGCCGACTTGGGCTTTGCGCTCGATCAGCTCGAACAACTGAACACATCAGACCCTTCGGGCAGGTTCGCGGGACGGCTCGATATGGAGCGGGTTGGAGTGTTCGGCCACTCACTCGGTGGTGCCACAGCGTTGCAGTTCTGCCATGACGATTCCCGGTGCAAGGCTGGCATCGACGTAGACGGGGCTCCCCTCGGCAGCGTCGTCGCCGATGGCGTCGCCCAGCCGTTCATGTTTCTTCTGAGCGACCACAAAGGCGAGTCCGATGCGGACGAGCCCGAAGCGATCCGCCAGGCCGGAGCGAGCATCCACTCCATTTACGATCGGCTACCTAATGATCGCAGGTTGATGATCATGATCCGAGGTGCGGGTCATTACAGGTTCTCGGACGACGGAGCGATGCTGAAGAGTCCAGTTGTGATGCGCGTCTTGCGCACGGTAGGCGTTATGCGCCTCGATGGCCGGCGCCAAGTTGCTTTGGCGGCACACTACATCAGCACTTTCTTCGACGTATATCTGAAAGGGGCAGCGGCTTCGGAACTCAGGAGTCGAGCGGAGTATCCGGAGATCGAATACATCCACTAGCGGAGAATTCGGCAAAGACTGAATTCAGAGTTGCCGAGAACGCAAGCAGCTGCCGAGCTTCGCTCGGCTTGGACGGGCGGGGCGCCCGTCCCCACACGACCCGTACCCACACGAGCAAAAGCCCTGGCTCATGCAAGCGCTGGCGAGAAGAGTTATCCTTAATTTATGCAACTGCGAGGATGCGGCACCGCTCTGGTCACACCGTTCGCTCAGGACGGCGCGGTCGACGAAAATGGGTTGCGCAATCTGGTCGCCTGGCAGGTCGAATCCGGCATTGACTTCCTGATCCCATGCGGCACCACGGGAGAAACTCCCACGCTCACCCACAATGAGTGGCTGCGCGTGATTGATGTCACTATCGAAGTCGTTGCCGGACGCGTGGCCATCGTTGCCGGCGCTACCTCGAACTCGACGCAGGAGGCTGTCACCAAAGCAAAAGAAGTGGCCGCGCGGCCCGGCGTTAGCGCCATCCTCACGGCTTCGCCGTACTACAACAAGCCGACGCAGGAAGGCCAATACCGCCATTTCCGTGCGATCGCCGAAGCGGTCGACAAACCTGTCATCCTCTATAACGTGCCGGGCCGCACCTCCGCCAACATCGAACCCGCGACGCTGGCGAGGTTGAGCGAAGTCGCCAATATCGCGGGTGTGAAGGAAGCCAGCGGGAACATGTCGCAGATCGCGGAGGTGCTGAACTCGGTGCCGGAGCGTTTCCTGGTTTTTTCCGGCGACGACGCCCTCACTTTGCCGGTGATCGCGCTCGGCGGAGTTGGAATCATCTCAGTTGCGTCCAACGAAATTCCGCGCGAAATGGCGGAGATGACGCGCGCCGCTCTGAACAACGACTGGAACACGGCGCGCACTATCCATCGCAAATATCTTCCGCTGATGCAGGCGAACTTCATTGAGTCGAATCCGCTGCCCGTGAAGGCCGTCCTTGCGATGATGGGCAAACTCGAAGAGATCTATCGTCTGCCCTTGCTTCCCATGCGCCGCGACACGCGCTCGAAGCTGCAGAAAATCGCGGCCGACGCCGGATTGATTGCCCGGCCCGCCGCTCCGCCGGCCGCTGCGTCCGAGTTCTATGTTTACGAAAATTGGGCAGCCGGTCCACATAAAGCCATTCTGCATCGCGCATCCTGTGGACAGTGCAGTTCCGGCAAGGGGCGCCCCAGCGGGCACGATCCCAATCATTCGCGCTGGCATGGACCGTACGCCAATCTTGCCGAGGCGCGCGAGGCGACTCATCAAATGCCCGGTGTTTTGATCCGCAGCGAATGCAAGTGTGTGGGGTAAGGGCAGCATTCAGCATTTAGCCGTTAGCATTTAGCTCTTTGTTTCTCTAGCAGTCCGTCTCGTAAGTCAGATTCGTATCAGGGCATGCCTTCAGGCATGCCGCAACCTGCATTAAAATTAACGCGCCTTTCAGGCGTTGGATTTCGACATTCGAGTTCCACCACAGGTTCTTGACCTCCCTATGTCAGATTCACTACTCACTCTCAAATCCGCCATTGAACACCTATCGGCGCGCGAAACGGTCACCAACCCCAACGAAGCCCGCCGCACCTTTCTCGACTTCCGCGCCGCTTTGACTCGCGGCGAGGTTCGCGCCGCTGAGAAAGTTGCCGGACATTGGGTCGTCAATGCATGGGTCAAGCACGGCATCCTGCTCGGGTTTCGTCTCGGCGAGTTACAGGAAATGTCGGACGGCGACGTACTCTCCTTTGTCGACAAGGACACTTTCCCAGCCCGCCGTCTAACTCTCGCCGATCGTGTTCGTCTTGTGCCCGGCGGATCTTCTATCCGCGAAGGAGCCTACGTTGCGCCGTCGGTCATCTGCATGCCTCCCATGTTTATCAACGTCGGCGCCTACGTGGATGAAGGATCGATGATCGACTCGCATGCCCTGGTCGGCTCGTGTGCGCAGATCGGCAAGCGCGTGCACCTGAGCGCCGCGGCGCAGATAGGAGGCGTACTGGAGCCAGTCAATGCTGCTCCGGTCATCATCGAGGACGACGTGTTGGTCGGCGGCAATTGCGGAGTGTACGAAGGCACGCTGGTGCGCGCCCGCGCGGTCTTGGGAGCGGGAACAATTCTGACGCGGTCCACGCCACTCTATGATCTGGTGCGCGGTGAGGTTTACCGCGCGATGCATGAGCAACCACTGGAAGTTCCGGAGAACGCCGTGGTCGTCCCCGGCTCGCGTGCCGTGACGAGGGGCAAGGGCAAATCTAGCGAGTGGAACCTCTCGCTCTATACGCCGGTGATCGTGAAGTATCGCGACGAAAAGACCGAGCGCGGGATTGAGTTGGAGGAGTGGCTGCGGTAGTGTCCCGCGGATGCCCGGATGGACTACACTCTGGCGAGAGGCCACTAATGGACAAAATCGAACTTCCAGACGGATCGCAAATGCTGCCGTCGGTTCACGGTGCTGGGTTCACTATTCGTCGATTAGGTGAGCCGGAGGAGTGCGCTCCTCCGTTCGCAGATTGTAACGCGCCCGCCATACAGCATCGAGGTGTCTGACTCACAACAGCATCCCACTTACTTGGTATCACGCTGTAAGGAGCATTTACTCTACGAATTGCGCAGAACGAAGCCGCAAGGTATCGATGCCGCGCGGCAGATGGAAAAGGTTATAGACGATAGCGAGCTAGGCCGATTTTAGCTCGACCGTTCTCAGCTTTCCCGTATGTAGTGAGGCGCCGTGAAACGTTTGCTCTGGATTGCGTTGTGCTCCGCCGCTTTGGCGAGCTCCTCATACCAGACTGGGAAATTGCTATCAATTACGGATTCTCGTTCTAACCGCGTGGTCAGCAACTCCCAGACCGGCTCCGTCACTTCGGTAACTGATGTCGAGTACAGGCTCAGCGTGCAAATCGGGAACATGGTATACGTCGGCTCTTATTGGCCACGATGGCGTTGGAGCTACACACCAACGGACTTCATTGAGAATAATCCGGTTGAGGCCAGGTTCGAAGGCAAACACATGTATCTCAAGCGGCCGGACGGAAAGGAGCTTAAGACGGAGATCATTCGAAGGGTACATGCGGACTCGGACTCCACGAAGTAGAAGGTTGGCCGGTTCGCTTGTGCTTTACTCTGTGCTGTATTTTAAAGCAATGGCGGTAGCAACTCTTTCGGCGAAAAACCAGATCGTGAGCCCGCGTGGGGCTCGCAAGGCTTTGGGCCTGAAACCCGGCGACAAAGTCCTTGTCGTTGTTAAGAGCGGGACTGTCTTTCTCCTGCCCGAGCCAAAATCCTATAACGGTGCGATTCGAGGGCTAGCCGGCGGCACTTATCCCACGACTTATCTTCAAAAGGAACGCCAGAGTTGGGATTAGACGACCTCGCGTCTTCTAGAAGCTGCTTGCCTTGTACTTCCGAAGTGTGTAAATGAATAGACCGTCATTTTGGAAGACAAGGGAACAATACTCATGCTCAGCCGCAGTCACCAATGCTCTCATCAGATCGTGTGCGCTTTTGCCTGTTTGCTGGCAACCATTTGGATCGGCGGGTGTGGTTCTGGCAACGGCGGTGGCCCCCAACCGATCGCGGTGAACCTAAGTCCCGTGCGTGCCGCCGTTGTGGCCGTCACCCAAACGGTACAGTTCAGTGCGACGGTCACCGGTGATCCAAACAACCGCGTGACTTGGAGCGTAGATGGAGTGGCCGGTGGGAACGCCGCAGTCGGCACGATCAGTACAGAAGGTTTATATACTCCTCCTGCTGCTGCCGGTGTGCACACGGTTCAGGCGACGAGCACGGTGGATACTACGAAGAGTGCCTCGGCGATGGTTGCCGTTACGGATTTGACCGGGGTTGCGACCTACCACAATAACCTCGCCCGCGACGGCACAAATACACAGGAATACGGGCTTACCACCAGCAGCGTAAAGACAGCCACCTTCGGAAAGTTGTTTTCCTGTCCGGTGGACGGCGCTGCCTACACTCAACCGCTCTGGGTGCCCAGCCTGAATATCGGCGGCCAAGTCCGAAATGCCATCTTCGTGGCCACGCAACATGACAGCGTGTACGCGTTCGATGCGGACGTAAGCCCCTGCTCGCAGCTGTGGCACGTAAACCTGCTGGATACGGCGCATGGCGGCACGTCCGGAGAAATGCCCGTGCCGACTGGTGACGTGGGAAGCGGATTCCAGGATATTCTGCCCGAGATTGGCGTCACGGGAACGCCCGTCATCGACTCGGCGTCCGGAACGCTGTACGTGGTCAGCAAGTCTGAAGGCCCGGCCGGCAGTTTCCACCAGCGGTTGCACGCGCTGGACCTCATCACAGGCGATGAGAAATTCGTCGGGCCGATCAACATCACGGCCTCCGTGCCGGGCACCGGGGACGGTTCGGTGGGGGGCGTTCTGACCTTTGATCTGCGGAACCAGGGCCAGCGTGGCGCCCTGACTCTGGTGAATGGGATCGTGTATATCGTATGGGGCGCCCACGAGGACCACGACCCTTACCACGGCTGGGTGCTCAGTTATGACGCTGCTAGTCTGGCGCAGGTTGCAGTGTTCAATGCCGATCCCAACGGCTCTCGCGGCGGCATATGGATGTCGGGCGAAGCGCCTGCCGTCGACGCCAGCGGCAATCTCTATTTGTCGACCGGAAACGGTACCTTTGATGGAAATTCAGGGGCTCCTCCGAACGACGACTTTGGCGACACAGTGATGAAAATCGGAACGTCGTCCGGCCTAGCATTGGTCGACTGGTTCACGCCCTTCAATCAGGCATTTTTGGACGGACAGGACGTCGATCTCGGCTCCAGCGGTGTAGTGATCTTGCCGGATCAGACTTCGGGGCCGGCACATTTGTTGGTCGCCGGCGGAAAAGAAGGCAAGCTCTACTTGCTGGACCGCGACGCAATGGGCAACTACTGCGCCGCCTGCACTACGACGGACACAAATATCCTGCAAAGTTTTCTTGCTGCGCCGGCCATCTTTGGCACTCCAGCCTTCTGGCAAAACAAACTTTATCTCGGTGGAACATCCGACGCTTTGAGCTTGTTCGCGTTCGATACAACGACCGGGACCTTCAACACCGTAGCGTCCTCGCAATCGGTGACCAGCTTTCAGTTTCCAGGGCCAACCCCATCGCTTTCCGCGCAAGGCGCTTCAGGCGGCGTGCTCTGGGCAATCGATTCGAGCCGTTACGGGGTCCCAAGTGCTTTCGGCACGGGCCCCGCGATACTGCACGCCTACGACGCGGCGAATCTTTCCAGCGAGCTGTGGAATAGTTCGCTGGCAGCGAACAACCGCGACGCTGCGGGAAATGCTGTGAAATTTACCGTGCCCACGGTGGCCAACGGAAAAGTCTATATTGGCACGCGCACAGAAATTGACGTGTACGGCCTGCTTCCGAATTGAGGACGGAGAGTTTCAGCGCTTCGGTGGCTCCGCCCCGCTCCGGTCAAGACAGTAAAGGCATGGGAGACGAAGGCGGAAGTTGCCCTTGTTCCGCCGCGAACCTGCGCCGCGTTTCAAGATGCTTGGCGCGGAAATGCGCTTGCGCCCGCGCGCCCCATGCCCGGACGAAGTAATAGTTCAGCGCGCATCCGATGGCCGAGCTGGCAATTGGAATCAAGCGTCCTGCCCATTTCTCCACAACCTCGGCGCCGGCCTTGGCGGCAATCCGTTGGATCACGCGCGGCACAAACTTATTGACTACTTCCTTTTCCAGCAATTCGCGGCCGATGTCGACCCCGGCGGCGCTGGCCGCGGCAATCCACAGCTCGGCAATTTCGTCGTCAGTGTTCAACTCGAACCCGTAAATCAGGCTCAGTTTCTGGATGGTGCGCATGGTAATGGCAGAAAGAATGCCGAGGTCAGGCACGATGGTGAGGATTCCGCCCAGACCAAACCCGGCTCCCTCCGCCGCCGCCATCTTCATCCCGCCGCGGATCACGGATTCCGCCACATCGTCGAGGCGTTCCACCGGCAGCGTGTAAACGCCCTGAAAGGTGGCCAGCGGCAACCCGTGCGCCACGCGCAGCTGCATCAGGAAGCGTCCGGGATCAACCTTGATCGTGTCATAGGTGCGGGTCAGGCCGCCGCGGATCGCACCTTCGACGCGCCGCCGCATCCAGGATTTTGTCTCGATTTTCGTCTCGTCGGCCATCGGTGATCATAAGTCTAGCAGCCGAGTTCCTTAACCACGAAGGACACCAAGGATCACGAAGGAAACCTTGAGCGTTTCAACCTTCGTGTACCTTCGTGCCCTTTGTGGTTGACGCATTCTTGCCGCAACTTGCTCGTGTGTCTAACTCCCGGCGAGGGCGCACCCTGTGCTAGCATCAATTCTGCGAATGCCAACTGGAAAACTGCATATTATTCCGCTAGGCGGGATGGGCGAGTTCGGTATGAACTGCATGGCCATCCGCTTCGGCGATGACATCATCGTGGTAGACGCGGGGCTTATGTTCCCCGAAGCCGAGTTGCTGGGCGTCGACATCGTCGTCCCCGACATTTCTTACCTGCTCGAAAATCGCAAGCATGTGCGAGGCATCGTCCTGACGCACGGCCACGAAGATCACATCGGCGCTCTGCCTTGGATTCTTAGCGAACTGAATGTTCCGGTTTGGGCGACCGAGTTCACGCTGGCCTACGTCGAAGATAAGCTCGACGAACACCAGCTCCTCGACGACGCCGACTTGCGCGAAATTCGTCCCGGCGAACGGTTCAAGGTTGGACCCTTCACCATCCATCCGTTGCAGGTAACGCATAGCCTTGTGGATTGTGTGGCGCTCGCCATCCAAACGCCGCTCGGCGTCGTGCTGCACACCGGCGACTTCAAGGTGGACCCAACGCCCACCGACAATCGCCTCTTCGATCTCCACGGTTTCGCCGAGTATGGCAAAGAGGGAGTGCTGGCGCTCTTGCAGGATTCCACCAACGTCGAGCGCAAGGGCTACACGCCGAGCGAGCGTGCTGTCCACCGCAAGTTCGAAGAGGTATTTGTCCGCACCAAACGGCGTCTGTTCATCTCCTGCTTCTCGTCTTCGATTCACCGCATCAAGCTGACCGTCGACATGGCGCGGGAGCACGGCCGCAAAATCTGTTTTCTCGGCCGCTCCATGGAGAATTCCTCGGAGATCGCCGAAGACCTGGGTTATATCCAGATTCCCGAGGGCATGCTGATCCATCCCGGCGAAATGAAAAACTTCGCGCCCGAGAAAGTGTGCATCCTCATCAGCGGCACGCAGGGCGAACCGATGTCGGCGCTGTCGCGCGCGGCAGTGGATAACCACAAGCACGCGAAGATCGAAAAGGGCGACACCGTCGTGCTGTCCTCACGTATCATTCCCGGCAACGAGAAAGCCATCTACCGCATGGTGGACCACCTGTTCCGGCGCGAAGCGTTCGTCATCTACGACGATGGCTCTTACCCGCCGATTCACGTGAGCGGACACGGCAGCCAGGAAGAATTGAAGCTCATCATCAACCTGGTGCGGCCGAAATATTTCATCCCCATCCACGGCGAATACCGGCAACTTAAGTTGCACGCCGAGCTGGCCGGCTCCATGACGGGAGCGGTTGGCAAAGTGATGCTGATCGAAACTGGGGACGTCCTCGAAATCGATGAGCTCGGCGCCCGCAAGGCCGGCCGCGTCAACGTGGGCCGCGTCTGCATCGATTCCGGCTCCCGCACGGACGTGGTCGAAGACATTATCGTTAAAGACCGCCGCCATCTCAGCGAAGACGGGTTCGTGATGCCGGTCATCGCCATCAACAAGCTCACCGGACGCGTCGAAACTTCGCCCGAGATCGTGACCCGCGGGTTCAATCCCGGCGACAACGGCGTGATCGAGCGCATCAAGGAGATTGTTATCGAGACCCTAGATTCGTCCAGCGCCGAAGAGAAGGCCGACTACGGCGTGATAAAAGAGAAAATCCGCACCGATTTGAAGCGTTACATCTCGCGGCAGAACCAACGGCGGCCGCTGATCATGCCAGTGATTGTGGAAATCTGAGCTGCTGCTGGTGACACTCCTCATTCCCTATTGGCTAAGCGGGTTTTCCCAGCGCAGCCCCGGAAAGCGAGCGAAGTCGCGGTCGGTCGTGTGGAGCACGCCGCCATATTCGATCGTCAATGCGGCCAGTTGCGCGTCGGTGACTAGTGGCCCGGGAGCTTGTCCTTCGACGACCATCTGTCGAAACAGCGGCCAGTGATCCTCCCCAGGCGCTAACGGCCGGACGTTCGGTTGCTCCAGCCAGCGGTCTACAATTTGCACGGCCTCCGGAACGCTGAACCGTTCCCCTGGCAGTCTGGCATTGGTCATGATCCGCAGAAATGCGCCGATAGTTTGCCACGGTAGGCCTATGGGTGTCGCTTCCGAAAACACGCGCTCGACCCAGGAGCGGGCCTTCGCATGGTGAGACGACGCGCTGTCGTAAGCGTAGAGAAGGATGTTCGCGTCGAGAATAATCACCGGTGCGCCGGGCCTTCCAACTCGTCCAGCAACTGCGCGACATTGTCGTAATTGAGCCCGGGCGGCAACCCCAGTTTTCGGGGAGCGACTACAAATGGCTTACGGGGCGGCTGTTTCGAAGCCATCAAGCCAAGCCGAAGGAAGCGGTTGACGACCTCCTTGAATGAGGCACCCGTGCGCCGACTCTCTTTGTCGAGGAGACGGGCAACATCGTCGTCGAGGGACAAGGTAGTTCGCATATTGTGATGTTATCGAATTGGACATCATGATGTCAAGTAGCACTCATCATGATGTCACCAGCGGTTGCTTGCAAAAAACGCTCGGACAGGGCAGGCTCAAAGTGTTGTATTGACCGATCATGGTTTCTCTTCACGATATTCAACAAGCCCGAACCCTCCTCGAAGGCATCGCGGTCCGGACTCCACTGTTCGAATGGTCAGGGCCGGCGGATCCCCGCAAACTCTTCCTCAAACTCGAAAACTTGCAGCCGATCGGCGCCTTCAAACTGCGCGGCGCGTATAACAAGGTCGCGTCTCTGAGCGAAAAAGACCGCCGCGGTGGAGTCATCTCCTATTCCAGCGGCAACCACGGACAAGGCGTCGCTTACGCGGCGCGAGCACTTGGGGTGAAGGCCATCATCGTGATGCCGGGCAATGCTCCGAAGAACAAGCTCGAAGCCACCGCCGCTCTCGGAGCAGAAATCATCACCGTCGGCCCTGGCAGTGAAGAGCGCCGCCTGCGCGCTGAGCAGCTATCTGCCGAGCACGGGTACGCGATCGTGCCGCCCTATAATGACGAAAAGATTATTGCAGGCCAGGGAACGGTGGGGCTGGAGATCCTCGAAGACCTCCCCAACGTCGAGACGGTGCTGGTCCCGGTCGGCGGAGGGGGATTGATCAGCGGCATCTCGGCTGCGATTAAGCTCAGTAATTCTCAAATAAAAGTGATTGGCGTCGAGCCCGAACTAGCCGCAGACGCGCAAGCCAGCCTGCGCGCCGGCCGCGTCGTCTCCTCTCCGGCAGAGCAAGTCTCGCAAACGCTGGCCGACGGTCTTCGAACCCAGAGCATCGGAACGATCAACTTCGAACACATCCGCGCCTATGTGGACGATATCGTCACCGTGACCGAGGACGAGATTCGCGAGGCGATGCGCGCACTGAGCGGGAACGCGCAAACCGTGGCTGAGCCTAGTGGTGCTGTGGCTCCGGCGGCATTTCTTTTCCACGCCGGCGAGTTGCCCAACACAAAGATCAACGTCGCCGTGATCAGCGGCGGGAACATCGATCCAAAGTTGCTCGCTGAACTGCGGCGTGTCTGAGTATTGCACGGTCGAATTTCCCCTGTGTTCGTCTGTGTCTGCTGTGGTGATAGCCCTCCGCAGCGGCGAAAGCGAAACCACGGAGGACACAGAGAGAGGCACACAGGGAACGGCCACAGGGGAGTCGCTTCTCGCGAATGTAGAATGTGTCTTCGAGATCAAGACAGCGCAACTAACAATGATTCGCTTTGGTATCGCAGGTTTTGGATTGCACGCTGTGCGGCGGCTAATGCCGGGCTTCGCACTTGCCCGGAATTGTAAAGTGGTTGCTCTATCGCGTCGAGATTCCAACAAGGCGCGCGAAGCCGCCACGCAGTATGGCATCCCGCATGTCTTCGCTTCCACCGAAGAACTCAGCCGCTGCTCCGAAGTCGACGCCGTGCTGGTCACCACTCCCAATGCCTGCCACCTGCAGGACGTCCTCACCGCGGTTGCCGCCCGCAAGCCGGTGCTGTGCGAGAAACCGATGGGTATGAATGCCGGCGAATGCCTCCAGATGGTCGAAGGGGCGCGCAACGCCGGTGTTCTGCTGGGAGTCGCGCAGGTCTTTCGCTTTGAGGAGAGCACTGCTCGATTTCGCGAACGCATCGCCGCGGGTGACATCGGGCGGCCGATCTTCGCTCGGGCCGAGTTTTCATTTCTCGATTCAGGTCATCACCGCACGTGGCTGTACGACCGGTCATTGGCGGGAGGAGGTCCCGTCGCCGACGTTGGAGTCCACTGTATCGATGCCTTGCGCTATATGCTGCAGGACGAACCGAGGCGGGTAAGCGTTATCGGGCGCGCCGACGAACGATCGGGCAACGTGGAGTCGGCGGCCATCGTGACGCTCGAATTTCAACGAGGCACCCTGGCGACGGTGCTGGTTTCCTTTCGCGCACACTATCGCACCCCCCTGGAGATTGTCGGCGACGCTGGCGTGCTCCGGGCAGACGATGCGCTGAATGTCGAACATCCGATCAAGCTGGAGCTGTGGCGCGACGGGCAACGCGTCGCCGAGGAGACTGTTTCCAACCAACTTGCCTACGGGAAGCAGGTCGACTCCTTCGCTGCCGCGGTCGAAGGGCGAGAAGTGTTTCCAGTCCCCGGCCTTCAGGGCTGGAAGAACCAGATCATTCTGGACGCCGCCTACCGCAGCTTGTCGTCGGGAAAAAGTGAAGAAGTACCGATGTTCTCAGACGACCCGGGAATGAAATAAAAAGCGCCCCGGATCCATAGAATCACGGGACGCTTGAACAGCCCTCCCCCAGAACTGCTCACACGCTAAAGATATGGCAACTGGGCCAGAGTGCGACATCCCACCATTGAGGGATTGGATGGCACGAACGAGCCACTTGCCAAATCTCGGGCCTGTGGTAGCATGGGTGACCTTGCGACTGGTTGCTAAAGAGTTGCACTAGGTTCTGGAAGCGGGTCCCCCAGGTTAAGTTTTCTTTCTGGTCGAGAGATTTCCCCTACCGATTCCGAACCCATGGTTGTTCCGTTTCGTAGTCGGCCACGCCGCCTGCGGGATTGAGCCTCTGGGCGATCTGGGAAAGCGAATTGTTGCTAGTATGCAGCAGATTGCATTCCGAGATTGGGGACAGTCGCGGAAAATGTTGTTAAGTGGTTGATAAATAAGAAGAAACAAGGTTCTCTGATTTTGGAACCGCAAATGCTCTAGTAACAACGGCGACCTATACCTTGGACACAGAGTTCCAAGGTGAAACAAGGAAATGAAAAAATTTGGGAGGGAATCAAAATGAGGCGAGTGGTAGTTCTAGCATTGCTGGCATTGGCGTTGCCGATGGGCGCTTGGGCGGATATTATTCTCACTAACCAGTTTGGCACGATTTCGGTTTCGAATGCAGGCATCGTGTCGAAGGGTTCGCAACTGCATAGCTTCAATGGCTTCACAATGCCGGGTCACAATCTCGGTTCGGTCAGCTTCACGACCGGCGCTATGAACAGCGGCACGCTCGCGGGTGGCGGGACGTTTTCGTCCGTGGGTTCAACGTTTGACGTGATTGGCAAGGGCAACTGGGCACATGGACACAACACGGTAATCTTCGCCGGCAGCTTCACGGGTGACGTTAGTTGGACTCTGACTGCCGTGAGTGGGCAACTTAAAACGTACACTATGTCTGGAGCGATCTCAGGCCAGTTGTGGGACGGTCGTACCGTTACTGGAACGACACAACAGACCATCTATGTCCAAAACAACAGACAATTCAGCCAGGGTATCGGGCACATCCATGCGGGTGGCACCCAGATCAACGCACCGGAACCGGGAACCTTGGGTCTCCTCGGAACAGGGCTTGTGGGTATCGCTGGAATGTTCCGTCGCAAGCTGATCGGCGGATAACTTAAATTTGTTTGTTGGTTTGTTGGTTCGCCCAGAACACTCAACTCATGGCTCCGCCGCAAGGCGGGGCTTTTGATTTTAAGTGGAGTCTACTTGATGCCTTTTCCCATCGAACTGCCCCCTCTTTACGACCGTCTCGACTGCTTCCCCTCCCCTGCCGCGCATCATTTGAACCCGCTTCGACGTCCGTCGCATAGCCTCTCCGGTTACTGCCGTAACGGCGCCCGACGGCTTTGCCGTTGACCTTAGCTTTGTCCAAACCTAGAGTCAGGCGCAGGGGGACGTATGAAGGATATCCATGAGGTTTTGCGCCGGAAGCAGGCGCAGTACACGCAGCTGGGCAAGCAGATCGAGATGCTGCAGCAGGCTGCCGAAAAACTGCGCGAAGTCGCGCCCTTGCTTGCCGAAAATGACAACGAGGACGATAGCGCGGTGCTGGCGGAAGTGGACGACGAAAACTCCAACGCGATGGCCGCCAAGGCCAGCGCTCAGCCCTCGACTGCCGCGTCCAAGCCAGCGCGCAGCACAACTCCACGCTGGCCATAAAAGCATGAGTTAGAAGAAAGGTGCGAGGCGGGAAGGGTTCGGTCCCATGATATTGCGGGCATTGCTGGTGTCAAAGGACGACCTGAGTGCGGAAACGCTGATTCAGGTCCTGGCGCAGTTCGGCGTCGCGGTGGATCGGTCTAGCGCGGCCGACGTCGCCGTGACGCGACTGGAGGAGGAGCAGTTCGATCAGGTCATCGTTGACTTCGATGCCGACTTCGACGGTCCCGAAACGGCCTCTCTGCTGCTCGAAGGCTGCCGCCGCCTCGCCGGCCCCGACCGCAAGCCGCCCGTTACCGTTGCCTTGCTGCACGATTCCTCGCAGATACGCTCGATCCTCGGCGCAGGCGCTCACTTCATCCTGACCAAGCCCATCGCCCGCGAGCAGGCTCAAAACACCCTGCGCGCTGCCACGGCGCTGCTGAAGCGTGAAAGGCGGCAATCGTTTCGGGTTGCAGTCCAGGCGGCGGTTTCGATTCGTGTCGACGAAAGCAATACTGTGGAAGGCATCCTGCTTGACCTAAGCGCCGGCGGCATGGATGTGCTGGCGGCCAAGCCACTTCCAGCTGCGGCCATGGTTCGCGTCTCCTTCGAACTCCCCGACGGCGGTGCTGGCATTGAAGGGGATGCGGCAGTTGCCTGGAGTACCGCCAACGGGCAAACTGGCTTGCGCTTTCTCGACATGGACGACAAGATGCGCGAAGAAATGGGCGAGTGGCTGAATGCCCGTGCGCACGACGCTTTACCCGAAGAGCCCGACGCGGTCAGCCAGTGTAAATTGACCGATCTTAGCCTGGGCGGTTGCTATGTGCAGACCGAATCTCCCTTCCCTCAGTCTTCAGCCGTTGACCTTTGCCTTCGCGCCGCCGGGATGGAGATTCACACTGACGGTTTGGTCCGGGTCATGCATCCCGGCCATGGCATGGGTATTGAATTTCCCGCCCGCACTGAGGAGCAGCGCAAGAGCGTTGGCGAGTTCATCGAGTTCCTCACCGGCCAGCCCGGCGCCACTCCTCAACTGGAAACTTCTCCTCGGTCTCTCGTCGCCAATGCGGTCGACCTGAACCAGACCGGCAGCGCCGCAACTGATGCGGACGATCCACTCCTGGAATTGCTGCGGACCGGTAATGCGCTGGACGAAGAAGCGTTTCTCGCGGAACTGCACCGCCAACGAACTCCGGCAAGCGTCAACCAATAGACGCCAACCGATAAACTCCCGCCAATAGAAGCGAGACCGCTAGCTTCACCCAGTACCGCCACCTTTTGATACCACCAAGAAACGCTCCCCAAGAAAAACCGGGAACCAGATCGACACCCCGTCTTTGGTGTCGGCCCAATTCCCGGCGGTCTGTTCTACTTGGTTGCAGACTACCTCGACACCCCCTCCTGAATGATTTCGGCGCGGTTAATTTTCCGAGAATTTTCTGATGCAATAGAATTGCTCTGCGTGCCGCCGACCCCATCTGTAGAGACGAGGCTTGCCCCGTCTCCGCCAAAAAAAGAGACGCGGCGAGCCGCTTCTCTACGGAAACATAAAGTAAGCTAAAGGTCCTTTGCTCAGGAACCCGATCTCGCGTGCGTTGGTGCTAGCTAGCGCCTGTCTGCTGGCCATCGCTCCGTTTTTCTGGCGGGGCAGTCCGTCCGGGCATGATTTCGAGTTCCACGTGTTTTCGTGGATGGAAGTTCTGGGCCAATGGAAGCACGGTATCTTATATCCGCGCTGGGCGGCGCTGGCGCACTGGGGATATGGCGAGGCTCGCTTCCTGTTTTATCCGCCCGCTTCCTGGACGCTGGGCGCAGCGCTCGGCGCCGCTCTGCCCTGGAAGATGGTGCCGGGCGCGTATTGCTGGATGGTGCTCACACTTGCCGGAGCGGCCATGTACCGGGTCGCCCGCGAGTGGTTCCCGCCCGCGGACGCTTTGTTTGCGGCCGTGTTCTATGCGCTGAATCCCTATCACTTGCTCATCGTTTACTGGCGGAGCGCATACGCCGAACTTCTGGCCGCCGCTCTGCTGCCGCTTCTGCTGCTCTGTCTCTTGCGGCTCAAGGAGCCTGGCTTTCGCCCCACGCTGTGGTTGAGTCTCACGCTGGCGGCAGCGTGGCTGACGAACCTGCCCGCAGCAGTGATGATCCACTACTCAGTGGCTGGCCTGGCAACTTTGTTGGCCGTGCAGAAGCGATCATGGCGTCCGCTGTTGCAAACGGCGCTCGCCATCGCGTTCGGCGCAGGCCTGGCCTCGTTTTATCTGCTTCCGGCTATCCACGAACAGGGATGGATCAACCTCAGCGAGGTACTGTCACCAGGCGTGCGGCCGCAAGACAATTTTATTTTCACTACCATCGCCGATTCCGATCACAACCGCTTCAATCTTCTGGTTTCGACCATAGCGCTTGCCGAAATCGGCGTCCTGGTTTTCACGATCTGGTTTTCCCGCCAAACGAAGCGCGCCGGGGCGGCCACTAGCCAAAGCCCGTGGATGCCGCTCTCCGCCTGGGGCGCCGTCAGCGCAGTCCTGATGCTTTCCGTAAGCAATTTGCTCTGGCAGCACTTGCCCAAGCTCCGCTTCGTGCAACTTCCCTTCCGCTGGCTGCTCTGCATGAATGCCGCTTTGGCCATGCTTCTTCCCATGGCCGCCAAACGCTGGACATCGCGCTTGCTCGCGTCGGCCGTTCTCCTGGCCGCGGTTATCCTCGCCGGCCATCGCATCCAGCCCCCTTGGTGGGACATGGCGGCCGACATTCGCGAGATGAGCGATGCCGTCGCCGACGGCGCCGGCTACGAGGGCGCCGACGAATACGTCCCCGCCGGAGCGGACCCTTACGAGTTGAACAAATCTCTGCCCCGCGTCAGCGACGACAAGGGAGCGCCGGTTCCGAGCAAGATGCTGGCGTGGGCGCAGACAGAGAAACATTTCAAGGTTCACACCGCGGCCGCGGAAAATCTAACCGTGCGCCTTTTCAACTACCCGGCGTGGGAAGTCGTCGTGAACGGCAAGCCCACCGAGACGCAGCGTACCGATGTCACCGGCCTGATCGTCATCCCCATCGCCGCGGGAGACAACGATGTACAAATTCATTTCCGCCGGACGATCGATCGAGTAGTCGGGGACATTGTCTCGCTAATCAGCCTGACGCTGTTCGTTCTTGCCTGGGTCAAAACCGGCAAAAGTCGCATGACCTCACTCACGGTTCTGTTCGCAACCTCGAATGCCGGGAAGCTTCGCGATTTCGCCGGAGCCGCCGCGCCCTTCGGCATCACAATCGCAACCATCCCGAACTTTTCTTCACTGCCCGAGGTTATCGAAGACGGGACCACCTTCGAGGAGAACGCGCGCAAGAAAGCGGAAGTATACAGTCTGGCCGTTCCCGGCGAACTGGTTCTAGCCGACGACTCTGGCCTGGAGATTGACGCTCTCGGCGGCGCCCCTGGAGTCCGCTCCGCCCGCTACGCGGCCGACAAATCATTCGCCGAGGCAACAAATGCCGACGACGAAGCCAACAATGCTCGCGTGCTATGCGAACTCGCCAACATTGCCGCGGAAAAACGCACCGCGCGATTCGTATGCGTGCTGGCCGTGGCCCACGACGGCCAGACGATTCATACATTTCGCGGCATTGCTGAGGGTGTGATTCTGAATGCACCCCGAGGCAACAACGGATTCGGATACGACCCGCTGTTCTACTTCCCGCAAATCGGCAAGACCTTTGCCGAACTGAGCGCGATAGAAAAGGCGCAGTATAGCCATCGCGGCGCAGCTTTTCGCGGCTTTCTGTCGTGGTATCGGGAAACCTAGCGTCTTGTCAGAAAAAGCCCGGTCTTGACGAGCGCGTCCACATCTTGCGTTTCCACCGATTGTTCAGGCTCTTTCGACGAAAATACATATACACGCCGAAACCGGGCTCCTGCAATGATGACGGTTCCCACTCCCCGGTAGACGAGGTGGAGGCCGGCGGCGAGTCTCTCCGTTTGAGATTCCGTCAATGGTGCCCCATCCGGCGCACGTGCGATCGAGACATGATTTTGCTCGCTCATCTGAGGTTCCCCTTTAGTTCAAGATTCAGCGTTGGCCTTCGGTTGTCGCGCGGGGATTCAATCGACCGTATGCCATCGAGAGGATAGTGTTTTCAGGTTGAGAAACGTATCATTCGCAGTTCTAGTTTGTGGTAGTGCCTCAGTTTGAATCCGCGACGTACTCGGAATCGCGTTCAGCGGTATGGAGCTGGAACCAAGAGGTTGCTCCCCCGAATGGACTGTGGCTGGCAAAGTCCGGAACGGGAGGCAAATAACCACTCTGAATATCTGAAGGCTCTTGCATCCAACCCGGATTGTAGTGAACGCGATTTCCCAACTCAGACCAGCGGCATGCGAGGTGTCCCGTCTCTGTTTGCCATGATCTCATTTCGCCAACCTCCAACGTTCTGCCTAACCAAAGTTTCCCACAGGTCGGATTCAGATGCCACTCCTATGGAGATTCAAACTGCACCACTAGCCTAGTCGCTCTCGCCTTGACTTCCCTTCTCGCGCAAAACGATAATCATTAGTTTGCACATCGGACTTCGTAAGGAGCAGTCATCGTAGCGTCAGCAGCCAATCGCATCACTCCCAAAATCAAATCGGGCGTCGCTCCACTGCGCGCTGGCGAGGGAACCTCGTTTCTGCTGCGCCGTCTGCACTCCCTCAGCGGCGTCGTGCCCATCGGAGCCTTCCTTCTCGAACACTTCATCTCGAACGCCGAAGCCTTCAAAGGCGCCGAGGCCTATGGCCGGCAAGTCGCATTTCTGAACAGCCTGCCTTTCGTTTTTTTGCTGGAGCTATTTTTCATCTGGATTCCAATCCTCTACCACGGCCTCTACGGCATCTTCATCTGGTATCAAGGCGAGACTAACGTCGCCGATTATCCGTGGGCTGGCAACTGGCTCTATACCTCGCAGCGTTGGACCGGCATCGTCGCCCTCATCTACATCGTGCAACATACTTACTCCCTGCGCTTCACCGGCGTGCATCTGCCGACGCATCCCGACCTGGCATTTGCGAAGGTGCAAGCGCAATTCCACAATCCGTGGATGATCGCCTTTTACGCGCTCGGCATCGTCGCCGCTTCCTGGCATTTCAGCTACGGCCTATGGCTGTTCGCCGCGAAGTGGGGGATTACGACCGGCGAAATGGCACGCCGTCGCTTTGGCTATGTGTGCCTCGCGCTCGCCCTCGGCCTGGTCTCGATCGGCGCGGTCAGCGTGTACGGATTCCTGCGGACGCCGCCCGAGCGTTTGGATTCGAATGCGCCTTCGGGAAACATCGTAATGCGCTAGTGAGAAATTGTACGAGGAGAGAAATAGTACGTGGCGAGCCGGGCGTCCTCGCCCGGCAGATCGGACTCATAGCAGCATGGCAGTAACTCCGAAAATCATCGTGGTGGGCGGCGGCCTGGCAGGCCTCGCCGCCGTCATCAAAATTGCCGAGATGGGCGGCGAGGCCGATCTGTTTTCCATCGTCCCGGTAAAGCGCTCGCACTCGGTCTGTGCGCAAGGCGGCATCAACGCCGCCAAGAACCTGAAGGGCGAAGGCGATTCCACCTGGCAGCACTTCGACGACACCATCTACGGAGGCGACTTCCTCGGTAACCAGCCGCCGGTCAAGGCCATGTGCGACGCCGCTCCCGGCATCATCGATCTGCTCGACCGCATGGGCGTTCCATTCAATCGCACTCCGGAAGGCCTGCTCGATTTCCGCCGCTTCGGCGGCACGCTCTACAATCGCACCGCGTTCGCCGGAGCAACCACCGGCCAACAGCTTCTCTACGCGCTCGACGAGCAGGTCCGTCGCTACGAGTCGGAAGGCAAGGTGAAGAAATACGAGCACTGGGAATTTCTCTCGGCCGTGCTCGACGGAAACCGTGTCTGCCGCGGCATCTGCGCGATGGATTTGCGAACGATGGAGGTGCGCACCTTCCCAGCCGATGCCATCATCATTGCGACGGGCGGCATTGGCGCAATCTTCGGCAAGTCCACCAACTCGGTTGTGTGTACTGGATCGGCGCAGTCCGCGCTCTATCAGCAGGGCTGCTACTACGCGAACGGCGAGTTCATTCAGGTTCACCCGACGTCGATTCCCGGAGAAGACAAGCTGCGCCTGATGTCGGAATCGGCGCGCGGCGAAGGCGGACGCGTCTGGGTTCCGAAAACTCAGGGCGACAAGCGCGACCCCAAGACCATACCCGAGAGTGAGCGCTGGTACTTTCTCGAAGAGTGGTATCCGAAGTACGGCAACCTGGTCCCGCGCGACGTTGCGACGCGGGCGATTTTCAAAGTGGTGTACGAGCACAATCTCGGCATCGACGGCAAGCCGATGGTTTACCTCGACCTCACCCACATCGACCGCAAAACGCTCGACCGCAAACTGGAAGGCATCCTCGAAATTTACGAGAAGTTCGTCGGCGATGATCCGCGCGATACGCCGATGAAGATTTTTCCGGGCATGCATTACACCATGGGCGGCTTGTGGGTGGATTACAAACAAGCGACGAATATTCCCGGCATATTCGCGGCAGGCGAGGCCGAATACCAATACCATGGCGCCAATCGACTGGGCGCGAACTCGTTAGTGTCGTGCATCTTTGGAGGCTTCGTCTCCGGCCCGAATGCCGTGCAGTATGCGAAGAATCTCCCAGCCGTGCCCGGCAACGGTCATTTTGAGGCTGAGCGTAAAAGGCAACAAGATATCAACGCTGGCCTGATGCGCTCCGACGGCAGCGAAAATCCGTTCCTGCTCTGGCGCGAACTGGGCGCGCTGATGACCGAGAACTGCACCGTCATCCGCTACAACAAAAAGATTGAAGCCGCCGATGGCAAACTTGTGGACATGCTGCATCGCTTCCAGAAGATCAACCTAAGCGACCGCTCGCAGTGGGCCAACACAACGATCGCATTCGCGCGTCAGATCTACAACATGCTGCAGTTGTCGCGGGTGATCGCGCAGGGAGCGGCCATGCGCGACGAGTCTCGCGGCTCACACTACAAACCGGATTTCCCCGACCGCGACGACAAGAACTGGATGAAAACCACGAAAGCAACCTTCGCTGCTGATCTGGACGAGCCGAAGTTCGAGTTCGAGCCGGTGGATGCGAGTCTGATTCAGCCGCGGCCGAGGAAGTACTGAAGTAGATGTTGGGCGGCGCCTTACCTCGCCAAAGGAGTAAGGATGTTTGATCTTCTACCGGAGAAAGAGCGATCGTATTCGAGAAGCACAATTCGTTGGGGACTAATTGGCTCAGTCTTTATGATCGCGGTGGGCGCATTTGGAGCATTCCGCTATCACGACAAACTAGGATTTGCCTTTATTCTGTTGGGCGCGTTTCAGCTATTAATATGGGGATTTCAGGGACGCAAACTCCCCTCAAATGATACCGACCAGTCGAGTGTGAAGTAGTGATGAGACAAAGTAAGTGTCCGATAATTTTTGAGGTTGTCATCCTGAGCGAAGCGAAGGACCTGCTGTTTCGTCCGCCAGCAAAAAGCAGGTCCTTCGCTTCGCTCAGGATGACAAGAGATTGAGCTAAGGGCTAAATGCCAAACACCAAATCCGTCATCATCAAAATCAAACGCCAACTCACTCCCGACGCCAAACCGTCGTGGGAAGAGTTCGAGATTCCCTACAAGCCGAACATGAACGTCACTTCGGCGCTCATGGAGATCGCGGCCAACCCCGTCACCCGCGACGGCAAGCAGACTACGCCCGTCACCTACGACTCGAACTGTCTCGAAGAAATCTGCGGCTCCTGCGCCATGCTGATCAACGGACGCGCCCGCATGGCCTGCTCCGCTCTGCTCGACCACCTCGATCAGCCGATCAAGCTTGAGCCATTTTCGAAATTTCCCGTCGTGCGCGACCTCGCTGTCGATCGCAGCGTGCTCTTCGAGAATCTGAAAAAAGTGAAAGCATGGGTGCCGGTCGATGGCAGCTACGATCTCGGTCCGGGGCCGCGCGTGACCATGGAGGACCAGGAAAAAGCCTATCCGCTGTCGAGTTGCATCTCGTGTTGCTGCTGCATGGAAGCTTGCCCGCAGTTCAACGAAGACACGGGATTCGTCGGCGCGGCCGCCATCTCGCAAGTGCGCCTGTTCAACACGCATCCCACCGGGCAGGCTCTGAAGCGCGAGCGCCTGTCCGCACTGATGGGCGACGGAGGCATCCAGGAATGCGGCTTCGCGCAAAACTGCGTCGAGATTTGTCCGAAGGATATTCCGCTGACCACGTCGATTTCAGAAGTCGGTGGACAAGTCATGAAGCAGGCGCTCGGCGACCTGCTACGGAAGTGACAGAACCTTGCGGAACGTCGGTCTTTTCTGGGGAGGCGAGACTTGCCCCGTTTTCCGCTCGCGCCATCTCCGGACACGCCGCGCGGTAAGACGCGTCTCTACGGAGAGTGCCTGAAATCAACAAATTACCTTCAGGTAATGACCCGTAACTCCCTTAAGTAATGGGGCTTAGGCGGATTGCTTCACAAAATTGTTCATCTCTGGTTTAGAATCACAGCACTCATAAGGCAATGAGGGATTTTCCGCAGGACCGCCGATTGTTGAAGCAATGAAGCCATCGCCAATGACACAAAGATTCACAACCCGTGAATTGAGAAGCTCCAAATCGCCGGGTGCATTGGTGGTAACGCTGATCATGCTTGGATTCTTCCTCACGGTCGTGGCGCCAAGAACAGCCTTCGCTCTGCACCGCGTCGACCGTCGCCACCGGATCCTGCGTCGTCTCCGCAGCATACTCTGGAACCCAATGTTCCGTCCGTCGCACGATTCCCTGATCCGGCAAAACGAAGAAATCGACCGCATCGATCTGCCTCGCATTCAAGACGACGCTGAACTGGAAGCGCTCAAGGTCTCAGGCGCGCTGGTCCCGATCGAAGCGAGCGAGTCTCTGAAGATTGAGCGCAGTCTCGATCCCTCTCGCCGCTATTGCCGTCCCTGGACCCGCGATTTTGTCGTTGACCTATCCGAAGTCTACTACCGGCAGTTTCATGCTCAGATCCAGGTCAATTCCGCGGTGCGCACCGTGAAGGGACAGAAGAAACTGCGCCGCCACAATCGCAACGCTGCTCCCGCGGAAGGCGACACGGCGTCGTCGCATCTCGCCGGCGTCACTGTCGACCTACAGCGCCGCGGCCTGTCGAAAGATCAGATCCGTTTCGTCGAGCGTTACCTGTTCTACCTGAACGCGCTCGGTCTGGTCGAGCCCGAAGAAGAGCGCCGCCATTGGTGTTTTCACGTGATGGTTTCCGACCACTACAGTGACTGGCGCCAGACGCAGACGATTTTCCCGCGTTCGCCGGTGGAAGAACCTGTCACCGCGCCGGTCACTGTCACTGCCACTGCTACTGCGATGACCGCCGCCAACTGAGTCTCCGCTACACTCTCCACAGAATGATTGTTTTGATGGCAGGCCTCCCCGGAACCGGCAAAACCACGCTCGCTCGCGAACTGGCTCACCGCACTGAAGGCGCGATTCTCAGCAAAGACGAAATTCGCGCCGCCCTATTCTCGGCAGAAGATATCGAATACTCCGTCAAGCAAGACGACTTCGTGATGGAGATCATGCTCGAGGCTGCGCGCTTCCTGCTAAAAAAGGATCCTGCCCGCAAAATCTTTCTCGACGGCCGCACCTTCTCGCGCCCCTATCAGATCGACCGCGTCCTCAAATTCGCGGACGAACTGGCTCAGACCTGGACGATCATCGAGTGCACCTGCTCCGAGGAATCCGCTCGCCGGCGTCTCGATGTGGCTGACCCCTCGCACCCCGCGAACAACCGGACTTTCGCGCTCTACCTCGAAGTGAAAGCCCGCTTCGAACCGATCACCTATTCCACAACGACGATCAACACTGACCAACCGCTTGAGCAGTGCGTTGAACAGGCTCTGGCCGCCATCACTACCGCTTGAGAAAATTCGATGGAGCGACGGGCGTCCTCGCCCGTCTACCTGTGCGCCTGCAGCAGCATCGCCGCCGGGCGGGAACGCCCCGGCTCTTCATCGGCAAGCGCATCGTATAGAATTCTTGCTCGTCATGAATAAACGCATCTTCGCCTTTGCCATCGCACTTTCACTCGCCTTTGCCGTACCCGTCTACGGGCAGACCGGCGTCTCCGCCAAGGCCCGCGAGATTCACAAGTCGGCCATCGTCGTCGACACGCACGCCGATACCCCGCAGCGTTTCCTCGACGAAAACTATGACATCGGATCGACCGATCCCAAAGATTACGGCCACATCAGCCTCGACAAGGCTAAAGCCGGAAACCTGGGCGCCGAGTTCTTTTCCATCTGGGTGGAACCGGAAACCAATCAGGGGCGCTTTGCCCGCCACACGCTCGATCTCATCGATTCTGTCTATGAGCAGGCTGCCCGCCATCCCGACCGCATGATGATGGCCTTCAGTGTCGACGACATTGAGCGCGCCCACCGCGAGCACAAACTCGCCGCACTCCTGGGGATCGAAGGCGGACACTCCATCGAAAACGATGTCCGTCTGCTCCGCGATTTTTACCGCCTCGGTGTCCGCTACATGACCCTGAGCTGGTCGAACACTAACGAATGGGCCGACTCTTCCGGCGACATCAACAATCCCAAAATCGAGCACCACAACGGCCTCACCGACGGCGGCAAGCAGATTGTCCTGGAAATGAACCGCCTCGGGATGCTGATTGATATCTCCCACGTCGCCGACAAGACGTTCTACGACGCGATTGCCGTCACTAAAGCCCCCGTCATCGCCTCGCACTCGTCCGCGCGTGCCCTCACCAATCATCCCCGCAACATGACCGACGACATGCTCCGCGCCGTCGCTAAGAACGGAGGCGTCGTCCAGGTAAATTTCTACAACGCCTTCATCGACGAGAACTACCGCAAAGCCGCGGAAGCGCAGGCCAAAGACCGCGATGCCGCGGTGAAGGCCTACACTGACCAACTCAAGGCCGCCGGGAAAACGGTCAGCTACCTTGATGCCGATCGCATCGAGCGTGAGTGGGCAGCCAAAATCCCACGTCCTCCCTTGAAATCGCTGATCGATCACATCGACCACATTGCCAAAGTTGCCGGTACCGATCATGTCGGCCTGGGCTCAGATTTTGACGGCGTCAGCGGCGCAACTCCCGAAGGCATCGACTCCGCCGCCGATCTGCCGAAAATCACGCAGGCCCTTCTCGACCGCGGTTACAGCGCTGACGATATCCGCAAGATACTGGGCGGCAACCTGCTCCGCGTCTTCCGCGAGGCCGAGCGAGTGAGCCGCGAAATGCAGGCCATGAAATAGAAATAGAAAGTGGAGCGACGGGCGTCCCGCGAGCCTGGCCTGAGCGAAGTCGAAGGGTCCCCCTGCGCCAGCAGCATCGCGGCCGGGCGAGGACGCCCGGCTCTCCACCAGCAACGGGATCGATTGTCGTACAATTGAAACTTGCCAAAATACTTACAGGAGCATCCATGCGCACTTTACTGCAGACGCTTGTCCTGATAATCTCCACATCCCTGCTCAGCCCCGCAACTCCGCAGACCGCAACAAAGCCAAAGCCGCCCGTCCGCAAGCCTGCGACTTCCGCCCCCGTTGCTACCGCGGAGCCGACCGCCATCATCCACACCACGGCTGGCGACCTGCATTGCACGCTGTTTCCGAAGGTAGCCCCGATCGGTGTCGAGAATTTCATCGGCCTCGCCAGCGGCACAAAAAACTGGACCAGCCCCGTCTCTCACGCCAAGAAGCATGGCGTCCCGCTTTATGACGGCACGATCTTTCACCGTGTGATCGCCAGTTTCATGATTCAGGGTGGGGATCCCAAAGGCGATGGCACGGGCGATCCCGGGTATAAATTCAAGAATGAGACTTCACCCAATGTCACATTCGATCGTCCCGGGCGTCTCGCTTACGCCAATGCCGGACCCGACACCAACGGCTCGCAGTTCTTCATCACGGAAGTTCCCTACCCTAGCCTCAATGGCAAGTACACCATCTTCGGCCAATGCGATGACGACGCCGTCGAACTGGTAAAGAAGATCGCCCGCATGGCAAAGGACGGCGAACGCCCGCTCCGTCCCATCAAGATCACGCACATCGAAATCCATCGCGCTGGTACATCCAGCAAGCCGGCAGCGCCCAAACCATCGCCGGCCGTGAAGAAACCGTCGTAGTACAAAATGCAGCTAGAGACATGGCGTGCCGCGTCTGAGACGAGGCAAGCCTCGTCTCTACAGCAAGAGTAAGAAAGGTCAATTTACAAATTTGAAGGGAGCCTATGACCCGCACACCCGGAACTTATGCCGTGTTTGAAACTAGTGAAGGCAATATCGTTTGCCGTCTGTTCGAAAAGGATGCACCCAAGACTGTCGCGAATTTTGTCGACCTCGCCGAGGGCAAGCGCGAATGGAAGCACCCCTCCACCGGCAAGAAATCCAACGACCCTCTTTATCACGGAACGATTTTTCATCGCGTGATTCCCGACTTCATGATTCAGGGCGGAGACCCGCAAGGCACCGGCATGGGCGGACCCGGCTACCAGTTCGAAGACGAGACCAAAGGTTCTCCGCACAAGTTCGACAAGTCGGGAAAACTTGCCATGGCCAATGCCGGCCCCAACACCAACGGGTCGCAATTCTTCATCACTGTCGGCAAAACCGACTGGCTCACCGGCAAGCACACAATTTTCGGCGAGGTAGTCGAGGGATACGATGTCGTGGAAAACATCTCGAAAGTCGGGCGCAACCGCCAGGATCGTCCCAATAAAGACGTCGTGGTGAAGTCCGTAAAGATCGAGCGATAGTCCTCTTCAGTGGAGCGACGGGCGTCCTCGCCCGTCCTAGGCGCGGTCGCGGGGCGAGCCGGGTGGGGACGCCCGGCGCTCCATTAGCAAACTCTGAATATTCTTTATAATGAAAAGTTCCTTCCCCGCTTCTGGAGGCAAGTATCATGGCGTCGTTCAACGGAGTCCCTGTCCCATCCAACGGGCAGAAGATCGAATACAGCAACGGCAAGTACCGCGTTCCCGATCATCCGATCATCCCTTTCATTGAAGGCGATGGCACGGGCCGCGATATCTGGAAAGCCTCCGTCCGCGTGTTCGACGCCGCTGTCGAAAAGGCGTATCAGGGTAAGCGGTCGGTAGCATGGTACGAAGTTTTTGCGGGCGAGAAGGCCAAGGCTCGCTTTCAGAACTGGCTCCCCGACGACACCATCAGCGCGATCCGCGAATTTCGCGTTGCGATCAAAGGGCCGCTGACTACACCCGTCGGAGGCGGCATCCGCTCCCTCAACGTCGCCCTGCGTCAGATTCTCGATCTCTATTCCTGCGTGCGCCCGGTGAAGTATTACGCCGGAGTGCCGTCGCCCGTGAAGCACCCCGAACGCATGAACATTGTCATCTTCCGCGAGAACACAGAAGACGTTTACGCCGGAATCGAATGGGAAGAGGGGACGTCAGATGCCAAACGCCTGATCGAATTCCTCAACAAGGACATGTTGAAAGGCGGCAAGAAGCAAATCCGCCTCGATTCAGGCATCGGCATCAAGCCCATGTCCGTGACCGGCACCAAACGTCTGGTGCGCATGGCTATCCAGCATGCGCTCGACAACAAGAACAAGGCGGTCACGCTCGTCCACAAGGGCAATATCCAGAAGTTCACCGAAGGTGCGTTCCGCAAGTGGGGATACGAACTTGCCGCCGAAGAATTCCGCGCTCATGTCGTCACCGAGCGCGAGAGCTGGGTCATTGACAACAAGGACAGGAATCCCAGTCTCACCGTCGAGCAGAATGCGAACCTCATCGAGCCCGGCCTCGAGTTCGCGACCGACGATTTCCGCCGCGATCTCTACAAAGAAGTAAAAGACTGTCTCGATTCCATCTACGCCACGCATGGCAAAGGCGCATGGAAGAAAAAGCTGATGATCAACGATCGCATCGCCGACTCCATCTTCCAGCAAGTGGTGACGCGCGCCGACGAATACAGCGTTCTGGCCACGCCCAACCTGAACGGCGACTACATCTCGGATGCCTGCGCCGCGCAGGTCGGCGGCCTCGGCATCGCTCCCGGGGCGAACATCGGCGACGGTTACGCTATCTTCGAAGCCACCCACGGCACCGCTCCCAAGTATGCCGATAAGGACGTCATCAATCCCGGCTCGGTCATTCTCTCGGGAGTCATGATGTTCCGCCATCTCGGATGGCCCGAAGCGGCCGATCTGATCGAGCAAAGCCTGGAGCGCACCATCGAGCAGAAGAAAGTAACCTACGATTTCGAGCGCCTGATGGAAGGCGCCACCAAAGTGAAAACCAGCGAGTTTGCCACGTGCATGATCGAGAACATGACCGTAGCAGTGGCCGCGGACTGAGTGTGTGAAGCGACAGGCGTCCTCGCCCGTCCTGATGCGCGCTCTGGACGGGCGAGGACGCCCGTCGCTCCATTGGCAATGCGAGATTAGTTGCATCGAGAGAGGAACTTCATGCGTCATAAAGTAACGATAGTCGGATCCGGAAACGTAGGCGCCACCGCCGCTCACTGGATCGCCTCCAAAGAACTAGCCGATGTTGTCCTCATCGACATCGTGGAGGGCATCCCGCAAGGAAAAGGTCTCGACCTGCTCGAGGCCATGCCGATCGAGAAGCGCGATTCCAATATTATCGGTACGAACCACTACGCCGACACCGCCAACTCCGACATCGTCGTCATCACCGCCGGAATTCCGCGCAAGCCCGGCATGAGCCGCGATGACCTTCTGAATACCAACCACAAAATCATGAACGACGTAGTCGGCAAGATCGTGCACCACTCGCCGAACTGCATCCTCATCATCGTCTCCAATCCCCTCGATGCCATGGCGCAGGCCGCCTACAAGATGAGCGGCTTCCCGCGCGAGCGCGTCATCGGCATGGCCGGCGTGCTCGACTCCGCCCGCTTCCGCACTTTTATCGCCCAGGAACTCAAAGTCAGCGTCGAGAATGTAACTGCCTTCGTCCTCGGCGGACATGGCGACACCATGGTCCCGCTTCCCCGCTATTCCACTGTCGCGGGCATTCCGATCACCGAACTCATGGACAAAGCCACTCTCGATCGCATCGTCCAGCGCACACGTGACGGCGGCGCCGAGATCGTAAAGCATCTCAAGACCGGCTCTGCTTACTACGCCCCGTCGGCCGCCGTCACCGAGATGGTCGAGGCCATCCTCAAAGACAAGAAAAAGATTCTCCCCTGCGCTGCCTACCTCAACGGAGAGTACGGCATCCACGGACTATTCGTCGGCGTCCCGGTGAAGCTCGGCGCGAAGGGGATCGAGCAGATCATCGAGATCAAACTCACTCCGGAAGAGAAAGCAGCGCTCGACAAGAGCGTAGCAGCCGTGAAGGAACTAATAGCGGTGATCAACGTCTAGGCGACTTGGATCGCGCGTGTGGTGGCGGGGCTTCGCCCCGCAAAGACGGGGCAAGCCCCGTCACCCACCACCTTTGCTTGGTTGGCGCGGTCATACGCCGCGGCTCTGATTTCGCTTTCGTCATCGCCTCAGCCCCGCTATAGTGTCTGGGGCCAGCACACGATGGATTTCGACCAGCTCGAAATTTTTCTCGAAGTGGCGCGCCTCTCCAGCTTCTCCCGCGCGGCGGAGAAGCGTTTCCGCACGCAGCCCGCCATCTCATCCCAGATCCGGGCGCTGGAAGAAGAAGTAGGCGCTCGTCTGCTCGATCGCTCCGGAGGCCGCGTCTCGCTCACCGCGTCCGGCAAATTGTTTTTCAAATACGCCGAGGAGACGCTGGAGCGACGCAAGGCGATCCTCACCGAGATTGCCGAGACCGAGCGCGTGCCCCGCGGCGAGATTGTGGTGGGAGCAAATGAAGGCACCTGCCTGCACATCCTTCCTGAGGTCTTCGCACAGTTCAAACGCGACTATCCGAACGTCGCCGTGAGCATCAAGCGCTCCGATTACGCCAAGATTCTCGAGTCGGTCATCGAGAACGTAGTGGACTTCGGCGTGGTTTCGCTGCCCGTAACCGACAACCGGCTTGAGGCGCAGATGATTCATCGCGATGAACTGGTTGTGATCACCGCCCCGCATCATGCGCTCGCGGGGAAGAAGAGCGTCACCGTGGCCGAGGTCTCAACCTATCCGCTGGTTGTGCCTAAACTGGGTCACACCCGCGATGCTCTCGATGCGCTGTTCTATGACCATCACCTGAAGCCGAACCTGGCCATGGAACTCGATTCGAGCGAACTGCTGAAGCGTTTTGTGGCAGCCGATGTCGGCGTCGGATTTATCGCGCGCTCGAATATTGAGGAGGATATCCGGGCCAAGGTCCTGGTTGCGATCAAGTTCTCCGACGCACAAATCCGGCGCGACCTCGCGATCGTATTCCGCAAAGACAAATCGCTCAGCCGCGCCGCCAAAGCTTTCATGGATATCGCGGTCAAGCAAAAGAATTTTTCCGCGGCCGGAGCTGGGAAACAATCTAAATGACCAGGGTTGCCGTTTTCCTCTTCGTCTTGCTGCTTTCAGCTGCCGCAGCCCAGAAGCAGCCCACTCGCGGCAAAGTTTCCGCAGTCGACGCCAACAAGCTCGTCGCGCTGAAAGTCACGGGAACGGCGCGCTACACCAACAAAGAAATTCTTGCCGCGAGCGGCCTGCAGATCGGCCAGAACGCCGCCGACGGCGATTTCAAGGAAGCGGCCCAGCGCCTGGGGGATTCCGGCCTGTTCAGCGACGTTGTCTATTCGTACTCCTCTTCGGGTGCGGGCGTAAGGCTCGAAATGCAGCTCGCCGATGCCGAACAGAGCAAGCTGGTACCCGCGCACTTCGAAAACTTCATCTGGTTCACCGACGACGAACTGCGCACCGCCCTGCAGAGCCGCGTTCCGCTGTTCAAGCAGTTATTGCCAGTTACGGGCAATCTTCCCGACCGGGTGTCCGAGGCGCTGCAAGCTATGCTCACCGAGAAACAATTTCCGGGACGGGTAAATTATCTGCGCGAGAGCCAGGACGAATCGGGCGGCCCCCTGAGTGCGATCGCGTATCGGGTCGAGGAAGTCAGCATCCGGATTCGTAGTGTCGAATTCCCCGGATCTTCGCCGGAGCAGACGGCTCTGCTCACAACCGCAGCCCGCCGCCTCACCGGAGCAGAATACGGGCGCGCTACTCTGGCCGCGGCCGCAAAGTTTGACCTTCTGCCGGTGTACCTGCAGCGTGGATATCTGAAGGCCGCGTTTGGGCCGTCCGACGCGCGCGTAGTGCCTCAACCTTCACCTGCGGGCGATGCGCAAGGTCCCGCTGAGCTTCAGGTGGATGCGATTGTTCCGGTGATGCCGGGTAAAGTGTATTCAACCTCCAGCGTCAACTGGAAGGGTAATTCTGCACTCAAGATAGACGAGCTAGCGCCCCTCCTCCACCTGGCCACCGGCCGGCCCGCCGACGCAGTGCGTCTTCTCCGCGACATCGAAAATGTGGGCAAGCTTTACCGCAGCCGCGGCTACATGACGATTCAGATCAAGCCCGACACCCAATTCGATGAAGAGAAAAGCACCGTGCACTACGACCTGAATATTGTCGAAGGCGACCTCTACAAGATGGGCGAGTTGGAGATCCTGGGGCTAGACACGCAGGCCACAGCTCGGATGCAGGCGGCCTGGACTCTGCGCGAAGGTCAACCCTACAATGCGGACTATCCCGAAAAATTCCAGGATGATACCGGACAGCTCCTTCCGCGCGGCGTGCGGTGGGCCATCAGCGTTCATGAAACGCTGGAAGCGAAGGACAAGACGGTGGACGTGGAGATCCGTTTCAAGCAGCAGTAATATTTTCATATACCCCGAAGCTTGCGCAAGAATCTCTATATCGGCATCATGATAGTGAGATCATGCTGGTCGGATCGCGGAGTGTGCACTTTTGAAGTATCAACCCGTTTCACAGGAGATGAAAGCAGAATGAGAGTTGAAGGAAACGTTGGGCGAATTGCGACTGCGGTTCTTGGGATGCAGATGTTGGTCGGACTGGCAGCGGTTCCAGCGCTGGCTGCCGGCAAGAGCCAGACCTTGACCGGCGAAGTAAGCGACGCCATGTGCGGCGCAAAACACGAAATGAAGGGCAAGGCCGCGGATTGCACGCGCGTCTGCATGAAGCATGGATCGCAGTATGCACTCGTGGTTGGCGACAAAGTCTACACCCTGGACACCTCGGATAAGGCCGCGCTCGATAAGCTGAACGATCTCGCGGGCGCGAAGGCAAAGGTGACCGGAGAAGTTGACGGCACCACGATCGCGGTAAAGTCGGTGGCTGCGGGATCGTAAAGTCGGTAGTGGAGCGACGGGCGTCTCGCCCGGCTCTCCACTGCCATTACACATTCAACAAAAAAACCGGCGGGCAAGGCCGCCGGTTCCTTGTTTCCGCAATCGTAAGTGTTAATTCTGGTCCGGTTTATCCTCGCGGCGCTTCAGCGTCGGCCGATCATCGTCGCTCTTGTCCGAGCCGGTGGACGTCTTGTCACTGCTTGAAGTCCGGCGCAGGCTGGGCTTACTCCCATCCTTCTCTTCAATAACTTTGTGCCGGTTCTCGATGGTAGCCAGCCGCGATTTCACGTCGTCAAACTCTGACGTGGAAACGACGTATTGCGCCTTCGCTGGAAGTATGGTCGCAATCTCCTGTTGCGACTTCTCAATGCGGTCGGGCGTTTGCGGGTGTGAAGCGAAGGCCTTGGCGAGCGTACCCGGCTTCTTCTTCTCTTTCGCCTGAACTTTTTCAAAGAAGCTGATGAACGCCTGCGGATCGTATCCCGTCTTATACATGTATTGCAGGCCGAGGTAGTCGGCTTCCGCCTCGAAATTGCGCTGGAACTTCATGAACGTGAGCGGCAAGCCTAGGCCGGCTGCTTCGTATATGCCGTAGCCTATGCCACCCCCAATGAAGATCAGAGGAATCGTACCGATGTTCGCCCACTGTGCGCGCGTCATCTGACGAGTGCCGTGGCGGGCCGCAACGTGCGCGATCTCATGCGCCATCACGCCGGCCAGTTCGGCCTCTTCATCCGCCGCCAGAATCAGGCCGGAGTTCACGTAAAAAAATCCGCCAGGGAGCGCGAACGCGTTCACTTCGTCCGAGTCAATCACCTTGATAGTGAACGGAACCTGCGCGTCGGAATTACGAACCAGATTCTGGCCGATGCGGTTGACGTACTCGGTAACCACCGGGTCCTGAACCAGCTTCACGCCCTGCTCGACCTGCATCGCGTATTGCTTGCCCATTCTGATCTCGGTTTCGAGCGAATACCAATTGCCCATGCCGCGTCCGCCGACCTTGCGGTTGCCGATGGCGTCCACATCGCTCTTACTACCGTTGTGCTTGACCTTGCTGTCGTCAGGCTCCTGGATAGGAGGCGGCCCACTGGGCACCGAGTCGCCGCTCGATGCAGAATCCGGGGGCGGCGTCGCCGAGGGATCTTGCTGTGGCGCTGGCGCTGTGCCAGTCGCCGTGCCAGTCGACGCGGGCTGCGTACTCGGAGGCTGCGCGGTCTGATCCTTGGATTGATCTTTTGACGATGTTTGCGGCTGCGATACTTGCGGCTGTGCGTTTGGAGTCTGGGAAGTTTGATCCTGCGCCAGCGCCGGCAGAGACACCAGCGCTAGTAAACTTAGGGAAATCAGCGATTTACGGAACGACATTTGGACACCCCGTGGAAACCCGGTCGGCTGCACCTATTATAACCCCGATAGCAAGTCGGTCTGGACGGAGTTTCCCTGCTAGTTGGACGCATAGTCGAGCCGGAAAGTTACTCACTATTTTCATGGATCGGTGCCGACTGAGGCTCTTTCCGGAGCCGCCTGGAGCTAGGAGCCGTGGTGGACGCACGGTTCGTATCACGGCATGCCTTCAGGCATGCCGAGAATGCTCGTCATGAGAGCGCCTTCAGGCGCTGCGGCCAGCGAGCGGAGTTTCAGTATATGGTCCTTTCGCAGCCGCTGGCCAGCACCCTTTCCGTTTTCCCGCCCGCCGGTGTACCATGGCCGCGATTTTGGAAAGCGAGTTTGGAAAACGAGTTAGAAAAAGAGGAACCGCGCATGCTCAACCGTCGCAGCTTTCTATCGTCGTCTTTTGCTTCGTCCCTAGCCGTAGGCGCCGGCCTCGCCTGGCGCGGAAATCTATGGGCACAGCTTGAATCCCTGCCGACGAAGCTGCCCGAACGCTCCCTCTTCGACCAGAATGAAGACGCCTACTGGCGCGAGCTGCGCAAGCAGTTCCTGATTCCGGCGGACGAGATCTACCTCAACAACGGCACCGTAGGATCGAGTCCCGCGCCCGTCCTGCGTGCGGTGTTTGAAGGCTATGAGGCGTGCGAAAAGCTCGACGAGGCCGATCCCGAGGACTACCCCATCTGGGGATACGCCTCATGGAACCAGTTTCGCGATCCGCTGGCCGCGTTTGTAGGCTGCAACCGCGACGAGATCGCGCTCCTAAGAAATGCCACCGAGGCCAACAGCTACATCGCGAACGGCGTCGATCTGAAGCCCGGCGATGAGGTGCTGATGACCGACCAGGAGCATCCCGGAGGCGAGCATCCGTGGGACTTGCGGGCCAAGCGCTACGGCATCGTGGTGAAAAAGATCACGCTGCCGAGGCCGGTAGAAAATCCTGCGCAGGTATTGAATCTCGTCAGCGACGCCATAACCCCGCGCACCCGAGTTTTATTCTTCAGCCACATCACGACGTTCTCCGGAGTCGTGCTGCCGGCCAAAGAACTCTGTTCGCTGGCCCGGAGCAAAGGGATTATCTCGGCCGTCGACGGAGCGCACGTCACGGGAATGATGAGCCTGAACCTGCACGATTTAGGCTGCGACATGTATTCCTCAAGCCCGCACAAATGGTTGCAAGCGCCCAAAGGCTCGGGCTTTCTCTACGTCCGCGACGAAATGATCGACCGCCTGTGGAACACGATCGCAACCGAAGGCTGGGACGACGTAAAGCTCCGAGCCGAACGATTCCAGCGTATCGGCAGTTCAAACGTGCCCGCACTCTGGGGACTTCGCGCTTCGATTCAACTGGCTAACGACATCGGCATGGATCGAATCGAACGCCGCCACCGCCAACTCTGCGACTACATTCTAGCGGCCATGGTCAAACGCGGCGCCGTGTCGTGGACTTCTCCAGATGCCTCGATGCGTTGCGCAATAGCAACGGTGAATGTGCCGCCAATCGTCCGAATGGATCTGGAACACTGGATGTGGAAAGAAAAGAAAATTCGCATCCGCGGAGCCGAACCAAACAAGCTGCGGCTGTCCACGCCTTATTACATGTCGAAGCAGGATATTGACCGCTTCCTGGATGCCTTCGACGAGTACAAGAAGTCGAAGGGTTAGCTCCTCTCTCCACAAACTATTTTGCTGAGGGCTGACGGCTGAAGCCGTCCTACGTCCACCGAAACCAGCGCAACGCCAGGACGAACGACACTCCTCCCCAAACTGCAAGCACCAGAAGTCGCCCCGACTGTGAGCCGAGCGAAGCGCCTTCGATGATCGTCGCGCGCAGCGCGTCGTTGAGCGCGGTGAGTGGAAGGGCCTTGATGAAAGGATGGGCCATCGCGGGAAATTTGTCGTAGGAAAAGAAGACGCCGGAGAAGATCCACATCGGCATCATGACCAGGTTGATGAGGCCGGAAACGCTTTCGATTTTCTGGGCGCGGCACGCGGTTAGGAGGCCAACACCGCCAAAGGTTACCGCTCCGAGCGATGCTAGCAGGAGGACCGAGAGGATCGATCTCCATCCCTGCACTCGCATGTGAAAGACCAGCACGCCGAAGCCTAAGAGGAGTCCTACTTCAATCACCATCAGGACCAGGCGGCTGCTGGTTAAGGCTAGAAGGAAATCGCTGCGGCGCATCGGCGTGGCAACGAAGCGCTTCAGTAATTTGCGCTGGCGCATTTCGACCAGTGCGAAGCCCACTCCCCACATGCCGGAGTTCATGAGGTTCATCCCCAGCAGTCCGGGGATAAGGAAGTCGATGTAGCGGGAGCCGGGTTCGCTGGAGGATTGGGCGGAAGTGGTGAGTGCGTCTTTGCGTCCGGCGGCGGATTGGAGCGCGGCGTCAATCTCGGCGCGAGAGAGCACGCTCTCCGGGCGAGCAGGATCGTAATAATAAGTGTAGCTGCCGTCGGGATTCGACTCGATCACGAGATCGTATTTGCCGACGTGGAAAGCTTTGAGCGCAGCGTCGCGATCGAGCACGGTGGCTCGGATGGTGGAATGCGCGGGCGAGCTTTGCAGCATGGCTAGCGTTTTCTGTGCGCCATCGCGCGCGATCACGACGACCGACGTGACGTCCGCGGGCTTGTTGCGAAAGGCGATGCCCAATCCAGCGGCCAGCAGCAGCGGAAAGATGAACACCCAGAACACGACTTCAGGCTCGCGCCTGAGTTCGAGAAGGCGCGCCCAAAGCAGATGCCGGTATCCGGACCAGCGGCCGCTGTGGCGTACGGGGCGGTTGGGCTGGCCGAGTTTCGGAATCTTCGGAGTCATCTCTGGAGTTTGAGGTGTAGTAGTTTCCGTTGCCATTTAATTCTCCCGCAGATGACGGCCGGTCAAGTTCACGAAAACGTCTTCGAGACTGGCTTGGCGCGTGCTGAGGTGTTCGAGCTGGTGGCCCTGCTGATTGACCGCAGCGAGCAGCGCGGGAATAGTGAGATGAGGTTCGCGCACGTTGAGGCAGACTGTGCCGTCCTCGCTGCGGACGGATTCGACGCTGGGCAGCGCTCGCCACGCATCGGTTTCCTGGCCGTTCGAGTTGCCGCCCGCCTTGCCATCGACCCGGCCATCGACTCGGAACTCGACCACGTGATGGCCGCCGAGGCGGTCGATGAGGTCCGAGGGAGTGCCTTCGGCAATGATCTGGCCGTGATCGACGATGGCGAGGCGGTCGCAGAGGCGTTCGGCTTCGTCCATGTAGTGAGTGGTGAGGAGGACGGTCCCACCTTTTTTCTGGAACGCACGGATAATGTCCCAGAGCTGGCGGCGGCTTTGGGGGTCGAGTCCGGTCGTCGGCTCGTCGAGAAAAAGGATCCGCGGATTGCCGACCAGAGCGGTGGCGACGGCGAGGCGTTGCTTTTGGCCGCCGGAAAGTTTGCCGACCCAGGAGTCGGCCTTTTCGGTCAGTTCGAGTTCCTCGAGAACTTCGGCGGCGGGACGCGGCTCGCTATAGAAGCTGGCGAAGAGTTCGATGGTTTCGCGGACGTTTAGTTTTTCCGACAAGCGCGTTTCTTGCAGCGAGATACCGATCCATTCGCGCAACTGGCGCGGGTTGTCGTTCCAGGTGTGGCCGAAGATACGAACTTCTCCGGAAGTAGGCGCGAGCAAGCCCTCGAGAATTTCGATGGTGGTGGTCTTCCCTGCTCCGTTGGGGCCGAGGAGTCCGAAGCACTGGCCGGCTTCGATACGCAGGCTGATGCCGCGGACGGCTTCGACTCTTCCGTCGTAGGTCTTGCGCAGGTTGGTGCACTCGATTGGAGATCCCACGAGCAGATTGTAGCGTAGCTCTCGACGGCTCTGCGGAGCTGCGCTCCGCTGGACAGCCGAGGGCGGCTGTCCCTACGTAATTCTTTCAGGGGCGACGCTCCATCGTGGGCATCGGGACGTTGCCTTTTACATCCTGCCAGAGAATCGCGTTTAGCTGTTTGGCATTGGCGGCGTCGGGGCGGGAGAAATTCATCTGGGATGATTCCTTCGCGCCCGCGGCTTTCTTTTCGTTCATTTTGTAGATGAGCCCGCTGCGGAGATTTTTGTCGTCGACCTGGAAGGGCGGTTGCGCTCCTGGTCCGGAGAATAGTGGCGCCATGAGCGGCGCGTGCGCGTCGAACAGGTTCATCGGAGGAAGGCCGAGCAGGGCTTCCATGGTATGAATCATGCTAACTGTCGTGTAGAAATGATGATCGACAAACGCTTTCGCCGCGTGCGGCGCATATTTGCTGATGACGAGGGCGGTAGATCGATGGGCATCGACGTGATCGGCGCCGTCCTGCGCATCGTCTTCGAGAACGAAGATGGCAGTATCGTCCCAGTAGGGACTATGAGAAACGGCGTCGACGACGCGGCCGAGCGCCAGGTCGTTATCGGTGACCGAGGCCTGCGGAGTTGGTTTGCCGGGACGCGTACCTCCGGTGTGGTCATCGGGCAGGTAGAGCAGCGTGAACTGCGGAAGTTCTTTGGCGGTTCCCTTCGCTTTCACAAACTCATCGAATTCGCGGAGGAATTCGTCGGCGCGAAGCTGGTCAGGATAGTCGGTATTGAAGTCGGGGAATTGCGGATCATAGTGGTCGCGTAGCGCGGCTTTTGTGGGACGCATACGCTTCACTTGCGGAATCGCCCAAGGCCAGGGACTTGGCCCGCCGCGCGGACTGCCGACATTCGACGGTAGATGCTCTCCGCTGTTAATTTCGGCGACTGGACAGGTTGCTGACGACAGAGAGTGTCTTCCTTCCTTCGGTGAATTTTGTTTCTCGTTCTTGCACCACACGGCGGCGATGAATTCTCCGTAGATGCGATAGGTGAGGCCGCGGCGCGCGAGGTTGTCCCAGAGAAAGCCGGTGGCGGGGTCGTCGACGTCGGGGATTCCCTGCTCTAGTGGAAGTTCTTCGGCCACGCTGCCACCAGAGTCGTAGGTGCGCTCCTGGCTGCGATAACCGATAGGCCACGTCTTCTCGTTGTAATCGGAAGTGGTGGAGGCGGTGGACCACAGGTGGCCGTCGCCGGAAACTTCTCCGCTGTCGTAGAAGTTGTCGAGCACGCCGAACTGCAACGCTAGCTTGTGCTGGTTGGGAGTGATGTCGGCGCCGTACATCGTTAGAGATGCGTCGCCGTCGCCGACGGGCAGGTCGCCGAAGATCTGATCGTAAGTGCGATTTTCTTTTAGCACGTAGATCACATGGCGGATGGGATTGGTTCCACCAGCGAACTCGAACTTTCCGGCCTCCGAGCGGATGAGATTATCTTCTTCCACTTGGCGAGTGTAGGCGGCAAGATTTTTGTCGATGTCAGCGAGGCTGAGGCGGGCAATGGACCCCCCGATCAGAGTCGCAATGTAGGGATGCTCTTTTCTCTTGCGCTCGCCCTTCAGCTTGCCCTGCATGTTGTTGGGGCCGCTGCCCTCGCCTTTGGCCGTTGCAATCAGCAGGTCGTTTCCGGCGATGGCGAGGGCGCTGGGATACCACTCGGTGGGGATGAGACCTTGAGGACGGAGTTCTAACCCACCTTCAAATCCGTGAGCGAGTCCGCCAACCCCAAAGACAGCAACGGCGTCGAGGGCACCACTCGCGACGAATAGGCGCGTGTCATCCTTCGAGAGGGCAATAGCTTGGGGGACAGCCCCGCCGAATATTTTTGTGCTGTAGGCGCGATCTACAGTACCGTCCTCCAGGTCAACTGACACCACAGAATCGGCATTACTTAAGGCGACATACAGCAACATTTCATGGGCGCTCAACACCATCGCTGTCGGATGCAAACTAGGAGCGACAGGGTCGCGCGGTGCTGAGCGAACTGCCGCAGGGTCGTCGACTTCTGCCTTCGCCGGAGCGGCCGCCATGTCAATCCAGCGTGCGACCTTGCCGGTCTCGAGATTAAGTTCGGCGACTTCGGATGAGTTCCACAGGCTGATCCAAGCTTTGGTTCCGGCTTTGTTGGCAATCACCGTATTCGGATACACGCTCGGAATGTAGCGGCTTCTGCTTAAATCGACTGACTGCAGAATCTTGCCGGAGCCCACGTCGAGGACGATGGCGTTGTCGGAAAGATTATTGGCAATGAGCAGCCGGTCGTCGTTTGGGCCCCGAAGAACGGCGAGCCCCGCAGGATACGGCAACGCAGTTCCAGCGGGAGTTTTGCGCACCCCGAACGCGACTTCTTTCCCTTCGGCGATGGGCTGGGGCGCGATCTTGATGAAGCGCTCGGGAGTGACTTGTCCGTCCGCGAATTTGTAAACCGCGATGCCGTTGCCGGTGCTTTTCGGCTTTTCACCGGTAGGGTCGGTGATCGATCCCATCGACGCATAGATATGTTTGCCATCGGTCGAAAAAGCGAGGCCGATGAAATAGCTTTGGCGAGTGGAATAGTCGTCGCTCAACCGGTCGTCGGGAAAGTCGTGCAGTTCATTGTCGCTGAGATCGAGAATGGAGATCGATTGGCGCGCGCCTGTCTCTTGCGTGCCGTATCCTTGATTGAGTAGTGCCGCGTAACGTCCGTCGGGGCTCAGCGCGATAGTCGCGGGAAAGCTGTTGGTACGGGCGAGATACCCGGGTACGGGGAGCGTCAGGGTTTTGCTGGTTGGAAGATTGATTCGGCGCGAGCGGTCGGCGGCACGAGCGACCACGAACACCACAACCAGGGCGGAAAGAGCGAGGAGGGACATAGGAGCGATCTTTTTCACGAACCGTTTCACGAGCGGAGCCTCGGGAGGGTTTTACCATTCGCGACCGGGGAGATGCAAACGATCGGAGCGCGTAATGCCTTAGCTGAAGCTTCCACAAAATATCGACTACAGTCAGCGGAGCCCGAGCAGCACAGCAACATACTGCCGAACCTTGCCCACTAATGCTGGTTCAGCCGCGGAACGGAACTTCGCCTTTCGGCCGACCCAATCCATGCTCTTCAACTGATCGACGAGAACTGCGCCCTCAACTTTATCAACGGTAATTGGCAGGGCGAAGGGGTAGGGCTTGCGCTTGCTTGTAAGCGGACACACTACGGCGAGGCCGCTGGCGCGGTTGTAGCGCTGATCGGTAAGCACCAGTGCGGGGCGTCGCTTGGCCTGTTCGCGGCCAACTTGCGGATCGAAATCCATCATCACGATGTCCCCGGCGTCCGGAACGTAGGAAGTTACTACCATTCAACAACTTCCTTCCCCACTTCCGCGCCGGTTGAAATCTCACCGTAGCGATTTTCTGGGGTGATCTGGGAAACGAGTTGCGACAACGTGGGAATCTTCGTTGGCCGGCGCAGTTCGACGCGGCCTTCGGCGGCAGCTTCGATCTCCAGCGAATCGCCTTCCTTCAGCTTCGCTTCCTCAACCACGGGCTTGGGAATGCGTACGGCCAGACTGTTGCCCCATTTAACCATCTGCGTCTTCATGAACGGAACTCCTTTCCAGATGATACACAGTATATCCTATTGTAGCTACACTGTCGACACATAAGTTGTGGTGCTGAAAGCGGCAGAGAGCTCGGAAAGCCGGCTTGGAAGTCGAGGAAACCGATCTCTCCGAATTGTGATCGTGCACCTCTCGTTGGCTCAATTGCTTCAAAATTTCACAGTTCTTTAACACTGCCGAGTTTGTGATCCACAACCTCGCGGTGAGAAGCTACGTCTAAGCAAGCACCGAAACCTTGGGCGGCTGTGGTGGCCGCTTTCCTATCAGTCGAAGTTTTGGCAAAAGCTCGTTCGAGCTTGGATTGGAGATTCCTGATGGCAATCAATCGAAGAGACTTCTTGTCCGGCGTGGCCGGGGCATGTGGTGCATCCGTATTGGGATCGGTCGCCGGACTGAATCCTAAAGCGCTGTTCGCGGGCGAGACATCCAGTACGAACCCTCTCCCGCCACCGGACCAGTCCGGTATCAATCACATCGTTGTTGTGACCATGGAGAACCGCAGCTTCGATCACTTCCTCGGATGGCTCCCGGGCGCCACTGGGAGGCAGGCGGGTTTGTCTTACCTTGATCCTAACGGGGTTGCGCATTCGACGTACCCGCTGGCGCCCGACTATACGGGCTGTCCGCATCCAGATCCCGATCATTCTTATTCAGGAGGCCGGATTGACTATGACGGCGGCAAGATGGACGGTTTCCTCAAAAACCTAGCCAATGATATTTTCGCCATCGGCTATTACACGAAGAAAGACATTCCTTTCTACGCCGCGCTGGCGCTTCACTATACGACGCTCAGCAACTATTTTTGCTCGATCCTCGGGCCGACCTTTCCGAATCGAATTTTCCAGTTCGCGGCGCAAACCGACCGGCTGGACAATTCGCTCTCGCAGTCCAGCTTGCCCACCATTTTCGACTCGCTGAATAACGCCGGAGTCAGCGCGCGCTACTACTTCAACAATCTGCCTTTTCTCGGATTGTGGGGTCCGAAATACTTGTTAAACACCTTTTTGTATAGCGATTTCCTCTTGGATGCGGCGAGCGGAAATCTGCCGGCGGTCTCCTACGTCGATCCGATTTACACATTGACCGACGACGGAACGGGAAACGACGATCATCCCCATGCCGACATACGCCGGGGCGAAGCCTTCCTGGCACAGACGTTCCATGCCGTGGCGAGCGGGCCGGCGTGGAAGAACACCGTGTTCGTCGTGAACTTCGATGAGAATGGCGGATTCTTCGAACACGTCCCGCCGCCGCGGGCAGCCGCGCCCAACAATGTGGATCCCGACATTGTGAATGGAAAGACGCTGCTCGGCCCGAGAGTTCCGACAGTGATCGCCTCGCCGTTCACGCGCGGGAATCCGGCGACGCCGCGCGTCATCCACACCGTTTTCGATCACACCTCGGCCTTGAAGCTAATCGAGTGGAGATGGGGTTTGCCACCACTTACGGCGCGCGATGCATCGAGCGATGTGGGGAACCTGGCAACCGCCCTCAACCTGACTAAGCCTAGAGTTACGGTTCCGACGTTGCCCAGTCCGGTAGCGCCTCTACCGAAGGCGTGCCTCCCGCTTGCGGGCGGCATGACCGAGTTTGGCCGACTCGCCCAATCGGAGTTAATGAACGGTTGGAAGGTTCGTTAAGAGAAAATTCCGTTTAGGAAGCGGCGCGGGAACCTGGCGGCTCGCGCCGCACGTCTGATACTAGACGCGAAACTCACACCACACGACACCAGCGCTTCACTTTAGTGCAGGTTTTTCCCTACCCAATCTTCAATTCGACCAAGGGCTTTACTCAGGTTCTCCAGTGAATTGGCGACGCTGAAGCGGAGATAGCCTTCTCCGTATTCGCCGAAGGCGGTGCCGGAGAGACAGGCGACGCCCGCTTGTTCGAGCAGCGCGTCGGCCAATTTCTTTGAAGGCCAACCGGTTTTCGTAATGTTGGGGAAAGTGTAGAACGCGCCTTTGGGCGTACGGCAGGAGAAGCCTTTGATCTTGTTCAGGCCGGCGACGAAAGCATCGCGGCGACGCTCGAACTCAGCGCTCATTTTGTCGACCGAGGACTGGTCGCCGCGCAGCGCCTCAATTCCCGCAATCTGCGTGAAGCTGGCGGTACAGGAGTTTGAGTTGGTCACGAGACGCGCGATTGACTCGGCCAGATCGGGGCGCATTACGCCGTAGCCCAGACGCCATCCGGTCATGGCGTAGGTTTTGGAGAAGCCGTCGAGCAGAATGGTGCGCTCTTTGAATCCGGGTACGCTCATGATGGAGAAGTGGTCGCCATCGTATATGAGGCGGCTGTAGATTTCGTCTGAAAGGATGAGGATATTGCGGTCGCCAATCGCTTCGGCTACTTCGAAAATGTCTTTCCTGGTGAGCACGCCTCCGGTCGGGTTGTGCGGCGAATTTAGGATGATCAACTTCGTGCGGTCGGTTATCAGCGATGCCAGTTCTTTGACTTCGACAGAAAAGTCACGCTCTTCGCGCAGCGGAATGGGTATCGCCTTGCCGAGCGAATAGTTGATCATCGACTCGTAGATGGGGAAGCCGGGGTTGGGATAGATGACTTCATCTCCAGCATCAATTAATGCCAGGATAGTAAAGAAAATAATCGGCTTGCCGCCGGGGACGACAACGACTTCTTCGCTCGAAACCGGGACATTGCGGGTGCGGCTTACATAGTCGGCGATAGTCTGGCGCAGGTCAGGCAGACCGGCGGGGGGGCCGTAATGAGTCCATCCCTTGTGAAGAGCTTCGACGCCGGCCTCGATGACGTTCGCGGGCGTGTCGAAGTCGGGTTCGCCAATTTCGAGGTGAATGATTTCTTTGCCTTGTTTCTCGAGCTGACGGGCGCGGTTATTGACCTCAAAAGCAGTTTCAGTGCCGAGCCTCGACATCCGGCTGGCAAGACGCAATTCAAGTTGAGTGGTGGCTGGCATGGCGACGAGAGAATTATAGCGCCTTGATCTTAATAAGGTCAGAGGTCAGAGGTCAGAGGTTAGAGGTTAGATTGCAGAAGTAAAAATCTTCTGACGACGACCTGTGGGAGATTTAGGTTCTTACCTCTGCAATCTGACCTCTGCAATCACTCCGAGATGGTGCTCTCTTCGCTCTGCGCCCGCAGGATGCGATCTACCGAATACGGGGCGCGCTGAGCGGGCTCGTGATAATGGCGCACCTGCATTTCTCCGAGCAATCCGACGGCGAGCATGTTCAATCCCGCCAGCAGCAGGACGGCCGAGAACATCATCAGCGGGCCGTGCTGGGTCATGACATCGGCCTGGTGCAGGAGCTTCTGCAGAATGAGCCAGCCGGAAATTCCGCAGCCTGCCATTATGCTGAACATCCCAACCGTGCCGAAGAAGTGCAAGGGGCGGGAAAGATATTTGAGCAGGAAGCGAATGGTGATGAGATCGAAGAAGACGCGGAAGGTGCGCGAGATTCCATAATGCGAAGCGCCGCGTTCCCGGTTCACATTCTTGATAGGGACTTCGATGATCGACGCGCCGTGCCACGAAGCTAGGGCAGGGATGAAGCGGTGGAGCTCTCCGTAGAGTGGAACCTGCCCGAGAATTTCGCGTCGGTAGGCTTTGAAAGTGGTGCCGAAATCGTGGATGTCAACGCCGCTCAGCTTGGCCATCAGCCAGTTGGCGCAGCGCGACGGGAAGCGGCGCAGCCAGAAATTGTCGACGCGATTCTTGCGCCATCCGCTGACGATGTCATAGCCTTCGGCAATTTTTTCGAGGAACAAAGGAATGTCGGCAGGATCGTGCTGCAAGTCGCCGTCCATGGCGATGATGTATTCTCCGCGGGCGTGGTCAAATCCAGCAGCGAGGCCGGCGGTCTGTCCAAAATTACGGCGCAGCTTGACGATGGTCACGCGGCTGTCTACGGCGGCAATCTCACGCAGCAGCGGGAATGTGCCGTCGATCGATCCGTCATCGACCAGCACCATCTCGAAGGTCTCGCCGCTCGCCTCCATCACCGACTTAAGCCGCGCGTACAGGTCGGTGACATTCTCCTGCTCGTTATGGAGCGGAACTACGATTGAATATTTGAGCACAGTGTTTTGTATTATACGGGAACGCGGCGTAGCGTCGAAGTGACTTCCGTGAGGCGGAGCCACATTCTCAGGCGTCCTCCGTTCCGGGCAATGCTGCGGGCAATGTCCCGACATCTGCTGCGGTCTCTGCTGCGACCTCCGGACTGCCCGGCGCGCCATTCTTGCGCATTTTTTTTTGCAACAGTGGGATTCCACGACTGCGGATTCCGTGGCAGGGCTGGAGCCCCTCGCCCCGACAATGTTTACTACCTGGTACCCCCACCCCCCTCCCCCCTGGTCTCCTGGAATCATAGAGTTGGCGGGAATTTTTTGTTTGGTCTTTGAATCCAAAGGACTTATAGGTAAAGTCTTTCAGGAATAAGGACTTACGAGATTTCTTGGCCTCTGGAGCGGGGGAAATCGTGTCACGTATCCATTGTCAAACCCGCATGTCCTATTGACATCTTAGGTCATGAAAATGGTCGGTTCCGCTCGGACCACTCTGTTGTTGTCAAAAATCGTCCCCGCCTACGCGGGCCCTCGTGAGAGGTATTTTCGAACCAAAGAACGCTGAGACGGTTTTGGGGCGGACCCGTCTTTTTAGACTGGGCCGAGACGGGCACGCGCTTTGCTACCCAATCAGGAAACCATTGTTACATTTGGCGTATGGGATGTCTGTGATGCGCGTACGGAATTTTGGTGATGAAAAATGGCGGGGTGTATCCCAAGGGGATGAGGCGGTGGCAGGCCGCCCTGCGGCTATCCCCCTCGACTTCGCTCGGTGGCCCACCGCCAGATGTCAAACGGCTGACTCCTTCGTGCGGTTCCATGAACAAGAATTCAGCTTCCGTTCATCCCGCATTAAGACTTTGTGGGTAAAGTTGAATGTTGGAAGATACTCGAATCGAAAAAATCTTAATTTGCAGCGAAAATCGTGATGCAAAAAGATGTGACTGACAACGCGATAGTTTTTCAGCTGAATCGGAGGCGACAATGGTTCTCCATTTTGGTCGCGCTTGCATTCCTAATGGAGATTTCGGGCGGCGTTCGAGTCAACGCGCAGATTAGAGAACGAGTTCTCTCCGGAAGGGTCACATCTCCGTCCGGCACTCCGGTTGCCAATGCACGACTGGCCATCAAGAGCAGCACAAGTTCTGACACAAGATCAGTAGCGGCGAACAACGATGGCACCTACTCGGTAGAGGACCTTTTGCCGGGCATCTACGAAATCACCGGCTCAGCACGAGGGTTTGAGGATACGCACGCGACGGTCACAATAAGTTCTAACAGCAAGCCGGTGGTGAATCTTGTGATGCGAGCCGCGAGCGCGGCCGGAACGGGCCCGGGACAGGCTGGCTCCTCAACCGTGAAGGGAGATGTTACAGACGTACGTGACCTCCCGTTAAATGGGCGTTCCGCCTCCGACGTTGCCGCGCTGGAACCGGGAGTGACAACCGCGCGCACACAGACTTCTGGTCAGGCGCAGCGAGGCTTTGGGACGGAAATGACGATCTCCGGGGGCCGTCCGAGACAGAACGATTCCCGACTCGACGGTATCAGCGTCAACGACTACTCAAATGGCCCACCCGGCAGCGCTCTGGGCGTCAACCTGGGCGTGGATGCAGTCGAGCAATTTACCGTGCTTACGAGCAACTACCCCGCGCAGAACGGCCGTTCGTCGGGCGGCATCATTGGTGCGTCAACGCGTTCGGAAACCAACGAATTTCACGGGTCGGTCTATGAGTTCTTTCGGAACAGTGCGCTAGATGCGCGGAATTTCTTCGACGGCAAGAAGCCGCCGTTCCGCCGCAATCAATTTGGAGTTTCGCTCGGCGGGCCGATTCTCAAGGATCGCACCTTCGTTTTCGGTGACTATGAGGGCCTTCGGTCATCTACTGGCGTGACCCAGGTGGATACTGTGCCGTCGGCGGACGCGCGGGCGGGCAAACTCTCCACGGGGCAGATCACGGTTGATCCAACTGTCCTAGGTTTTGTGAATGCTTTTTATCCTCTGCCAAACGGCCAATTGCTGGGTGCGGGAGATACAGGGATTTTCACCTTTTCGGGTCAGCAGGTCACACCCGAGAATTACTTCACAACCAAAGTGGATCAAAAGGTGTCGGAACAAGACGCACTTTCCGGCACCTACATGTTCGACACCGGAACGGTGAGGCAGCCCGACGAGCTCGACGATAAGCGGACTGGATATGACTCGCGACGGCAGATGTTTACCGCCAACGAGGTGCACACCTTCAATCCACACTTTATCAGCTCTTTCCGTTTCGGAATTAACCGGGTGGTCGCCGTAACAGGTCTGACTTTCTCAAGTGGAAACCCGCACGTGTCGGATGGGTCTTTCGCTACAGTCCCGGGAAAGAACGCACCGGGGGTGGATGTGCCAGGACTCACCTCGTTTTCAGGGGGATTGGGAACGCAGTCCAACTTCAACTTTCACTGGACCTCATTCCAAGCCTATGAAGATCTTTCCTTGAATAGAGGGAAACACTCTCTAAAGTTTGGCTTTGGAGTGGAGCGGATTCGCGACAACATGTTCGGGGTATCTGACGCGGGAGGTGTGTTCTCCTTTGGCCGACCCTCTAAGTATCCGCTGTCTGATTTCCTGACCAACATACCCTACTTTTTGAGCGCCGCGCTTCCCAACGCGGTCAGTGAGCGCGGCATTCGGCAGACGATCTTCGGAGCTTACATTCAGGACGATTGGCGCTGGCTGCCGAACCTGACTGTTAACCTGGGGCTACGTTATGAAATGTCGACGGTGCCGACAGAGGTGCACGGTAAACTAAGCACGCTTCGGAACATCACGGACGCAAGCCCGCACTTGGGTGACCCGTTGTTTTCCAACCCGACGCTGCGCAATTTTGAGCCACGAGTGGGATTGTCCTGGGACCCGTTCGGCAGCGGCAAAACAGCGATCAGTGCGGGATTTGGGATGTTCGACGTTCTGCCGCTCCCTTATCTCATCCAGTTCAACGCACTTTTTTCAGCACCGTTTTACCAGGGAGGAAACTCCACGAGCCTTCCATCTGGATCTTTCCCGAGCGTCGCTTTTGCATACGTAAACTCTCCCGACACTTTTCGCCAGGCATATTTCGATCCCAATCCGCGCCGGAATTACGTCATGCAATGGAATCTCACGATCCAGCGTGAACTCTCCAAGGACTTCAGCGCGATGGTTGGTTATGTGGGCTCACGCGGTGTGCATCAACCCTTCCGAGTGGAAGACGTCGACATGGTGCTGCCGACCCTGACTCCCCAAGGCTACCTCTGGCCGTCACCGGTTAATAGTACGCGCCTGAATGTGAATGCCGGACGGATTACGGCCGGATTTTGGTCCGGCGACTCGTACTACCACGCACTGGAAGTCCAGATCAAGAAGAAGATTGCACGGGGTTCCCTGGAAGGATCTTACACTTGGGGCAAATCTATCGACACATCTTCGAGCAGCCTCGTAGGAGATGAATACACGAATTCGATCTCCAGCCCGCTTTTTTTTGTTCCGAGGTTAAATCGTGGACTCTCGGACTTCAACATTGCGCAGAACCTTGAGATCAACTACACCTGGGAACTTGGCACGCCGAAGTGGGCGTCCGGCATCAACGCATGGCTGCTCGGAGGGTGGCAGATTGGGGGGGTGTTCGAAGCCAGCACCGGCGCGCCTTTCACTCCGGGCATTGGAGGAGACGCGCTTGGAACGAAGAGTACAGATCCAAACATCGATGTCCCGAACCTGATTGCCGGCGCAGGTTGCAGTAAACCGGTAAATCCGGGTAATCCAGTCACTTATATCAAGACGCAGTGCTTCGCGGTCCCCAATCCCATTTCACTGCGCGGGAACCTTGGCCGAAACACACTCATCGGACCGGGGTTGGTGAACTTCGATTTCTCCGTGTTTAAGAACAATTACATCAAGAGGATCTCCGATCGCTTCAACGCTCAATTCCGGGCCGAGTTTTTCAATGTTGTGAATCACACAAATTTCTCTCCGCCATTGGACCACAGGAACATTTTCGACTCGAGTGGTGCGCCGATCGCCGATGCCGGGCTCATCACTTCAACTCAAACGGCATCGCGCCAGATCCAGTTTGCGGTGAAGTTGATTTGGTAATCGATTCGCGAGGCAAATATGAAAAATAGTCGACCACTGCCTTCCGACCTATGGCCGCATTCACACTTTTGACTGGGGTTTGCAGGTTCTTCTCCAAGGTATCGAACTCCCATGATTCCAATAGACTGGGGGCTTAACTAACTGGCAACCAAAGTTCCCGGTTCCCAGTTGAAGTCGGCTTTTGCTGAGAACTGAGAACCGAGTGAATCGTCCCGAAAAAAGGAAGGAACCAGACCCGAAGCAGACGGCAGAGTTTCAGTAATGGTAGCCCCGGCAGGAATCGAACCTGCATAGTCAGTTTAGGAAACTGAAGTCCTATCCGTTGAACGACGGGGCCGCTGACAAGACTGACAAATCAGGTTAGCAGGTTGAGAAACGGGTTGCCAAACTTGCGATCAGTCTGCCTCTTGCGGCAAACTGCAGATCCCTCCCCTTCGGCTTCGCTCAGGGTCGGGATGACAATTCATAAGGGGGGATGACAATTCATGTAGAGGATGACAATTCGTGCAGGGGGGATGATTCCGATCCGCCACCGACGAAGTGGACGATTTCCAGACGGTCTCCGTCGTGCAATGGAGTTTGCGGCCATTGGTCGCGGGGCACGATTTCGCGGTTCAGTTCGATGGCTACGCGGTCGGGCTTCATGCCGAGGGTTTCGACGAGCGCGCCCAGGGTTTCGGCGGACGAGAGCTGGGGTTCGCCATTGATGGTTAGCTTCATCGGAACAGTTGTTGCATCTTAAATTGTCCGCTGATTCGGTGGCACGCAAGCCCAGCCCCTAAAGGGGCACCAATTTCGAAGGATTGACGGTATCGCTAAAGCGATACCCTGATACGAAGCAAGCGATACCCTGATACGAAGCTTAATTGAAGTCCTGGCTTTTCTCGAAGATGATTTGCCTTCTAACTGGCGGCGCGTAGATTAAATTTGCGGGTTGCGGTTCGTCCTCCGAAACTTGCCTGCACTAGCACTGACGACTCGGCGAGTGACTTTTCGTCTACCTGAACGTTCATCTCGGCGCTGCCTTTGGCGTCGGTGAGAACCTGCGCGTAGTAGGGCGCGGCGTCTGGCCTCGCAAAACGAAGTGTGAGGCGGGCGCCTTCGACCGTGGCGCCTCCTTCGGTGACGCGGAGATGCATCGTCAATGCGCCGCTCGCATGCACGGATCCGGCATTGGTCCACTCGAGGTCAAGTTCCTTCACCGCCGCCAGCGTTTCCGGCGTATCGCGCTTGTCGAAAATGGAATCGAGCTTGCCGGCGCGGATGGCGTCTAGCATCTCACGATGCAGTTCGCGCAGCATCTTCTCTCTGTCTTTATCTTTATCTTTATCTTTGTCTTTGTCTTTGTCCTGATTGTTGCTCTGAGGGTTTTTGCCTTCCTCCGCGTTGGAGCCATAGGGAACCGCGCGCTTCCCGATGCAGCGGCCTTTAACGAAGACTTGCGTCTGCAACAAGTGTTCGCCTTCGCGCGCTTCGCTCTGCACGTGGTAGATCGTCTCTTCGTGCCGAATGTCGGTATTGAAGCCAAAGATCATGCGGTTCAGGCTTTCTCCGGTTGTGTAGCAGTCCTGTCGAGACGGTTCCGCCGGATGAAACTACTGTTAAAACGCGCACTAGCTAGCGCACTTGGCTTGACACTTCTGTCAGCCAAAATTTAGTCTAGAACGTTTACGGTTGTGCTTGGCGCAAATTATATATACCTCCTCCTATGCCAGACAATTATTTCGCTCGCTACCTGCCCCTCCTGATGCATTTCGGCATCGCCACGGCCCTGGCGAGCGCGATTGTGACGCTTTCGTGGCTGATTGGCCAGCATAAGCCGAATCTCGCGAAAATGTCGCCTTATGAGTGCGGAGTTCAGCCCATCGGCGATGCTAAGGGACGATTCTCCGTCAAGTTCTACCTGGTGGCTATGCTTTTTATTTTGTTCGACGTGGAAGCCGTCTTCCTTTACCCCTGGGCGGTCATCCTGCGTGAACTGAAGATGTTTGGGTTCTGGGAGATGATGGTGTACATCGCGATCGTCCTGGTCGGCCTCTTCTATGTGTGGAAAAAAGGCGTGCTCGACTGGGGACTGACGCCGGGTAAGCGAGGGGATGTCTGATGCCGCTCGCGCCTCCAATTACCGATATCGAGTTGTTGAAGTCGCATCCCGCCTTGGGCCGCCTCGTGGAATGGAACGCGTCCGTGGTGCAGGCGGTGAAATTCGATCGCGACGAGCTTACGATCTGGATCGAGAAGGACGCGATCCGCGAAGTTTGCGCTATTTTGCGCGACTCTCCGGATTGCCCATTCAATTATTTGTGCGACGTCACCTGCGTGGATTGGTATCCCTCGGAGCCGCGGTTTGAGGTGGTTTACCATCTGCTTGCGATTGCGAAAAAAGAGCGGGTGCGTTTGAAAGTTCGGCTTGACGGCTCCAGTCCGGCGATTGAGTCGGTCACATCGGTTTGGCCCTCGGCCAACTTTTATGAACGTGAAGTGTTCGATCTGTTTGGCGTGCGCTTCTCCGGACATCCCAACCTGAAACGCATCATGATGCCCGACGACTGGGAAGGCCATCCTCTGCGGAAGGACTATCCGGTGGAAGGTTACCGGTAGGTCATGGCGCAATTTCCTGCCACTGTCGCTGAGCCCGGCCAGGATTCGACTTTGGTCCTGAACATGGGTCCGCAACACCCCTCGACGCATGGGGTGCTGCGGTTGGTGCTGGAAATTGACGGAGAGACCGTGGTGCGGGTTAAGCCGGAGATCGGCTTCCTGCACACGGGCATCGAGAAAACCTGCGAGGCCAAATTCTATCAGCAAGTTGTGCCGCTGACCGATCGCATCGATTACCTCTGTCCGCTGACGAATAATCTGGCGTATTGCCTGGCGGTGGAGAAGTTGCTGGGGCTGGAGATTCCTCCCAAAGCGCAGTGGATGCGGGTTCTGATGAATGAGTTGACGCGCATTAATTCGCACCTGGTCTGGCTGGGGACGCATGCCATGGATCTCGGCGCGATCACCGTCTTTCTCTATTGCTTCCGCGAGCGCGAAGACGTTCTGCGCTTTTTCGAGATGGTCAGCGGGCAGCGGATGATGACGTCTTACTTTCGCATTGGCGGGTTGGCTTTGGAACCGCCTCTCGGATTCTTCGAGAAGGTGAAGAAGTTCGCGGACCGCTTCCCCGGGAACGTGGATGAATATGAAGGACTGCTGACCGGGAATCCGATTTTCATGATGCGTACCAAGGGCGTCGCCTACCTGAGCGCGGAAGACGCGATTGCTCTGGGCGCTTGCGGTCCGACGTTGCGTGGGAGTGGGATCGATATTGACCTTCGCCGCGATGCTCCTTACTCGGGCTACGAAAACTTCAAGTTCAACGTGCCGGTACGCACGGAAGGGGACGTGTTCGCGCGCTACCTTTGCCGCGTGCAGGAGTTGCGGGAATCGATTGGCATGGTGCAGCAGGCGCTGGCGGGAATGCCGGAGGGACCGGTGAAAGCGGACGCGCCGAAGGTCGTGCTGCCCGACCGCGAAAAGATGAAGACGCAGATGGAAGCCCTCATCTATCACTTTAAGATCATCACCGAGGGCTTCACGGTTCCGGCGGGCGAGGTTTACCAGGCGGTCGAATCGCCGCGCGGCGAGATGGGATACTACGTCGTCAGTGACGGAACTGCGAAGCCCTATCGCGTGCACATGCGCGGGCCGTCCTACGCGAATCTGCAAACGTTGGCCAAGATGTGCGAAGGGCAGCTGATTGCCGATGTGGTCGCGGCGATTGGAAGTATTGATGTGGTGTTGGGAGATATTGATAGGTAAGAAATTGGTAATTTGTGATTTGTAATTTGTAATTGGAAAGCTCATGACTCCGGATGAGTTGCGCGCGCGGACTAAGTCGTTTGCGCTCCGGGTGGTGAAACTCTATCGCTCGTTGCCGCGGACCGCAGACGCGCAAGTGATGGGCAAGCAGCTTTTGCGGTGCGGGACATCGGTTGCAGCGAACTACAGGGCGTCTTGCCGTGCCAGGTCACGGGCCGAGTTTGCGGCACGAATTGGCATCGTAGCGGAAGAGGCGGACGAGAGCGGGTTTTGGCTAGAGATGTTGGCGGAGGCTGAAATAGTCCGTATGGCGATGCTGAAGGAGTTGTTGCAAGAGTCTAAAGAGTTGACGGCTATTTTTACGGCGACGCAACAGACGACTCGGAAGCGAAGTTGAAACGGTAAAATTACAAGTTGCCAATCACAAATTCATGAAGTTTTCCGAAGAATTCGAGACGCGGTTCACCGAGATGCTGACGCACTATCCGACGAAGCGATCGGCGCTTGTGCCTACGCTGCTCTATGCGCAGGATGAGGTCGGCAGTCTGAGCGATGAGGTGATCGCGGAACTGGCGCGGCGAATGGATCTCACTGAACTGGAAGTCCGCAATGTGATCAGTTACTACTCGATGCTGACTACAAGGCCGCGCGGGAAGTACAACGTGCAGGTTTGCACTAACATCGCATGCATGCTGCGCGGTGGCGAGGAACTCCTTGAACATTGCGAGAAGAAGCTCGGCATCGGCCACAAGGGCACGACGACGGATGGCTTGTTCTCGCTTGAAGAAGTCGAGTGTATTGGCGCGTGCAGCTGGGCTCCCGCAGCACAAGTGAACTACGACTTTCATGAGAACCTGACGAACGCGAAGATGGACCAGGTTCTTGATGAGTATAAGAACAAATTGAATCATTGATTCATTGAATCATTCGTGACAATGGCGCAATGATTCAATACCTCAATGACTAAATGAACAAATGGCTTCACTAGTTTCCCATCCCGACGAGGTACGCGTTATCTCGAAGCGCTTTGGACAGGGCGCTACGAATATCGATCGCTATCTCGAACTGGACGGCTACAAGGCCGTGCAGAAGGCGCTCGCCATGCAACCGGACGCCATCATCAATGAGGTGAAGAACTCCGGCTTGCGCGGACGGGGCGGCGCCGGTTTCAGCACGGGAATGAAATGGTCGTTTGTCCCGAAGCAATCGGCTAAACCGAAATATGTGCTCTGCAACGGAGACGAGAGCGAGCCTGGCACCTGCAAAGACCGCCTGATTTTCGAACACGATCCGCACGCCGTGATTGAAGGCGTCATGATTGCCGCGCTCGCGGTTGGTGCTCATACCGGATACATCTACGTCCGCGGCGAGTATCGCTACTTGCTGGTCATCATGCAGAAGGCGCTCAAGGATGCCTACGCCAAAGGCTTCCTCGGCAAGAACATCTTCGGCAGCGGATACGATTTGGATATTTATTGGCACGGCGGAGCGGGCGCTTACGAAGTTGGCGAAGAATCGGCTTTGATGGAATCGCTCGAAGGCAAGCGCGGGATTCCACGCATCCGTCCACCGTTCCCGGCGGTGGTCGGCCTGTGGGGTGGGCCGACGGTCATTAATAATGTGGAGACGCTGGCTGCCGTGCCCCACATCATTTTGGGCGGCGCGGATTGGTACTCGAAACTGGGCACGCCGAAGAATGGTGGCACGCGCCTGTTCTGCCTCGCGGGAAATCTCAATAAGCCGGGCGTTTACGAACTTCCGATGGGCTATAACCTCAAGAAGATGATTTACGAGGTTGGCGGCGGGATTCCTAACGGACGCAGTTTGAAAGCTGTTGTTCCGGGTGGATCGTCCACGCCGGTGCTGCTGCCGGAGGAAATTGATGTCGCCATGGACTTCGATTCCGTGGCGAAGACGGGTTCTATGCTTGGTTCCGGCGGCGTGGTGGTGCTCGATGATACTGCTTGCATTGTCAAGTTCGCGCTGCGAACGATGAAGTTCTACCGGCATGAGAGCTGTGGGTGGTGTATCCCATGCCGCGAGGGGACAGACTGGCTGGAGAAGACTTTGATTCGTTTCCATTCGGGCGGCGGCGTGAGGAAAGATATCGACAATATGTATTACCTTTCCGAAAACATGTTGGGCAAGACTTTCTGTCCGCTGGGAGACGCCGCGGCGATGCCTACCATGGCGTTCGTGAAAAAGTTCAGAAAAGAATTTGAAGATCATCTGGATGGAAAGCCTTGCCCTTTTGAAAAAGTGGGCGAAGCGGTACTGGTGTAGCGCCGGCGTCTCGCCGGCCCGCCGGATATACAGCCGTTGAGATACGACGGTACAGAAGATTTGAGGATATGCGGCGGGCGAGGACGCCCGCCGGACAGCCGGCGAGACGCCGGCGCTACGGAAAATCATGGCTGACGTAAATCTCACTGTCGACGGAAAGAAGATCACGGCTCCGGCTGGGTCGCTGCTGATCGAGGCCTGCAAGAGCGTGGGCATCGAAGTGCCCTCTTTTTGCTACTACCCGGGGCTCTCGTTGCAGGGCGCTTGCCGCATGTGCGTTGTGAAGGTCGAGAAGATGCCCAAGCTCCAGACTGCCTGCACGACCACGGTGACCGAGGGCATGATCGTCGCGACCGACAGCGATGAGGTGCGTCAGGCCCGCAAGGCGATGGTCGAGTTGCTGCTCGGCAACCATCCGCTGGATTGCCCGGTGTGCGATGCCGGCGGCGAATGCGAACTGCAGGACATGACGTTTTCCTACGGCGCCGCCGAATCGAAGTTCATGGAGGCCAAGAACCACAAGGAAGAACAGCAGTGGTCTCCGGTGGTGTATTTCGACCGTCCGCGTTGCATCCTGTGCTACCGCTGTGTGCGCGTCTGCGGCGAAGGCATGGATGTTTGGGCGCTCGGCGTGCAGAATCGCGGCGTGGGTTCGATCATTGCTCCGAATATCAGTGCGCCTAATCAGGAAGATCATCTGGATTGCGAAGAGTGCGGGATGTGCATCGACATCTGTCCAGTCGGCGCGCTCACCTCGGGCGCCTATCGCTACAAGACGCGTCCGTGGGAGATGAAACATGTGGGCACGATCTGCACCCACTGCGGGGACGGGTGCAAGACCACGTTGGGCGTGCGCCGCTGCGACACCGGCACGGAGATCGTCCGCGGTGACAACCGCGACAAGAGCGGGATCAATGGCGATTTTCTGTGCGTCAAGGGCCGCTACGCTTTCGACTTTGCGCATAATGAAGAGCGCCTTACCCAGCCGCTGATTCGCAAGAACGGCAAGCTGACGCCTGCGACCTGGGAAGAAGCGTTTGAATTGATCGGCAGGCGGTTTCTAGAAGTTCGCGACGAAGTTCGTGAGCAAGGCGGCGGGAGCGCGATCGGCGTCGTCGGGTCAAATCGCACGACTAACGAAGAAAATTATCTTCTGTCAAAATTTGCCCGCGTCGTACTTAGAACCAATAACGTCGATCATCACCGGACGGCAGATTACCCTGCCCTCGCGGCAGCGCTCCACGGCAAGCCTGGAAAAACGGCTTCCATGCGCGACGTATTGAAGGCACCTGCGATTCTGCTGATCGGCAACGACCCGACAAATCAGCATCCACTGCTGGCGTGGCAAATTCGAACTAACGTCCGATTGCGCCGGGCGCGGCTCTATGTCATCAACTCCGCGCCCATCAAAATGCGGCGGCAGGCGGCGAGCTTTGGACTGGTGCCAGCGGGCGCGGAAGCGAAGGCAGTCGCATTTCTTGCTGGCGACGATTCCCTGCTCGATACGCTTGTAAGTTCCCAACTAGCCGACAGTCTGACGCGCGACGCCTGGATCGCGCTGCGAGAAACAATTCGTGCCGAACAAAGTATGGTCATCGCCTTCGGTTCCGAACTGCGCGGCCATGACATCGAAAAATTGGTAGGCTTTGCTTCGACGTTAACCGGGGCCAAGCTGATCTGTCTGGGCGATTACGCGAATTCCCGCGGAGCAAGCGAAATGGGGCTTTATCCCGATCTTCTGCCGGGATATGAGCCGGTCAGCAGCGCAGACAAGTTTCAGCAGGAATGGGGCAAGCTGCCGAGCGAAAAAGGGTTGAGCCTGCCGGAGATGATGGACGCGGCGAAGGCCGGCAAACTGAAAGCGCTGTACGTCGTCGGCTCGAATCCCGTCGGCCGTTTAGGCATTGATCCCTTTGTGCTCTCGAAAAGCTTTGTCGTGGTTCAGGACATGTTCCTGACTGAGACTGCGACGATTGCCGACGTAGTTTTGCCGGCGGCGAATGCATACGAGAAAACTGGGACTTATACGAACACCTGTGGCGATCTGCAACTCGTGAAGAAAGCCGGCGAAGTTACGAACACGAAGCCGGACTTCGAGATGATCGTTCGCATAGCGGACGCCATTGGCTTCGATGTACGCGGTCTTGTGCCCTTCGGAGGTGGGACGCACGCCGATATGGGGCAAACCCGCGGAGCGCAATCGGGCGAGGCGGATCGTCATGCGGTGTGGCTCGAAGCGCATAACCTGGAACCAAAAATGATGCCGTTTGATCCCATCGCGATTCTGGATGAAATACAGCGGGTGGTTGCCGGGTACCATGTTTCGCAGACCAATGTCTCGCGGATCAATCTGCTGGCTGGCAATGATCAGCATCTCGAGATTGCTGAAAGTGGCGCGAGCGCGATTCAGCCGCCGGAGTTGATTGTCCCGGCCAACGATGATTTATTTAGCTCGAGCACGCTGGGGCGGTATTCAAAGACTCTGAATTCGGTTTTCGAGAACAAGCACGCTGAGTCGGAAGTTGCGGCGGACTAGGGACTAACCGGCAGTCGGGTAGATCAAAAACAAGATCAAAAGCACGCGGGCGAGGGCGCCCGCGCCACACGAGAACAATTGAGCATAACGACGTTCGTCATCATTTCGCTGATCAAGTCGGTTGCCGTCGTGTTTGTTCTGCTGACGGCGGTGGCCTATAGCGTCTGGCTGGAGCGCAAGGTGTCGGCGCACATCCAGAACCGCTGGGGGCCTACGCGGGTCGGTCCGTTTGGGCTCTTGCAGCCGCTTGCTGACGGTGTCAAATTCATCTTTAAAGAAGACCTGACGCAGCCGCATGTCTATAAGCCGCTCTACATCGCTGCGCCGATCATCGCGGTCGTCTTCGCTATTACATCCATTTCGGTGATTCCGTTTGGCAATTGGGTCAACATCGGTCCGTGGGGCACGTATCTCCAGATTACCGACTTGAATATCGGCCTGCTGGTTGTGCTCGGGATTACGTCGATGGGCGTGTACGGTGTGGCGCTTGCCGGATGGTCCTCGAACAGCAAGTACGCGCTGCTCGGCGGACTGCGCGCCAGCGCCCAGATGATCAGCTATGAAGTTTCGCTGGGCCTGTCGCTGGTGGGAGTAATGATTATGGCGGGAAGCCTCAGCCTGCGCGAGATCGTGGATGCGCAGGGCGGAGTGTTTTGGCATTTCATTCCACGCTGGAATATTTTTCACGGCCAGACGATTGCATTTTTCATCTATCTGATTTCCGCGTATGCGGAGACCAACCGCACGCCCTTTGATCTGCCAGAAGCCGAGTCGGAACTGGTGGCCGGATATCACACCGAGTACAGCGCGATGAAATTCGCGATGTTTTTCATGGCCGAGTACGCCAACATGGTGACGGTCGCCTGCCTGGCCACGCTGCTGTTCCTTGGCGGATGGCACGGGCCGCTGCTTTTCAGTTCGCCCATCCTGCAGGCGCTAATGCCGGTCGTCTGGTTCTGCCTGAAGGTTTTCTTTTTTATGTTTCTATACGTCTGGGTGCGCTGGACCTTACCTCGCTTTCGCTATGACCAGCTCATGGCGTTCGGGTGGAAGTTTTTGCTGCCGCTGGCGATTGCGAATATCGTTGTGACGGCGCTGATCGTGGCCTGGAGAGCTTGACGGCAGTTCTCGGTTCTCAGTTCCCAGTTGCGATCTGGGTTTACTGAGAACTGACAACTGACAACTTGCAAACAATGCTTCATCTAATTCTATTTCTCTTTTTCGGAGCGATCTGCATAGCGGGGGCTATCAACCTGCTGGTGCAGAGCCATCCTATTAACAGCGCGCTGTCGTTGATCGCGGTGATGGCGGCGCTCGCAGCCGAGTATCTTCTGTTGGGCGCGGAATTTGTGGCAGCTGTTCAGGTAATCGTCTACGCCGGCGCGATCATGGTGCTGTTTTTGATTACCATCATGCTGCTGAACGCGGGCGCGGAAGAGCGCACCAAGGGCAGCCGGGTCGCGATCCTGCTCGGCATTCCCGGAGTGCTGATCGGCGGAGTGCTCGTCGCCTGGACGCTTCTCAATCGGTCCAACACGCAGGCCGTTCCCATCGGCGCTTTAAAGGGCGATCCTAAGGATATTGCCCGGCTTCTCTTCCACGATTTTCTGCTGCCGTTCGAAGTCACGTCGGTGCTGATCCTGATCGCCATCATGGGCGCGGTCGTGCTTGCCAGCGGACCGAGAGCCGTGGCTAGCCGCCTGAGAAAGGACACAGAATAAAGATGGTCCCCCTTGCCTACTATCTGCTGCTGAGTGGAATCCTGTTCGTGTGCGGTGTGCTCGGATTTCTGATCAAGCGCAACATCATCACGATCTTCATGTCGATTGAGTTGATGCTCAACGGCGTGAACCTTTCCTTTGTGGCGTTCGCGGCGCACTGGCATGCGCTCAGCGGACAGGTGTTTGTCTTTTTCGTAATGGTGGTGGCCGCCGCCGAAGCCGCGGTGGGCCTGGCGATCATCATTGCCGTCTATCGCACGCGTGAAACTTTGAATGTGGACCGGGTGAACCTGCTCAAGTTATGACGCCGAATCCTTATCTTTATCCTTGGCTCGTCCCGCTGCTTCCACTCGCCGGGGCGGCTATCAATGGTTTCTTTGGCCGGCGGTTGTCGAAGAAAGCGATCTCGACGGTGGCTCTCGTCTTCTGCGGCGCCGCCTTTGTCATGGCGGTGTGGCTGGCCGCGGGCTTTTCGTCGGCATCCGCTCCTTACTCTTCTGATCTCGCACACTGGATCCGCTCGGGCAACTTTCAAGTCGACTTCAGTTTCTATCTCGATCAGTTATCGCTCGTCATGTTGCTCGTGGTAACCGGCGTCGGCTTCCTGATTCACATCTACTCGGTCGGTTATATGTGGGACGACGACGGGTACTACCGCTTCATGTCCTACCTGAATCTGTTCATGTTCTTCATGCTGACGCTGGTGCTGGCGAAGAACTACCTGGTCATGTTCATCGGGTGGGAGGGCGTGGGCCTGGCGTCATATCTGCTGATCGGTTTCTGGTTTACGAAAGACTCGGCAGCGGCGGCCGGCAAGAAGGCCTTTATCGTTAACCGGATCGGCGACTTCGGATTCCTGATTGCGCTCTTCCTGATGATTAAGAATTTCGGGTCGCTCGACTTCACACACGTGTTTGCAGCGGCGCAGTCATTGCCAGCCGAGACCGCGGGCGCCGGATTGCTCACAGCGATTGGCTTGCTGTTGATGGTCGGCGCGGCGGGTAAGTCGGCCCAGATCCCTCTTTATGTGTGGTTGCCGGACGCCATGGAAGGCCCCACTCCAGTCTCCGCCTTGATCCACGCGGCGACCATGGTAACGGCGGGCGTTTATATGGTGGCGCGTTCGTCCGTGATCTTCGAGCGCGCGCCGATGGCGATGATGGTGGTCGCGATCATCGGAACGCTCACCGCTCTGTTTGCGGCAACCATCGGCATCGCGCAAACCGATATCAAGAAAGTGCTGGCCTACTCCACCGTGTCACAGCTCGGCTATATGTTCATGGCCTGCGGCGTGGGAGCGTTCTCAGCGGGCATCTTCCATCTGATGACGCACGCTTTCTTCAAGGGGCTGCTGTTTCTTGCGGCAGGTTCGGTAATTCATGGCGTCGGCGGCGAGCAGGACATGCGGAAGATGGGCGGACTGCGGGTTTACATGCCGTGGACGTTTGCGACGATGGGGATTGCCACGCTCGCGATTGCGGGCATCCCGCCGCTCGCTGGCTTCTGGTCCAAGGACGAAATTCTTTGGAAAGCCTTTAACGCAAGCTGGGTCTATTGGCTGATCGGCGTGGTTACAGCTTTCATTACATCCTTTTATATGTTCCGGTTGATGTATATGACATTCGGCGGCGAGTATCGCGGCGCCGTGGTGGAAAAGGCGCACGGTCATGATGATCACAGTCATGGGCATGGCCACGGCGAGCCACATGAGAGCCCGTGGGTGATGCTGGGTCCGCTCGTGGTCCTTGCCGTCCTATCGGTTTTTGGAGGATGGGTAGCCGGGTACAACAATCATTTCGAACATTTTCTGGCCCCCGTTTTTCGGGGAGCGAGTGACGTTGCGCAGGAAGCCTCTCCGGAAGCTGGGAAGAGCACACTCGAGTATCTGCTCATGGTTGTTTCCGTCGGCGTGGCCGGGCTCGGATGGCTGCTGGCGTATCTGCTATACAGTCGTCGCCCGGAACTGCCGGCACGGATTGCGGCCAGCCTCGGCGGACTCTACCAGGCTGTCAGCAACAAGTATTACATTGACGACCTTTACGCTGCTCTTTTCGTCAAGCCGCTCATCGACGGTTCGACGACGATTCTGTGGCATGGCGTCGATCAGGGAATAATCGACGCCGCGGTCAATGATTCAGCCGACGCCGCGCGTCATGTCTCTGACAAGGCGCGTCACATGCAGTCGGGCAACCTGCGTTCCTATGCCGGCTGGATAGCGGCTGGAGGAGCGGTTGTAATCGCCTACATGGTCTGGATGGGTTTGCGATGAACGGAGTCCGATGAATCTGGATAGTCTCAGTCCATTCATTCTTTCGCTGGTGACCTTCATTCCTGCTGGAGGCGGCCTGCTCATTCTGCTGATCCCGCGGCGCGATCGTGACATCAAGCTGTTTGCCTTCGTCATCTCCGTGCTGGCATTTGTGGCGTCGCTGCATTTGCCCGTACACATGCATCGTGAGACTGGCGCTTTCAAGTTCGAGATCGACAAAATCTGGATCACGTCTCCCAACATTCATTACCACATGGGCATTGACGGAATTTCCGTCTGGCTGATTGTGCTGACTACTTTCCTCACACCGCTGTGCGTGTTGATTTCGTGGACTTCGATTCACGAGCGGGTGAAGGAATTCTTCATCCTGCTGCTGATCCTGGAGACGGCTCTGATCGGCGTTTTCACCTCGCTCGATTTGTTTCTGTTCTACTTCTTCTGGGAAGCGACGCTGATTCCAATGGCGCTGCTGATCGGCATGTACGGCCACGGACGCCGGGTGTACGCCGCAGTGAAGTATTTCCTGTTTACGATGATCGGCTCGATGTTTATGCTGGCGGCGATTCTGTGGCTCTATGCCAAGACTGGCAGTTTCGATTTTGTCGTCATTCAGAAGGCGATCCACAGCAACGACGTACCAGGGTTCGAAAATGCGTCGCTGTGGCTCTTCCTCGGCTTCTTCATCGCGTTTGCGGTGAAGGTCCCTCTCTTTCCTCTTCACACTTGGCTGCCTGACGCGCACGTGGAGGCGCCCACTGCTGGATCGGTGCTACTGGCGGGCGTGCTGCTGAAGATGGGCACCTATGGATTGCTGCGCTTCGATGTCGGCCTCTTCCGGGACCAAGCGCAGCGCAACGCGCCATGGATCATGATTTTGGCTCTGATCGGCATCATCTACGGTGCCTTGGTCTCGCTGGTGCAGCCGAATATGAAAAAGCTGATCGCCTACTCCTCGGTCAGCCACCTCGGATTCGTCGTCCTCGGAATTTTCAGTTTCACCACGGCTGGACTAAACGGCGCGGTCTTCGTCATGCTGGCGCACGGAGTCGCCACCGGCGGGCTCTTCATGCTGGCGGGCATCCTCTACGAACGCCGCCACACTTACGAGATCGCCGAGTTTGGCGGACTGGCGACACCGATGCCCAAGTACGCCACTTTCTTTCTGGTCACGGTGCTGGCCTCGGTCGGACTGCCGCTGCTGAACGGGTTCATCGGCGAGTTCCTGGTGCTGAGTGGAGCATTCCAGGCGCGCCCGATCTATGGGATCCTGGCCGCGACCGGTGTGATTTGGAGCGCATGCTATCTGCTCTGGATGTATCAGCGCGTTTTCTTCGGCAAGGTGACGCACGAAGTGAATGCCACACTGCCCGACCTCAATCTGCGGGAGAAGGCAGCACTTTCCCCCATTGCGATTGCCGCTCTAGTGATGGGCGTCGCGCCACTGGTGTGGCTCAGCGCAATTGATCCGGCGGTGCAAGCGGCGCTCGCCCCCTTTACGCAATTGGCCAGCAAGGTAGTGGGCCGATGATAGCGCTGACGGAGTTCTCCCATTCATTGCTAGGTCTACTGGCGCAGGTGCAGACATCGACATCTATGCTGCCGCAAGGCGCCGACTACATGCGCATCCTGCCAGAGTTGGTGCTGTCGATTTTCGGCATGCTGATCATGGTCGTTGACCCGCTGCTCGACGAAGACAATAGTCATCAGGCGCTGGGCACGATCGCACTGATCGGTACTCTTGCCGCGCTGGCGTCGACGTTCTGGATGGCGCAGTATCCCGGAACAGCTTTTTGGAACATGGTTCGGGTGGAGGGTTTCAGCGTCTTCTTTCACTTCCTCGTCATCGCGATTGCGGCGGTGGCCATCCTCAGTTCATTGGAGTATTTGCGGGTGCAGCGCATCCGCGGTGGAGAGTACTACGCTCTAATCCTGTTCGGCACGGTTGGCATGTGTTTGATGTCGTCGGCGATCGAACTCGTGCTTATTTTTGTTGCGCTGGAAATTTCGTCGATCTCGACATATGTACTGGCAGGCTTGCGGCGGCGCGAAGCCTCAAGCAGTGAAGCGTCGCTCAAGTATTTTCTGCTGGGATCGTTCGCCACGGCGTTCTTCCTCTACGGTGTCGCGCTTATGTTCGGCGCGACCGGTTCCACCAACATTGACGCGATCAGGCAGGTGCTGCGGTCCGGCAACGTACCCGTGTTGGCGTATCTTGCGACCGCGCTCATGTTCGTGGGCTTGGGGTTTAAAGTCGCCTCGGCACCTTTCCACGTATGGACTCCAGACGTCTATGAAGGAGCACCGGCTCCTGTCGTCGGGCTGATGTCGACGGGGCCCAAGGCGGCGGCATTCGCGGTTTTGCTGCGCGTTCTGTTCGAAGCGAACGCACCCGGATGGTTCTGGCTGATCTGGGCCTCGGCCGCGCTTTCCATGACGCTGGGAAACGTCGGCGCTTTGGTGCAGGACAACGTCAAGCGCTTGCTCGCGTATTCGTCGATCGCCCACGCCGGATATCTGCTGGTCGCGTTTGCGGCACAGCCGGAACTGGGCACATCCGCGGCAATGTTCTACACCGCTGCCTATGCCGCGATGAATGTAGGAGCGTTTGCCGTCGTCAGCCATTTTGCAAACGCCGGCGAAAAATACGTCACGCTCGAAGATTATGCGGGCCTCGGCAGAAAGTCTCCGTTGCTGGCGGCAACGTTCACATTTTTTCTGATGTCGTTGATCGGTATTCCGATCACGGGCGGCTTCTTTGCGAAGTTCTATGTATTGAGTGCCGCGCTGAAATCAAATCTGGTTGGCTTGGCGATCATCTTAGTGCTGAATAGCGCCTTGGGCGCTTATTATTACCTCCGCATTATCGTCATGATGTACATGCGCGAGCCCCGAGGCGAGGTTCCCGTTACTCAGGTGCCGTTCGCGGCAGGGCTCGCCATTGCAATGTGCGTGCTGGCCACGCTTTACCTTGGAGTGGTGCCAGGACCGGTGCTCGACTACGCCGCCCAGGGCGCCCGCCAACTTTTGAGCGATAGAGCGGCTCCGATCGTATCGAGCGGTGAAGCCGGCGCTACGTCTCGAGCGGTGACGCCGGTGCTACTTCAACGTCCGATCGTATCGAGAGCTTCTGCGGCGGTACACTAGCGATTCGTTACCGTTGCAAGCACGATAGGATCTGTGACGAGGTAGTAGACTATGCGTCGGGGCTCAGGTTTTCACCTGAGCAGCGAGTTCCGACGCTGGTAAAAAAATCAACTCCGGCTGCGATTGACAATCGCCGTCCGAGTCGGCATTATTAGCTACGCCACTTCTCCCGGAGGATCTATGGTTCAGTATCTTCGCAATCTTTGCAAGGACGAACAAGGGCAAGACATTGCCGAATATGCGGTCATGCTCGCTGTCATCCTGGTATTGGTAATCGGCACGGTGCGTCTCATCGGCGGAAACGCCAACAACGTGTTCTCCAGTGTTGCCAGTTCTATCCCGCAGTAAATTTTGGTTGCACAAGTTTTAGATTTTAGAAGAGGTCGCCGCTTCAAACGTTACAGTTCGACATCTCTATGACTCGATTTTGCACGTTTCGCCTATTTGGCCGCTATTGGTTTCCATGTGCGGCGGAGGTGCAGAATCGGAGCGGGTCACCAGGAAAATAGAGACAGCTCAAAGATTCCGCCAAAGCCGCGAAAAATCGCGGCTTTTGTTTTTGGCGGCAATAAGGAAGGTCATCGCCATGATTGTGAACATGTCCGACAACGCCACCGAACAGCAGATCGACCACATCATTCAACGTATCCGCGAGGCCGGATTCCAGCCTCACGTCACGCGAGGTACCGAGCGCACCATTGTCGCGGCAGTCGGCAGCGGTGGGCGTCGCCATGAAATCGAGGCTCTTTCGGTCGCGCCCGGGGTGGACAACGTGGTCGCGATCGCCCAACCGTTCAAGCTCGTCAGCCGTCAAACACGGCCGCAGCCCTCGGTGGTCAGCGTTGGAGAAGGAAAGGCTGGGGGCGTAAAAATCGGCGGCCCCGAAGTGGTCGTCATTGCCGGTCCATGCTCGGTGGAATCACGCGAGCAATTGTTGGAGACTGCGCAAGGGGTGAAGCGCGCAGGCGCGACCATGCTGCGCGGCGGAGCCTACAAACCGCGTACCTCCCCGTATGAGTTCCAGGGATTGGGCATTGAAGCGCTGAAGATTCTGCGCGAAGCTCGTGAACTGACCGGCCTCCCGGTGGTCACCGAGGTCATGAGTACGGAAGATTTGGACCTGATCTGCGAGTATGCCGACATGCTGCAGGTCGGCGCGCGCAACATGCAGAACTTCGCGCTGCTGCGAAGGCTTGCGACCGTCAAGAAGCCGATTCTGCTCAAGCGCGGCCCGTCGGCCTCAGTGAAAGAGTGGCTGCTGGCGGCGGAATACCTGCTTTCCGGCGGAAACGATGAGGTTGTGCTTTGTGAGCGCGGAATTAAGACCTTCGAAACCGGCATGCGCAATACATTCGATTTAGCCGCCGTCGCTCTTGCCAAGGAACTCTCGCACTTGCCGGTGGTGGCCGATCCGTCGCATGGCACCGGCAAGCAGAGCCTGATCGGGGCAGTTTCGCGAGCTGCGATTGCCGTCGGAGCGGACGGCCTCATTGTCGAGGTGCATCCCTGTCCGGAGCGGGCGCTTTCCGACGGGCCTCAGTCTCTCGATATTCCACAGTTTGAAAGCATGATGCGTGGATTGAGTGCCCCTTTACGTCCGGTGCTTGCTCGTACTTAGAAGTTCTCAGTTCCCGGTTCTCAGTTCTCAGTAACAGCCCGAGTTCCTTAACTGTAAACTGAGAACCGACTCCGGAATCGGGCCACTTTGTCCCAAAGCAGGCTTCCCTGCCTGCCCTCCCTTTGTTTCAAATGAGTTACGGCTTCAGCAGCGGCATCGAACCCACCGGTTGGGCCAAGTTGTCCCTTCGCCTCCGGCCACCTCCAACGTGCAAGTCATTGTAAACATTAAGCTTAACCGTACTGTGATTGGCCTCGCGATTGCCCATTAAAGGCCAGGCAAGAAGGGCGTGCTGTATGCTGCGTCCTTCAAAAATGCCGCCATGAAACTTATGAACAACAGCGACAAATCGCAGATCACATGCGGACGCGAAGGCCGTCCGCCTAATTCCCCAGCGTTCAGCGCTGCTTGGGGTCGGGTTGTCGGACTGGCACTGCTGGTGCTTTCGGCAATGCCGTCCTACGCCGGCCCCACAGCCAAATTCTCCACAGATCTCCAGCAGCGGGCGGCAGGCACGAACAGCTTTGTGACCGTCATCGTGCAGTTCCACCAGATGCCCACTGACTCGTCGATCAAGACGATGCAACTGGGTGGAGCAGCGATCAAGTCGAAGCTGCATACGATCCGTGCAGTGACGATGCGTGTGCCCGTCAGCATGCTGGCGAAACTGGCGCAGGATCCCAATGTCGCCTACATCACACCAGACCGTCCGGTAAGCCTGACTTGGGGGAACGAGGACTATACGACCGCGGTCGAGGCGGATGTTGCGGCAGCGCAGTTCGCGTTGGATGGCACTGGCGTCGGCGTGGCCATCATCGACAGCGGAGTCGCCGACCATGGCGATCTGCACGATGCCAGCGGTGCCAGCCGCGTGGTGTATAGCCAGAGCTTTGTCGCTGGCGATACCACGACACCGGACAAGTTCGGACACGGAACGCACGTGGCGGGCCTGATCGGTGGCACGGGTACCAACTCCGGCACAGCCAATGGCTATCTGGCCAGGTATGCCGGCATGGCTCCGAACGTCAATATTATCAACCTGCGCGTGCTGGATCAGAAGGGATCGGGCACGGACAGCCAGGTGATCGCTGCCATTCAGCAAGCGATCGCGCTGCAAAGTACCTACAACATCCGCGTAATCAATATGTCGCTGGGACGTCCGGTGTTCGAGAGCTACACCCTCGATCCGGTTTGCCAGGCAGTAGAATCCGCCTGGAAGGCTGGCATTGTGGTGGTGGTGGCTGCGGGCAACCGCGGGCGCGATAACTCGATGGGTACGCACGGCTTCGCCACCATCGGCGCTCCGGGTAACGACCCCGCCGTCATCACTGTGGGAGCGACGAGGACAATGGGCACGGCGACGCGGGTTGACGATGCGATTGCCAGCTACAGCTCCAGGGGTCCGACTTTGGTTGATCACCTGGTGAAACCTGACCTGGTCGCCCCGGGCAACCGGATCGTCTCCTTACGCGATGCGGGCAGCACTATGGACGTAAACCATCCAACATTTCAAGTTGCCCCGCTTGTTGGAACTCCAAAGTACTTTCGCTTGAGCGGAACCAGCATGGCAACGCCGCTGGTGAGCGGTGCGGTCGCGCTGATGTTGCAGCAGAACCCCTCGTTGACTCCCGATCAAGTGAAAGCTCGCTTGATGAAGACAGCGTGGAAAGGCTTCGGCCAATACACCCGGTCATGGGACGATTACGGAAACCCCTATGACAATCAGTACGACATCTTCACCTACGGAGCGGGGTATCTTGACATAGACGCCGCTCTTAACAATACGGACCTCGCTGCGGGAGTGGCACTTTCCCCGACCGCAGTGTATGACCCGACCACTGGCACCGTTTCGATAGTGAATACGACCTCGGTTGTTTGGGGTGGCACCAGCGTGGTTTGGGGAGCCACTTCAGTCGTCTGGGGAGATTCAGTGGTTTGGGGAGCGAACACGATCACATGCAACTCGGTAGTTTGGGGCAGCACCAGCGTAGTTTGGGGTGCAAGCTCCGTTTCTGGCTTCAGTGTAGTCTGGGGCGCCACTTCAACAACCGTCAGTCCGATGGCAGCATTCAGTGACGGCGACGATGGAGAAAACTAGGCAACCAACTGAGACCATACTCGGAGACTACCATGACAAATAATCTACCAATCAAAGCGAAAGTCATGATCGGAATAGTGGCCGTTGCCAGTCTGTGCGCTCTGTCGTTCGGCGTAGTCAGATGGCAAACGCAAGCCTGGCCACAGTTGCTGCTCCTGATGGCGGCAGCCGCGCTGAGTTCGCGCCTCAAGGTGAAGCTGCCTGGAATGACGAGCTCGATGTCGGGAAATCTGCCTGTCATTCTTCTGGCGGTCACGCAACTGGGATTGTTCGCTAGCCTGCTCGTAGCAGTAACGGCGGCGATCGCGCAATCCTACACGTCCGGCGGGAATAAAACGAAACCAATCCAATTCGTATTCAACGCATGCACACTGCTGAACGCTTCGGGACTCGCCTACCTGGCCTACCATAGCCAGATTGGGTCCCACGCGGCCGCGCACACGATGTCCCTGGTGCTGGCCGCAGCCACTTACTTCGTGGCGAACACGGCGCCGGTAGCGAGCATCATTGGACTTACAGAAGGCGGCAATCCTTTCGCCCTCTGGCACAAGGTCTTCCTGTGGTCGTTCCCGAACTATGTAATCGGTGCGGGATTGACTGCGATCGCGTCCGCCTTCAGCACCATCAGCGGACTGGCAACGCTGGCAGCTCTGATGGCAGTGCTGTTCGCCGTATACCAGTCATACAAGATGTACGTGGGTCGAGCCGAACAGACACAGTCAAAAGTGATGGCGATGGCTACGGGTCGATAACCCGGAAAGCTTTCTTCCAAACGCGCAGCCTGCCGGCTGCGCGTTTTTTTTGACTGGTGGCCGGGAGAAAACTGCGTCCGGCTATTT
>Ga0193751_1000106_pt1 | contig 74069 bp, 76 predicted proteins | sample L1c2metaG_FD_143050 | JGI IMG/M metagenome (GOLD analysis project Ga0193751, IMG submission 143050) | Soil microbial communities from a riparian zone of the East river system, Colorado, United States - L1c2 | ecosystem: Environmental > Terrestrial > Soil > Riparian zone | place: USA: East River...
GTCCACGGGAAGACCGGCCGCGTCCTTACGGCGCGAACCGTTTTGCGGGCAATCGCCGGTAGATCCGGAATTGATTGCACAGCCGGCGCTCAGGTGAGCGCCGCGCTGATCGCAAGATCGACATCATGAATGCGACAAAAGCCATCAGCCTGGAGGGCACCATCATGAGTGTGCTACCCGGGACAATGTTTCGCGTCGCGCTGGCGAACGATCACCTCGTTCTCGCGCATATCTCGGGAAAAATGCGCAAACGTTTTATTCGCCTAACCATCGGAGATCGAGTAAAGATGGAAATGTCTCCCTACGATACCGCCAAGGCGCGGATCGTTTATCGACTCTAATTTTATGGCAACGCGATTTCTGTTTGATCCGCCGCGACGGCCGAAACCAAAAATCGGCACTGGTCTCAAGAGCTTGCTCGTGCGCTGTCCTTCGACGTCAAAACTGACCGATACCGGACGCACCATAAAAGAAAAGCTCTGGCCGACGGCCAAAGTGAAAGCGCAAAAGTTTACCTGTGCGCATTGCGGCGGTGTTCATACCTGGACCAAAGAAGACGTGGTCCTCGGTCGCCCCCTTCAATAGGCTTTAAGATGCGAGCTGCAAACTCGCAATGACCCGACAGATCCCACTTTCCCGTGATTTTTCGAATCCCGACGGACCGCATTAATTGGATAACAAGCTCGTTCCTGATCGGCACCTTTGTTCTCACCCTAACGGCGGTGCCGTTGTACCTGTGGTACTTTGGTATTGATTGGTTCCACTTCGCAATGGCCGCAGCGCTGCTAACTGTAACCGGCTTTAGCATTACACTCGGTTATCATCGACTCTTCGCGCACGCGACCTTCCGGGCAAAGCTGCCGGTCCGCCTCTTCGTCCTGATTTTTGGCGCGGCCGCTTTCGAAAATTCAGTTTTGATGTGGACGAGCGAGCATCGGCGCCATCATAAACATGTCGATCACGACGAAGATCCGTACGACATCACCAAAGGCTTTTTCCACGCGCACATCGGTTGGCTGCTGTTCAAGCTCTGGCCCCAACCGCCGTTCGATAACGTGCCCGATCTGAAAAAAGATCCGCTGGTGATGTGGCAACATCGACATATTAACTTGCTCGCGGTGCTGATGAGTTTTGCTTTGCCCACGTTGCTCGGCGCGTGGTGGAACGGATGGGTCGGCGCGCTCGGCGGCTTCCTCATTGGCGGCGTAGCCAAGGTCGTCGTCCTCCAACACTGTACGTTCCTGATTAACTCTGCCTGCCATACCATCGGGCGCCAGCCGTATTCGACCCGCTGCAGTGCGCGCGATTCTTTTTTGATGGCGATATTCACTTTCGGCGAAGGCTATCACAATTATCACCACGAATTTCAGCACGATTACCGCAACGGCGTGAAGCCGTGGCAGTGGGATCCGACCAAATGGTTAATCTGGACTTTGTCGAAGCTCGGATTGACCAGCGGTCTCCGCCGCGTTCCAGCGGAAGCAATTCATTCCAAAGAAGCGCAGCTGCGCCATTCGCAAAGCGAAGCGATCGGTTGATCAGCCCTCAGAACGTGGCGGCATTTGATAATTGCGCCGCCGCGCTACAAAGCCGAAGTGACGCGTGACAAGTGACGAGTGACGAGTAATCGTCTGAACCGATCATGAGTAAGGCCACCGAACTTCGCCTCGCTAAGCGGATGTCGCGGCTTGGCACCGAGACCGCGTTCGAAGTCCTGGTGAAAGCGCGCGCGCTGGAGGCGAAGGGACGTGACATTGTCCATCTCGAAATCGGCGAGCCCGATTTTGATACGCCACGCAACATCATCGACGCGGGATGTGACGCGCTTCACAAAGGTTTCACCCATTACGGACCTTCGGCCGGCTTGCCGCAATTGCGCGAGACGATCGCGCACTACGTGAGTGAGACACGTCGCATAAACGCGACTCCCGAAGAAGTGGTCGTTGTCCCCGGCGGTAAGCCGATCATCTTTTTCACGATTCTCGCGCTGGTTGAAGAAGGCGACGAGGTCATCTACCCGAATCCGGGATTCCCGATTTACGAATCGATGATCGATTACGTCGGCGCGAAAGCCGTGCCGATCCGGTTGCGTGAGGAGATGGATTTCCGGCTCGACGTCGGCGAACTCGCTGGGCTGATCAACGATCGGACGAAGTTGATCATAATAAATTCGCCGCAAAATCCGACTGGCGGCGTGCTGACGAAGGACGACATTGACGGCATCGCGCGCGCCGTCGGTGACCGCAACATCATGGTGCTGAGCGACGAGATCTACAGCCGCCTTATCTTTGAAGGCGAACATCATTCCATCGTGTCCGTCGACGGCATGAAGGAGCGCTCTATTTTGCTCGACGGTTTCTCCAAAACTTACGCCATGACCGGCTGGCGAATGGGCTACGGCGTGATGCGCGCCGATTTGGCGGAGCACGTCGCCCGGTTGATGACCAACTCCGCCTCCTGCACGGCCAGCTTCACCCAAATCGCCGGCGTTGAAGCGCTGCGAGGACCGCAAGAATCGGTCGACGCGATGTGCGCCGAGTTCAAGAAACGGCGCGACGTTATGGTCGCCGGTCTCAACAAGATCAAAGGTTTCTCGTGCCGCTTGCCCAAAGGCGCGTTCTACGTTTTTCCCAACATCACCAAAACTGGATGGCCATCGAAGAAATTGGCCGACGCGCTGCTCGACGATGCCGGCGTGGCTGCGTTGTCCGGGACCGCTTTCGGCGATTTCGGCGAGGGCTATTTACGCTTCAGCGTGGCCAACTCGATCGAGAACATCGAGAAAGCACTCGAGCGTGTCGGCGCCTGGGCGAAGAAGAATCTCTAAAGAGTAGGAAGTAGAAAGTATGAATTAGAAAACTTCCCGCTTTCGTGCGTTCCTGAGAGATTCTCGTTTGGTCATGAACTTACAGGTGTTGGTTGCACTCGCCGAAATCGTCAGCGCGTCGGCCGTGGTTTTAACCCTGGTAGTGCTGATCATAAGCATCCGGCAGAACACAAAGTCCCAGAAAGCGTTGGTCGTAGATTCGCTGGCGGCAGCAATTACCTCAATCAATGTTCCGGCAATGGAATCACCCGCCCTTGGATCTGCGCTGTCTAAAGCGACTGCGAATTGGGGTTCAGCCACCCGTGAGGAGCGAATCGTCGCGCACTATTTTCTCTTTTCGTTCTTCAAGTTATTGGAGAACGCCTGGTACCAACAGAAAACAGGCGTCCTTGATAAGGCACAGTGGCTTGGATGGGAGAAATTGCTTCGAAAATATTACCACAGCGACGGCGTGCGTCGGGTATGGTGGCCGGCTCGTCAGCACGGGTATTCGCCAGAGTTTCAAACATACCTTTCAGGAACAAAGCCGCCGGACGAACTTGGCAGCCTAAACGAATTGTTCGATCACGTTCAAGATGACGCTTAACGACAAAAGGCGCTTTCGTGTTTTTGCCACATCTCGCATCGGCGATCCGGCCGAGAACCGCTTGCGCGAGCGCGGCTATGAGCTCGAAGTTTTCCAGGGCCCTGAGGCGCCGCCGAAGAAATTAATCATCGAGAAAGTGAAGAGCGGTGTCGACGGCTTGATCACCACGCTGCGTGATCCGATCGACACCGAAGTTTTCGAAGCAGGGAAGGGGACGTTAAAAGTCGTTGCGCAGATTGCGGTCGGCTTCGACAACATCAACCGCGCCGAGGCTAACAAGTACAAGATCCCTTTCACCAACACTGCCGATGTGCTCACGGAAGCGACGGCTGAGTTCGCGTTCTTCATGATGGGCATGCTTGCGCGCAAGATGTGGCAGAGTGAGCGCCTGGTGCGGGAACAGAAGTGGCCGTCGTGGCACCCGTTCCTGCCGTTCCTTGGCGACGAAGTCACGGGCAAGACGGTCGCGATCATTGGCACCGGACGCATTGGCCTGGCGATGATCAAGAAGTGCTCCGGGTTCGATATGAACATGCTCTGCTACGACCCGGCGTATCACAACGACAAGTACATCGCTTCGATCCAGGAGTTGATGGACCTGCGCCAAGCGACAGGGATCCAGAAAGAGAAGACGTATATCAAGTACGTGGAGTTCGAGGAGGCGCTTGCCGGCGCCGACTACGTCACCATCCACGTGCCGCTGTTGCGCGAAGGCGAAACCGACAAACCGACCTATCACCTGATCAACGACAAAACGCTGAAGCTGATGAAGCCGACGGCATACTTGATGAATAGCTCACGCGGCCCGGTTGTGGACGAGAAGGCGCTGGCCAAGGCGCTGAAAGAAAAAGTCATCGCCGGCGCGGCGCTCGATGTCTTTGAGAAGGAGCCGCTGCCGCCGGATTCGCCGCTGCTCGATCCGGAAATTGCTGATCGCTGTAGGCTGTTTCATCATTTCGCCAGCGGCGCGCAGATCACGCGACTCGATGTCGATCCCGACAAAGGCATGGCTGGGCGCACGGTTCAGGGACTGATCGACGTGCTGGAAGGGAACTATGGCGGCGACCCGGCCAAGATGCCGTACGTGGTGAATAAAGAGGCCTTCACGGAAAAAGCGGAAACGCGGAAACGCTGAAAAGCTGAAGGCTAAAACGGGAGAAGGGGAGCCGGGCGCCGGGAGCTAGGAGCCCGGGGCTAGAGCGCGGCGGACTGAGGCGATTGCCGGTCCTAACTTCAATCTCCGATCTGCTAACTCCTTGCTCCTCGCTCGTTCTCCTTGACGGCTTAGGAGAGACCGTGCTAATCTCCTAATTAACTTAGGAGAACTGATGGATTACGAAGCCGAACTTCTTCCGGGCACACTTGATCTTCTCATTCTCAAAGCAGTTTCCATCGGTCCGCTTCATGGCTACGGAGTTCTCTTGCGGATCGGGCAAATTTCCGGGCGCGCGTTGCTCATCCAGCAGGGAGCGCTTTATCCGGCGTTGTTCCGTTTGGTGCGACAAGGACTTTTGAAGACGAGCTGGGACAAATCAGAGAACAATCGTCGGGCCAAGTTTTACGAACTCACGTCGAAGGGGCGCAAGCGTCTCCGCGAGGAAACCGAGGGATGGAACCGGCTGGTCGCGGCCATTGCCTCTGCCCTCGCCGCGCAACCGCAGGAAACATGACAGCCTACTTTCGTTCTCTGGTTGCGAGATTTTTTCATCGTTCTCGGACTGAGAATGATTTGGAAGAGGAGTTGCGCTCACACATCCAGCTGCGCGCTGATGATCTTGAACGTTTCGGATTAGGACGGGCCGAGGCAGAACGCCGCGCGCGGATCGAGTTCGGAGGAGAAGCGCGATTCAAAGAGGAATGCCGGGACGCGATCGCCGGAGATTTGATCGACGTTCTCTTCCAAGACCTCCGCTTCGGTTTGCGGATGCTTCGGAAATCTCCCGGCTTCGCCGCCGTCGCCATCCTGACGATTGCACTTGGCATTGGAGCGACCACCGCGATTTTTAGCGTCGTAGATGCGACGCTGTTGGAGCCGTTGCCCTACCCGCAAGCGGAGCAACTCGTAAGCATTCAGGACAATTTTCCCGGCGCCGGCGCGCAGGATGTAGGACTATCCGAACCCGAATGGCAGGATCTTCAGTGTTCCGGAATTTTCGAATACGTTTCGCCGACCTGGTTCGACGAAAATAATCTCACCGGCTCGTCTCAACCGGCGCGGGTGCGATTGCTCATTGTCGCGCCGAATTACTTTGCGCTGTTGGGCGTGCAACCGCAATTGGGACGCGGTTTCGATCCGCACGATCACTCACCTGGTTTAATTCCTGAAGTTGTCATCAGTGATGGGCTCTGGAAGCGCGCGTTCGGAAGCGATCCAAATATTCTGAGCAAGAGCGTGCGGATGGACACTGACTTGTATCGGATCGTCGCCGTGATGCCGGCGGGCTTTGACGCGCCGGGGCGAACGGCGGAAGAAAGGAATATCGAGGTCTGGGCGGCCACAAGTTTTTACGGCACACCGTTGTCTGATCATCCGCCGCGGAATCGGCGGAATCTTCCGACCGCAATCGCCCGACTCAAATCCGGGCTGACGATTGCGGCAGCGCAGACCCAGGTAGATGCGCTGGTTGCATCTTTGCAAAAGCAATTCGCCGCCGATTATCCGCTCCAAAACGCATGGACGGTTCGACTGCTGCCGCTCAAAGAGAGAGTAGTTGGCAATGTTCGCCAGTCGCTGGTTCTGCTCCTTGGCGCGGTCGGATTGGTCCTCTTGATTGCCTGTGTGAACGTGGCGAATCTCCTGCTGGCTCGCGCCAGCACACGAGGACACGAAATGGCGATTCGGCGCGCGCTCGGGGCTGCGCAAGGGCGATTGACGCGCCAGTTGTTGACCGAAAGCTTGCTGCTTTCTCTTTTCGGCGGAATCGCAGGTTTGGCAATTCTTTTATCGTTGAAAGACTTTCTGCTCCAACTGGTTCCAGAGAATTTACCGCGACTTAATGAAATATCGATCAGCTGGAGCGTCTTACTCTTCGCTGTCATCGCTTCCATCGTTTCCGGCGTGCTCTTTGGCCTGGCTCCAGCGTTGCAGGCTTGCCGACTGGATTTGAATCATGCGCTCAAACAGGAAGGGCGCGTCTCGACCGGCTCGGGCGAACGCGCTCGAACGCGGCGCGGTCTGGTGATCACTGAATTTGCCTTGTCTCTGGTGTTGATGACAGCTGCCGGCCTGCTGCTGCACAGTTTCTGGGACCTGGTGAATGTGCAACTCGGCTTTAATCCGGAAAAAGTGGTCAGCATTCGCACAAGATTGCCTTCCCCAAACGATCCGAGCGTCGACAAATACGCAACCGCATCTCAGGAAGCGCCCTTCGTCCGGGAACTGATTCGCCGATGCGCAATGTTGTCGGGTGTCGAAGAAGTAGCGATCGGAGACACGGCGTCTATTCCGTTAGATGAGAGTCTGCGCGATCTAAAACTAATCTCCGAAGGCCAGTTTCTTTTGACGGTCGAAGGACGCGAAGTTCAGAGCGATCACTCCATGGCGGTCGAACGGTCAAGCGTCTCGCCCGGTTATTTTCACTTGCTGGGAATCCAGTTGCTGCGCGGCCGCTTGTTCAATGAATTGGATACCGACAACACTCCGCAAGTCGCGGTCATCAATCAGGCAATGGCGCAGACTTATTGGCCTAACGAAGATCCATTGGGCAAACGCTTCAAGGCGGTCAAAGCGGGCGCTCCGTGGATTACGGTTGTTGGAGAGATCGCCAACGCGCGGACACAATCGCTCGCCCAAGCGGATCTTCCGCAAATCTATTTGAACTTGTATCAGACGGGGGTACAGCGCCTGGCCATCCTTCTGCGCGGACATTTGCACACCGCTGCGATTGCGGATGAAGTCCGCGAGCAGGTGCAGTCGCTCGATCCAACGCTTCCCGTTTACGGTGCGCAAACGCTCAACGAAACGGTTTCCGCGTCTCTCTCTCAAAGACGATTCTCGATGGAAATGGTCGGTCTTTTCGCGCTGACGGCGTTGCTTCTTGCGGGTCTCGGGATTTATGGAGTGATTTCGTATTTGGTAAGCGAGCGGACGCAGGAGATCGGGATCCGCCTCGCGCTCGGGGCGTCGAGGTCGAACATTCTGAGCATTGTTCTGCGTCAAGGCTTGGGCCTTGCCATTGCCGGTGCCGCGGCTGGACTTGTTTGCGCTCTGATCGTTTCGCACTTGATGGCAAGTCTGCTCTACGGCGTCAGGCCGACAGATCCGCTGACCTTTGCTGGTGTCGCTTTCATTTTCGTCAGCGTCGCCATGCTAGCGTGTTATTTTCCCGCCCGCCGCGCCATGAAAGTGGATCCGATGGTTGCTCTGCGTTATGAGTGAACTAGCGGGCTGTAATCGGTTTTTTCTAAATCGAGGAGCGCAAGTTCGAATACGATTCTTAGTTTTGGCACTCCTCATCTTTGCTGCCGAGCAGGTCGCGGCAGAGGCACCCGCTTCGAATACTCTCGTAAAAGCTAGTCGGCTGTTCGATCCCCGGACTGGCAATGTCCTTTCGCCCGCCGCCGTGCTGATTGAAGGCGGCAAGATCAAGGAAGTTGGCCCGCCTTCTCAAGTGCAGATTCACACCGCCGCCAATGTCAAAACGATCGATCTCGGCAGCGCAACTTTGCTTCCCGGTTTGATTGACGGCCACACTCACCTATTTCTCGACATCATTGTGCCGCCGGAAGCGGAGGCAAAACGCCATGAGAACGGGATTTTTGCGCCCGGACTCCTGCTCGCCATTGTGGAGTCTCCTACGAAGCGCGCTTTGATGGGCGCACACCTGGCTCGCGAAGATCTTGAGAGCGGCATTACAACCGTTCGAAACCTCGGTCACTCGGGCATTGATGGTGATACTGAACTGCGTGACGCGATCAACGCTGGCCGTGTCCTCGGCCCAAGGATTCTGGCTTCTGGACGCAAACTCATCACGCGCGGTGAATACGTTCAGAACCTCAATCCCGCCCTTGCCGAGACGATCCTTGAGCAGGAGTTTTTGTTAATTGACGGAACAGACCGTGCGCGGCAGGCAGTCCGGCAGAATGCGTTCCAGAACGTCGACCTGATCAAGGTTTCGGCCGACGAGAATCTCACAGTTCCTGAACTTGCGGCGGTTGTTGAACAGGCACACCGCCAGCACCTCAAGGTTGCCGTCCACGCGATCGACAAGACGAGCATACAAACCGCGATTGATGCTGGCGCAGATTCTATCGAGCACGGCAACGAAGTAACCGACACGCAACTTAAGCAGATGCGCGACAAAGGCATCTTCTTCGTCCTGACGCCAACCTTCTATGGCGGCTTCTTGCTGAAGATCACCGAGCCGAACATCGTGATATCAGCCGCCTCCCGCGCTGCGGATGCCAGTTCCGCTGCGCGTCGCAAACAGCGATACGATCAGTTGGTTCAGCGAGTGTTGAAGTCGGGCGTGAAGTTTGCCGCCGGATCCGATATGTGCTGGTTTTATCCCGGAAAAACTCGTGGGCAAGCCAGCACCGCGACATTTGTTAACTTGCGCGATGCCGGAATGCCGTCGCTCGATGTGATTCGTGCGGTCACCGTCAATGCGGCAGAAGTGCTGGGTTGGCAAGACCGCGTGGGCGTGGTCGAGCCGGGCAAATTTGCGGATCTCGTTGCCGTCGCTGGAGATCCGCTCGCCGACATTACCGAACTGGAGCGCGTCCGATTCGTGATGAAGGACGGACAAGTCATCAGAAATGAGCTTGCCCCCACTGAGGGAGAGTAACTCGAATGAAACAAATACGAATCGCAATCCTGTCGGCAGCGCTGGTCTTGACCGCGACTGCGTTCGGTCATGACACAAAGAGTATCCCAGCCGCGAGGCCAGCCATAACTCAGCAGCTTTCGCCTCCACGCGTAGCTGAGCTGAAGTCGTCCGACGGTACCGTTCTGAAAGCAACCTACTTTGCCGCGGCCAAGCCAGGTCCCGGTGCGTTGTTGTTCCATCAAAGCAACCGCACACGTAAGGATTGGGATGACTTAGCCGCGCAACTAGCGGCGGCTGGAATCAACACGCTTACCGTCGATAATCGCGGACATGGCGAAAGCGGCGGCAAGTACGACGAGTGGACGGAGCCGAACAAGGAACAGGCAAAGCAGCAATGGCCTGCCGACATTGATACCGCGTTTCAATACCTGGTTTCGCAGCCGGGGGTAAAACGCGACGTTATCGGCCTCGGAGGGGCCGGGTTACTTGGCGTCAACAGCTCCGTTCAGGCGGCGCGCCGACACCCGGTTGAAGTGAAATCGCTCGCTTTGCTTTCGGGAGAGACCTTCCGGGATGGCCTGCAATTCCTGCGGGAGTCGTCGCAACTGCCAGGTCTATTCGTCGTGGCCGACGACGACGAATACCCTCCCACGGTAGAGGCGATGGAATTGCTCTACATCACCTCCTCCAACCCGGCCAAGAAGTTCGTCCACTACTCTGCGGCGCACGACGCTCCGTGGTTATGGTACGAGCCAGTCGACGTCGGTAAAGTTCCAGCCAACGGGGGACACGGAACCGACATGTTTAAGACACATCCGGAGCTGCCCGGCATCATCGTGGATTGGTTCGTCACCACGCTGATTAAAACGCCGGGGCATGCGCCGGCGGATTCGCTAGCGGCTGCGGCAATTCTGAATCAGCTTCAGACGCCCGGCGGAGCCGCGCAGGCCACGCAACAACTGATCGAAGCCAGGAAGCGCGACCCCAAAGTGCAATTGTTCCCGGAGATCACTGCCGGCATCATCGGCTTTGACTACATGCGTACGGGTGACGTGAAGTCAGCGATTGAGATCGCGAAGCTTGTTCTGTTGGCGTATCCAGATTCAGCCGACGCAAACGATAACCTCGCCGAAGTCTACTTGAAAGGCGATCAGCGGGACTTGGCGCGGCAATACGCGCAAAAAGCTTTGGTCCTGCTCGATTCTCATACGGTACCTGCATCATCTTGGTCCGATACCGAACAGCAACGTGGTGAGATTCGTCGCAGCGCGGAGAAGGTCCTCAAGAAGTTGAACGAAAAACAGCAATGACCTTCGCTCGTTCCGGTGTTGGACAGGAGTGTTCCCTTCCGAGAAGGCTACGGTATGATAATGACGAGAAAGCTGTTAGCCCCAAAGTTCTCGTGAAGGAATGCTGATCCGCCCGTTTTGATAGGCGAGCGCTTCATCACGATCGCGCGCGACGAGGAGTGGGCCATCAAGATCGACATAATCCGCGGTGCTGGCGAGAACACGTGCCGGAGCCATGCTCAAAGAAGTGCCGACCATACAACCGATGAGTAATTTGAAGCCGCTTTCACGAGCGCGCTTACACAAATGCAACGCTTCAGTTAACCCGCCGGTTTTGTCGAGCTTCACGTTAACAACTTCGTAACGATTCGTTAGGCCGGGAAGATCGGCGCCGGTGTGGCAACTTTCGTCAGCGCAGATCGGAATCGGGTGATCGAGCGTTTCCAAAACTTCATCGGCATCGGCCGGAAATGGTTGTTCGATCAATTCAACGCCCAATCGTCTCAACGAAGGAACAATTTTTTGATAATGTGCAGGCGACCATGCTTCGTTGGCATCGATCAGCAGATGCGCCGTGGGCGTTGCTTCACGCACCGCTTCAACGCGCGCAAGATCGACATCGTCGCCGCCAAGTTTGAGCTTCAGAATCGGCGCGTTCGCATTTGCCTTGGCTGCCGCCGCCATCGCCGCAGACGTATCGAGACTAATCGTGAACGACGTTTCGACTTCGGGAACCATCGCAACATTCGCAAGTTCCCAAACGCGTTTGCCGGAAATTTTCGCTTCAAGGTCCCAGAACGTGCAGTCCAATGCGTTGCGCGCGGGACCGGCCGGCAATAATTCCTGGATTCGATGTCGATCCAAGTCCTTCTCGCTTTTGATCGATTCGATCTGCGCCAGAACAGAAGCGACGCTTTGGTTGTAGCGTTTGATCGGCACCGCTTCCCCGCGTCCGGTCTGCTGCCCGTCGGTCACGGTCACGACGACAACTTGGGCTTCCGTGCGACTGCCCCGCGAGATGCGAAACACTTGTTTGAGCGGCCAAATCTCTTCCCGAGCTTCGATCTGCACTAAACAGGATTAGCCCGATTTCAACGAAACCCAAGCAATTCGGATTTAATCCTGTAAATCCTGTCTACTCTTTCAAATATTTGTCGAACCAGGCGACGGTTTGGTCCATCCGATCGGCCTGGTTTTCGGGTTTGATGAAGAGGTGGCCTTCGCCCGGATAAATGATGAGCTGAGTCGGCACATTGAGTGTCCGCAACGCGTGCCAGAATTCGTAGGACTGCGCCGACGGACACTCGGCATCGTGCTCGCCAACAATGATGAGCGTTGGAGTCTTCACGTTCTTGATGAAATGAATGGGCGAACTTTTTTCGTAAACGGCGGGGTCGTCGTAAACGGAGGCGCCGAAGAACGGGATCATCCATTGATCGATCAGGTTCTGGCCATAGTAACTTCGCCAATTGGCGATGCCGGCGCCGGCGACCGAGGCGCGGAATCGATTTGTCTGCGTGACGGTCCACATCGTCATGAATCCGCCGTAACTCCAGCCGGTGACGCCGAGACGATCGGGATCAACGGGATATTTTTTTATCGCGGCATCGACTCCGGCGAGATTATCGCGCAGATCGCCGTGGCCAAAATCTTTTACGTTGGCGCGGGTGAACTCTTCGCCCTGGCCGTAGCTTCCGCGCGGATTCGGCAGGAGCACGTAATAACCGCGGACTGAAAGAGCAGCGATGATCGCCCGTGACATTCCAAAACCCGCGGGCCAGTCGGACGCCGTTGCGCTGGAAGGTCCGCCGTGGATCAGGACGGCCATCGGATATTTTTTCCCGGGTTCAACTTTCGCGGGCGGAACGATCCAGCCCTGGATGTTAAAGCCTTCGCTAGTCCATTCGAAACTTTCTGCTTTTCCCCAAGTCGCAGACAGCGCCGAGTTGTTATTTGTCAGCTGACGCCATTCACCGATCGCTCCCGCCCAAACTTCGGGCGGCGTGTTGTAACTGCTCCGGCTTGCGGCGGCAAATTTGCCATCGTTGGAAACGGCGAAGTTGGGAAAATTACCGAACGCATGAATGTGCTCCGCGCCTTTCCAGATCGTTCGGACCGAGTTATTATCGAGCGTCAATTCAGAAATCGCGCTTCCGCCCCCGACATACTCGGTGAGAAGGATTCGGTCGGGAGCCTGCCAGAAAATTGAACTGACCGAGCTTTTACGGCCCGGCGTGCGATTCACTGCGCTGCCGCCGTTGGCTGAGACTGTAAACAAATCGCCGCCATGAAATCCTTCGTCGCTCATCAAGCCTTCAATGAACGCGACCGATTTCGCGTCCGGCGACCAGCGCGGAACCGCGACCTGAAGCGAAGGTTTGTGGATCGAGGTCGCGATGCCTTTGGCGATGTCGATCTTGTAGATCTGCGCGATCCACCAATTGTTGTCGCCCGGCCCCGGCGCCGCGGTTGCGACGAACATCTTGTCGTCCGGCGACCAATCGAAATCGTAAATGTGGAGATCGGGCGGCGAAACCTGATGGAGCTGGCCGGTGGCGACATCGGCGACCGCGATCCGTTGATTGTGAATCGCCTTATCGATCACGCCGGTCGTGGAGGGCGCGGCCAGGAGGGGCCCGCCGCCGCCGGCGCCCTCTATATATAAGAAGGCAATTTGTTTCCCGTCGTGCGACCAAGACGGGCGCGCGGCGTATCCGCTCAATTGTGTAAGTTTTTTCGCACCGGAACTATCGGCGTTGACCGTCCAAAGCTGTTTTTGCACTTTTTCACCAGCGTTGGAAAAGAACGCGAGCGCCTTGGAATCGGGAGCCCAGGCGGGATTGGAATCGATTCTTTCGCCAGTGGTCGCCAGGTTAACCATTGTTGCCGGCGAATTTTCTGACGTTCCCCGGATATACGTTTGGTTGGCGATTGTTGCGGCAGTGGATTGCACCCACGCTACATTTTTTCCGTCGGGCGAAAGCGCGATGTCGCCATAGAGGATGGTTTTCCCCAACTGTTCGGTCAGCTGCATGGTCTGACCTGTTAACAGCGCCGGAAACAAACAGGCCAGAAAAAAATGCTTCATAAAACTCTCAGGAACGCAGGAACGAGGCGAAAGAATTAACAGAATTAGGCCTAAGGACAGAGCTATTTTCTGCCAATTCTTCGCTACGCCTTCCCGGCTGATTACGGTCGTAAGGAGTAATGTTGTCTCACTCGTCGGCCGAAGAGCGGGCAACGTCGAGAGATGCGCGGCCTTAACCACCGAAACCCGGGGTCCAGCATTCGTGCAATTCTCAATGACACTTCGCCCTGCGCAGAATTATCATAGGCCAGTAAGTGAAACCTTCTAAAAGCACAAAGAAGCGGTCGCGTTCAGCCGCGCGGCAAAAAGCGAAAGACGTTGGCCGTGCGCGCCGCCGCTCTAAGCAGGAATTTATCCGGGCCAAAGAAGCGCTCGAACGCAAGACGGAGGAACTGGCTCTTTCGCTTTCAATGATGCAGGCCACCTTGGATTCGACCACCGACGCCATCGTGGTCACCGACGTGAGCGGCAACGTGCGCGATTTCAATGAGAAGTATGCGGAGATGATGGGAGTGACCCGTGAACAGTTAAACACCGTGGACGTCAGAAAACTCAGGAAGAGATTCAGCCAGCGCTTCAAGGATCCCGAGCAGTTCATGTCCCGGGTGATGGAGATTTATGCGACCGCGCCGGCGGAAAGTTTCGAGGTTCTGGAATTGAAGGACGGAAGTGTTTTGGAGAGATACTCAAAGATCCAATCCATCGATCAGCGGCCAGTGGGCCGGGTCTGGAGTTTTCGGGATGTGACCGAACGCAAGCGCGCGGAAGAGACACTGCAAGCGGCGAAGATCGCCGCCGAAGAAGCGAGTCAGGCCAAGGACGACTTTCTGGCGTTGCTAAGCCACGAGCTGCGAACGCCGCTCACGCCGGCGCTGGTTGCTGCGAGCTATCTCGGCGAACACAAAGATCTGTTGCCCGAATTTCGCGAAGAAGTCATCGCGATCTGGCGGAACGTGCAGCTGGAAGCGCACTTGATCGATGATCTCCTCGATGTAACGCGGATCGCGCGTGGCAAGATCGAGGTCCACTACGCGGCGATCGACGTGCATCGATTGTTGCATGATGCAGTTCAGATTGTGCAGAACGACATTCTGGCAAAGAAAATCGAACTGACGATCAAGCTGAACGCGGCCAACCATCACATCTGGGCCGATTCGGTCCGAATCCAGCAAGTCTTTTGGAATCTGCTCAACAACGCAGTCAAGTTCACGCCGAGGGGAGGCCACATCGCCATCCGCTCATCGAATGAGGGAGGAGGGTTTGTGTTCGAAATCAGCGACACCGGCATTGGAATTGAGCCAGAACGGCAGGGTCGAATCTTCGAAGCGTTCCATCAGGGCGAACGCTCCATCACCAGGCAATTCGGCGGACTCGGGCTTGGCCTGACCATTTCGAAAACTCTGCTCGATCTCCATGGCGGAAAGATCGCTGTAGAAAGCAAAGGCAAAAATGCAGGCACGACGTTTCGAGTTTTTCTTGATCTTCTGCGCGAGCCCCTGGTCGCGTCGACTAGTAAAGCTGACGGTGAAGCCAAGAATTCGAGAAGCTTACGGCTCCTTCTGGTCGACGATCATCTTGATACGCGCAGCGTTCTTTCGCGCCTGCTGACCAGGTACGGCCACGAAGTCACGACCGCCGATTCGGTGAAAGGCGCGCTGCAGCTTCTGGATAGCCGCGACTTCGATACGCTGATCAGCGATATCGGTCTTCCGGACGATAACGGTTACAATTTGGTGCGCGAAGCGAAGCGGAGGCAGCCGTTAAAAGCTATTGCCCTTAGCGGGTTCGGAATGGAGGCGGATATCCAGCGCAGCTTTGAGGCCGGCTTCGATTATCACGTGACCAAACCGGTCGACCTGAACAGGCTGCGGTCTCTTCTAGACGCGATCGCGCTCTGATTCTCACGTGCCCGGTTTCTCGACGGGCCGAAGCGTTCAACTTGTCTGATTGCGGTCGTAAGGAATAATGTTGTCCCACTCGTCGGCGGATGAGCGGGCGACAAAAGCAACCACTGGTTCGGTGTCGCTCATGTTGAAAACCTCGTGAGGCACGCCCGGTCTAATGTAAATGAAATCACCTGCTTCGTTCTCCAATCCTTTACTGCATCCGTCCCCGAACTCGTGGCGGACTTTTCCTTCAATTATGTAAAGGATCACTTCAAAGTCGACGTGAATATGGGCGTAAGCCACTCCGCCCGGCGGAATGGTGGCGATATTGGCCGAGAGTTTCGTGGTCCCGACGTTCTTGGACGACATGCCTTGTTTATAATGAATCCCATTCCAATCACGCCGTGCGCCGCCTCCACGAATGGTCAAAATGCCATCGTGATCTTCCACGGCACTGAGTTCGATATTGTCTTTCATAAGAAGTTGAGGGGTTGATTTGTTAGGCGGGTGCGGTCTTTCTTGCTGGGAGAAGTTTGTTTACCAATGCGTTGGTTGTCTTCTCCAAAAACAGTCCCCAGACGCTGAGGACTGCCACTGTGATTAGAAACACGCAGAGAAAAATCCAGATTGGTTGCGGTCGAATGCGAAGCCCAAGCCAGATGACGTAGGGCTGGTGAATGAGATAGAGACCATAGGAATAAGCGCCGACCAGACCGATGATTTTGTCGAGTCCGGCAACGCGCGAGATCAATCCCGCGACGCCGACGATTGCAAGAAAACAACACGTGCCCGTTCCGAAATCGCAGAAGACATAAGCGATGCCGTTGTCATAAAGTTTCAGCGCGAGCGGATACAAAATCAGGCCGGCGATGAGTCCGGGGCCGCGCAGAAGAAACCATTCCACGCGCGACGTGGATCTCACGTGCCACATTCCAAGCGCCATTCCCAAAGCGAACTCGGGCAATCGGCAAATGGCGAACCCGCCCAGAATCCACAGTCCGTCTTGCGGATAAACATCGAGCATCAGATACCGAACGAAAAATCCGAGGGCACAGGCGATTAGCAAAAAGATCCACGCTCCGAATTTTCTCGCCACCCAAAAGAGCAGGGGAAAGATCAGGTAAAACTGAATCAACATCGAGAAGTACCACCAGGCGGCGTTCAGGTACATGAAGTTCATCGTGATATCGATGAAGCGAAGGCCAAGCAGACTGAGAATGATCCGCCCGTCGACCGGCTCCAGTCGTGCGACGAACGGCGAAACGAGATACACCAGATGCGCGACCCAGTACATCGGGTAAAGGCGCACGAATCGCCCGCCGTACCACGCTACCCACGCAACCGGACCTGTTTCGGCGCGCGCCATGGTCGATTGCATCACCGTCCAGCCGCTCAGAATGATGAACGCGCCGACTGCATGGAAGCCGAGGCCGGAAATTTGCCACCAGCCAGCGCGCAAGATCGAGACCGTGCTTGCGACAAGACCACTCCAATCCGTAGCCGGCAGCTGGTAATGCTCGAAGACGGTCCGGAAGAAATGAAAATAGACGACGAAAAGAATCGCCAGCCCTTTCGAGATATCCAGCCACTGAAGTCGTTTCATCGCCGGCGAAAAGGAAAGCAGGAATTCGAGGATTAAGACAGAGTTAAGAGGGCTTATGACTGAGTTGCTTCACAACGTGCGGTTTGTATAAGCTGGCGATCGATGAAAGCCGGTGGCGGATCGACATCATCCCGCAGTTTCGCGACGTTCGTTCGCACGGAATATCCATTTTTCATGGGGCTCGCGACGGCCGTGACTTTTCTGGCGCTTGGAAACCAGATTCTGGAAGACGTCGCGCATCCGTTGGTGCTCGGCGCGGTTTTCGTTGTTTTGCTGGCCGCAGTTCTTTGGTCCGCGGTTTCGGTGGTACGTCATGCGGATTGTCTCGGGATAAAGTGCGGCGAACCCTACGGGACACTTATCCTCACGCTTTCTGCGATCAGCATCGAGGTGGTGATGATCTCTGCCGCAATGCTCCACGGCGCGAATAATCCGACCCTAGCTCGTGACATGATGTTCGGAGTGGTCATGATCGCGCTCAATGGTCTGGTGGGATTTTCTCTTTTGTTAGGCGGATTGCGTCATCGCGAGCAAAATTACAATCTGCAAGGAACGAGCGCGTATCTGAACACGATCATGGCGCTTGCCGTCCTTGGATTGGTTCTGCCCAACTTCACCACTTCGCTTTCCGGTCCGCGGTTCTCTTTCGTCCAGGAGATGTTTCTTGTCGTTACGTCCCTGAGCCTTTACCTAATTTTTCTTTTCATTCAGACGGGACGACACCGCCAGTATTTCAAGGAGGCGATAGGTGCGCCGGCCGCAACGGCGGAGGGCGATCATTCTCCATTTCATCTCCGGTCCATTGGTTTCCACGCGACCATGTTGTTTCTGTATCTGATTGTGGTCGTTGTGTTAGCGGAGAAGTTCGCCATTCCGCTCGATAACTGCATCGAGCGCCTCGGAATGCCGCAAGCGTTTGGCGGCGCGATCGTAGCAGGGTTGGTCCTGGCGCCGGAGGCATTGAGTGCTGTCCAGGCGGCAAGAGGAAATCAATTACAACGGTCAGTAAATATTCTGCATGGATCCGTGCTCGCTTCCATTGGTCTGACCATTCCCGCAGTGCTCATTATTGGTATGACGACCAACCGCCAGGTCGTCCTCGGGATTGAAGGCGGTAATCTTCCGCTGCTTGTCCTTACTTTAGGTGCGAGCATCGTAACGTTCGGCAGCGGCAAGACCAACGTCTTGCAGGGCTGCGTCCATCTGCTGCTGTTTGCCGTTTTCTTGCTGCTGATTTTTTGCCCGTGACGTACGGTCCGAGGTGCGAGCCGGACTAGCGTTGGACTGGCATTAAACTGACAGAGCCTGTCTCCTCTTAATGACGACTAGGAAGATGCCGCCGAGCACGGCGATTGATGCGATCACATAACGCAACGTAATCGGTTCGCCGAGCAAAAGAATTCCACCGGTGGCGGCGAGGACCGGGACACTGAGTTGGACGGTGGCAGCGCTCGCAGCTTTTAAACCGGTCAAAGCAGCGTACCAGATCACGTAACCGAGTCCGGAAGTGATCGCCCCGGAAATGACAGCGTAAATGACGCCTAACGAATCGAGATGCATTTTCGGCAGCATGATGACACTGACCAGCGCCGCGAATGGAACCGCGCGCAGAAAATTTCCAGCGGTGGAGGCAGTGGCATCGCGCACGGCTTTTCCGCGCAACGAATAAACGCCCCAGGCCACGCCGGCACCGAGCATCAGGATCGAACCGATCAATGGCGGGGCAGAAAGCCCGGGGAACACAAGCGCGACAAGTCCGGCGACGGCAACGACCAGACCGGCAATCTGAATTGGATGCAGTCGTTCGCCTTTGCGAAAACCCCACAAAATCATTGTGGCCTGGACCGCGCCGAACAGAAGCAGCGCTCCCGTTCCGGCTGAAAGCGTGTTGTAAGCAAACGAAAATGCAGCGGCGTAAGCAAACAGGGCGAGCGCGGAAATCCAATTGCTGCTGCTTTGCGATGTCGTTTTTCGCATCGTCAGAATAATCCAAAGCACGGCCGCACCGGAGAAAATGCGGATGAACGTGAAACTGGCGGCGTCGATACTGGTCTCCTTCAAGGCCGCGCGGCAAAGCAGCGAGTTGCTCGCGAACGCGATCATTGCCAACAGCGTGAGGAGAAAGAGTCGTGTTTTCAGGTGGCAAACGTCTAATGCTCAACGTCCAATATCGAAGTCAAAATCTGAGAGATCTTCAATCGGCGACCGGTTCGAAACCGGCGAACATCTCTTTCGCTTCGGCCAATGTGTTGAGCGGGATGCAGTCGCAAATTGCGAAGAATTTATTCCACATCGCGAGCACGTTCGGGTTCTTATGCGCGGCGTCGATTGCTTCCCGCGATTTCCATTCCGACACTTCAATGATGGTGCCGTCGCGCGAGCGCATGATCGTCGGCACGCGATCGCTGACCAGTTCTTCCTTGCGCAAAGTCGGCATGCGGCTTCGCACCAGGTCGAGCAATTCTTTTTCTTTTCCCGGCTTCGGCCGATACGCGACGATGACGACAATGCCACTCATTGATTACGCGGCTGATGGGTTATCGCTCGGCGCCAGGAGATGGCCGAAGAATCGCCCGGCGAGCAGAAAAGTGACACCGGCGATTCCAGCCAGCGCTGCATGCAGCAACCAAAATTGTGTGGCCGGCATTTTTTCGAGAAAACCGCCGATCCAGCCAACGAGATTGTTGCCGGCGAAAAACGCCAAATAATAAACGCCGATGATGGTGGCGGACAATGCAGCGGGAGCCACGCGGGCGTAAAGCGCGAGCGAAACCGGAAAGACATTGGCAAAGCCGGCGCTGTTCAAGACATGAAACGCAATCAGCCAACCGATCGATACTTTTTCTCCGGAATTGGCGGCAATCGCGGCGCCGATCACCAGCGAAAGCATACCGGTGACAGCGATGAGGCTGCCAATTGCGATCTTGTTGATCTCCGTCGGTTCGGGAAATTTCTTCGACCAAATCCGCCAGAATATGACTGCGATGAAAAGAAAACTGACCGAAACAATCGAATCGAGCGTGATCAACCACGTCGTCGGCATTTTCTTTCCAAAGAAGATGAGATCGGCGTGGTCCTGCGCCCAAACCAAATAAGCGTTGAAGATTTGCTGGTTCGGAATGATCGCGATCGTCAGGAATGGCAAGAGCACAAGCAGCACGGCGATTGCGATTTTGTCGCGCCGCGTCAGTTTGCTTTTGGCGGTGTGATTCGCGCTCGTTTCCTTTTCTTCGACCACGGACGAGTCGGGCGGCAGATATTTTCGGCCTGACAAATAGATGGTCAGTCCAATCAGCATGCCGACGCCGGCAGCGCCGAATCCCCAATGCCAGCCGTAAACTTCGCCGAGGGTTCCGGCGATCAGCGGCGAGATGATGACTCCGGCGTTGATGAAAATGTAGTAAATCTGGAACGCGTCCGCGCGGCGATTGTCGCCCGGCGAATAAAGCGCTCCGACCTGACTCGCGAGATTTCCTTTGAAACAACCAACGCCGGTGACCAGACAAGTCAGCGCGATGAGAAACGTCACGTCGAAGGCCATCAGAAAATGGCCGAGCGCCATGAACGACGCGCCGATCGTGATTGTAAAGGTGCGACCGAGCCAACGGTCGGCGATCAAGCCGCCGGCGATCGGTGTGAGATAAACAAGGCCGGTATAGAGACCAAAGATCGTTGAAGCGAGTGGTTGAATCTCGAGCGGGCCGCGAAAGAATTCGATTGCGTGCCGAAACGGACCGAACCCAGCGATGTGGTCGATGTGTGGGGGATGAAGCAGGCGATTAACCATGTAGAGAACAAGGAGCGCTTGCATTCCGTAGTAGGAGAAACGTTCCCAGGCTTCGGCGAAGGCGATGTAGCCGAGCCCGCGCGGGTGCCCGATGAAACTGCGATCCTCAGGATTATGCACGAAGCAAAGTAAAAAGAGGGAAGAACAAAGTTGCGACTATAAAATAAGAGTTAGAGATTGGAGCCGAGATGCAGTTACCAGTAATCAAAGAGCGAAAACGATTTCAATCGCCGACGATCACGCCGCAGGCGCTAGCCTGGGACGGCGAGCAACTTTGGATGAGTTCGCGCGACCTCGGCACGCTCTGCAAGATCGACAGCGAAGAATGGCGCGCGTGACTGAGGAGGTCGATCCGCCGGGCGTGGTCTGGGCTGGTGTGTTCACGAGCGACGGCTGGCGCTTTACCATTGGCAAAGGTCTGAACGACGATCGCTATGTGTACCGCTACGCCCCCAACGATGGCTTTACCAAATTGTTCGCCTGCCCCGATTTTACCGGCTCGTATTTAAGCTTCGGCGGCGAGCATTATTATTTAAGCCAGTGGTACAAAGGCCAGATTCATCAGATGGATGATACCGGGAAAATCGGGCGGACGATTGAAATCGGCGCGGAAATCTGCGGGCACACATTTGTCGATGGAATGATTTATGTCCTGCGCGGCGTGGAAAAACCAAATGAGGATTGGCGGATCGCGCGGCTCGATCTGCGCGAAAACAAGCCGGAGGTTAAAGATCTTGCGGTCGTGCCGTTTGCGTCGCGTTCACTGACGTTCGACGGCGAAAATTTCTGGTCCAATCATCGCGCTGCGAACGAGACGATCTGCTTCTCGATTCCGGATCAAATTTAGGGGCGTAAAATTCCGGTGAAGCGTTCGCGATATTGCCAAAAAACAAGCGCCCAGAGCAGGGTGGCAACAAGCGCCGGCGGAAAGCCTTTGGGGTCCATCAAAAGGTGGAAAGTCCAAATGTTGAAGATCATCGCCGCTAGGATCGTCAGTCCAAGTGGGACAAAGCGACCAATCAGCAGCATTAATCCGCTCAGCAATTGCATTGTGCCGACCACGTAGATGTAACCACTGGCGGCGAAGACTTTGAAATAGTCGCCCGCGAGGCCCGGCCCTGGCGGAGGCGCGGGTATGAAATTCATGAAAAAGTTCAAACCGAAAACGACGAAGGCTAATCCCAAAAGGACGCGGGCAATAATGGTTAAAATTTTCATGGCGCGCGATGGTGCATGATTCCAATCGAATTTCCAATCGCGAAATAAAAAATGCGTGAATCCCCACCCACCGCGGCTCATCATTCAAGTATGCGCATCAGTGAGATGAATTGGATGATGGTGGAAGAGTATTTGAAACGGGACGACCGCTGCCTGTTGCCGCTTGGGAGCACCGAACAGCACGCCTATCTCAGTCTGAGCGTGGACACTATTTTAGCGGAACGGCTCGCGACCGAAGTTGCCGAGCAGGCCGGCGTTCCGGTGTTTCCCGTTCTCGCTTACGGCATCACGCCATATTTCCGCGCGTTCCCGGGAACGATCACGTTGCGGGTGCAAACCTACGTGTCGACCGTGCGCGACATTCTGGACGCGCTTGCCGAGCATGGATTCAAACGGATTCTGATCGTAAACGGTCACGGCGGAAACACGCCGGCGCAGGGACTGGTTGGCGAATGGATGGCAGATCATCCCGGCGTCCGGGTAAAATTTCACAATTGGTGGAACGCTCCGAAAACATGGGCGCAGGTGGAGGCGATCGATCCGGTTGCATCGCACGCGTCCTGGATGGAGAATTTTCCGTGGACCCGTCTGGGAAAAATCAAAATGCCGTCCGAGCAAAAGCCGGAGGTTGATATGAATCATCTTCGCCAGCTCGATCCGAAAGCTCTGCGCACGTATTTGACAGATGGTAACTGGGGCGGCGTCTATCAAAGAAGCGATGAAGAGATGATGAAAATCTGGCGCATCGCCATCCAAGAGACAGTAGAGTTATTGAATAACGGCTGGGCAAAATAATCCGCTGATAAGACAATTCGAGTTGGAACACGAATTTGAGATATGAAAAGTGTCAGACGACTTAGGCTAAAATGGTTCGTTTTGATGATGTCGGTCGTCATGATCGGCACAGGGAGCGCGCAAGCCGAAGCTAACTCCTCAGCAGATCAACGAGATCATTCACGCGATCACCAACAACAAAATCAAAATCGAAGGCGACCTGCGGCGCGAAAACCCGGTCCGTTCGAAAATTTCTTCCGTAAACTGAAGGACGCTTTCAGCAAGCCGCAGCAGCACAAGTCAACGCGTCGAAGCAGTCATAAACAGACTGTCGCAACACCAAGTCCTTCAAGTGAGGGATCAGTTACTCCCGCTGCGACTAGCGGTGCCAGCGCACCACCGAGCGAACCGAGCGAACACAATACTCGAGCGGCAACGCGAGCAGCCTCTAAAAAAGGCGAAGATTTGCCGTATGGAACTCCGGTCCCTGGCAAGAAAGGTTTTGTCACGAGTCCGTTCTCGCCAGACGCGGGTTACATCGACGTGCGCGGTTTTGTTCCCGGCACGCCGGTAAAAGATCCCTACACCGGTAAAGTTTTTCTGACGCCGTAACTGGACAGACATCAGAAGTCAGAGGACAGAAGTCTGCGGCATGCCGAAATATCTCGTCGTTAGCACCAGCGGTAATCCCGACAGCAACAGCCGCCGAATGGCCCAGGTCGCGTTCGCGCATTTACAAAAACGAAAAGTCGATTGCACCTGGATGGACATCAGCGAGATGGATCTTCCGATGTGCGACGCGGACAAATGTTATCTCAATCAATCAGCGCAGAAGCTGAACAAGGCGGTTGAAACAGCGGACGGTATCCTGATTGCCGCGCCGGTTTACAATTATGATGTCGCGGCCGCCGCCAAAAACATGATCGAGCTGACCGGCAGCTCGTGGGAGGAAAAGGTGGTTGGATTTCTTTGCGCCGCCGGCGGAAACAGCAGCTACATGGCGGTGATGGCTTACGCCAACAGTCTCATGCTCGATTTTCGGACGGTGATTATTCCGCGATTCGTTTACGCGACCGGCGATGCCTTCAAAGGCGACGCGATCGTCGACAAAGAAGTGGTCACTCGGATCGAGCAATCCGCGGATGAATTGATTCGTTTCACGCAAGCGCTGCGCGGTCAATCCTAACTCGCGGTTCCGGCAAGACCGAGGCGCGCGGCGTCCACTTTGAGCGCGGCAATGACGTTACTGATGACTTCGTCCAGCGGCATGCCGAGCTGTTCTGAGCCGTGAACGATTTCTTCGCGATTGACCGCGCGAGCAAAGGCCTTGTCCTTCATCTTCTTTTTAACTGCGGCAAGATCGACATCGTTAATGCTTTTAGTTGGTCGAACGAGCGCGACGGCGACGACGAAGCTGCTCAGCTCGTCCACCGCCCGCAGTGTTCTTTCCAATGCCGTCTCCGGAGAAACGCCTGAGTAATCGGCGTGGGAAAGAATCGCGCGACAAACTTCTTCGCTCCAGCCGTTGTCGCGCAGCCAGGCTACGCCGACGAATGGATGACCTTCGGTCGCGCTCCGTTCCAAATTCGGATGCCGCTCATAATCCATGTCGTGCAACAAACCGACTGCTTCCCAAAGATCGACATCTTCACCGCGCAATTGGGCAAAGTGTTTCATCGAATCAGCAACCGCGTAACAATGCTTTCGCAGACTTTCGGATTTTACCCATTCGTGGAGAATGGCGAGGGCACGTTCGGCTTGGGGCATGGCAAGAAATTAAAAAGTAGGAGAGGAAAGCAAAGCCTTAACTTTTCAACAACGCAACGATGCGCTAGTTTCGATGGCGATGTCCTGCGCGAAAATCGATCCGGCGCTACACCAGGCGCATAAACCGTCCTGGATCAAAGTCCGTTTGCCGTCGAATCCGGTTTTCTTTTCGACGAAGGCGCTGATTTCGGACCTGCGGCTGCACACCGTTTGCGAAAGCGCGCAATGCCCGAATCGCTGGGAATGTTGGAGTCAGGGCACGGCGACGTTTATGATCGCGGGGGATCGTTGCACGCGCGCGTGCGGGTTTTGCGCCGTGACAACGGCGAAACCGTTTGCTTTGGAGGAAGACGAGCCGCAACGCGTCGCGGAAGCGGTGATGCGAATGAAGTTAAAGCATGTCGTGATCACGGCCGTTGCGCGCGATGATTTGAAAGACGGCGGCGCCCATCATTTCGCCCGCGTCATCACTACGACCCAAAAAATGGATCCGTCGATTATTATCGAAGTGCTAGTGCCTGATTTTCATGCCGATGATTCGTGCATTCAGACTGTGCTCGATGCCGGGCCCGACATTTACAACCACAACATGGAAACAGTGGAACGCCTTACCCACGTCGTGCGATCGCGGGCGAAATATCGGACGTCGTTGCAGGTGTTGCGACGCGCGAGGGAACTTTCGTCTAGCGGACGCGGGATCGTGACGAAAAGCGGGATCATGCTCGGCCTCGGCGAGACCGAGCCGGAGATCTTCCAGACGATGGACGATTTGCGCGAAGTTGGCTGCCAGGTTTTGACGATGGGCCAGTATCTGCGCCCGACGCCAAATCATTTGCCGGTAGTCGAATTCGTCACGCCGGACCAATTCAACCTTTATGGTGAGATCGCGCGCAAAAAAGGATTCGAGCACGTCGCTTCCGGTCCGCTCGTACGCAGCTCCTATCACGCGGCCGACTTTCATCCAGTAGTCCGCTGAGGATGGCAACATCGACAACGGCGGCGGTCATTCCCGCTTACAACGAAGAAAAGCATATCGGCGACGTCGTCCGGCGAACCCGCCAGAAACTGGACGACGTTCTGGTGGTCGATGACGGCTCGCGAGATAAGACGGCAGATCGCGCGCGCGAAGCCGGCGCGAAAGTGATCGTTCATCCCCAAAATCGCGGCAAAGGCGAGACGATCAAAACCGGATTGCGTCATTGGTTGGAACGACAAACCGATTTCATAATCATCCTCGACTCGGATGGCCAACATCGACCGGAAGAGATCGATCGTTTCGTTGCGGCCGCGCTTTCGGCGGACGAGCCGAAACTCATTCTCGGCAACCGGATGAACGACATTTCGTCAATGCCGCGCCTGCGACGGATCGTTAATCGCTGGATGAGCGAACGGATCAGCGCAGCCTGCGGTCAGGAAATTCCGGACACGCAGTGTGGGTTTCGAATGTTACATCGACAATTGATTCCCGAATTGCTCGGCGGCGCAGCGCGTTTCGATTACGAAACCGAAATGCTGATCGTCGCCAGCCGGAAAGGTTTCCGAATCGACTCGGTGCCGATCAGCACGGTTTATTCGGATGAAGTGAGTAGCATTCATCCCGTCCGCGACACGCTGCGCTTTTTTAAACTGATGCGGCGCTACAAAAAGCTGTAGCCGGCGTCGTTGACGCCGGTCCGCGGTCGACGACCGCGGCTACAGTCACGGTTTTTTCGCCGGGAGTGGCTTGGTGCTTTTGATGATCTCTTCTTCCGGCGTGAGCTTGGGCGCTTTGCCGCTGAAAATCACACGGTTCGGTTTTTCGGCGAGCGAATCGATCAACGCTTTGGCGTGGGTAGTGACAACTTTAAGGTTTAGTAAAATCACGTGCAGCTCTTTCATCTGGTCCTGAATCGACTTGTCGGTCGTGGTGATGAATGTGTCAGCGGTGCCGAGGAAGTGGTCGGCGCCTTTCGAAACGCTCTCCAGGTTCTTGATCACGTTCTGCAGATTATCGACGTCGATTTTTAATGAATCGGCCAGCGGCCCGAGCTTGGGCATGAAGTCGCCGAGCTCGCCGTGTAAATCAGTCACGGTCAGGTTGAGATTGTCCAACAGCTTATTTGCGTTTTCGAAAAGCGGTCCGGCCGCGGCGGTGATTTGTTCGATTCCGTAAGCGGGATGTCCTTCGATCGCCGCGTTGTTTGCCAGCGTTTTCCCGCCCGGCGTGCCGGCGGAGAGTGCGACAAATTTCGGCGCGAGCAATGTGTCTGCGCTAAGTGTCGCAATTACATCGGCAGGCAGCGGTGGAATCCCGTCATCGAGTTCCACGGTGATAATGACGGCGTCTTTTTTATTGCTCAATTTCGAGCGCTCGGCCGGAGTGAGATGACGCATCGCAATCACGCGTCCAGCCGGCGCGCCCGCGTAGCGAACTTCCGAATGGATTTTGATGCCGGTCACATCTTCGTATTGGATTCGCAATGTGCGCGTCGGTTTTTTTAAACGAAAACCGGAAAGCGCAAACGTGAGCGCGGCGAGCAAGACGACGCTGCAAGCGATGACTGACAGTGCAACGAGATAGTCTGAAAGATTCTTTTTCATGCGGTCTTGCGATGAAATCGGTGACGCGCGCCGACAAGCGGTCGCGGCTTCACGTGTTGATGGTGTTCATGTTCGTCCTGGGAAAGATTTAATGGAATCGGCCCATCGGCCTGGCCGTTGATGAACTGTTGCACTTCGGGATTGAGGCTGTTGCAAATTTCGTCCGGCGTACCTTGCGCGACAATCGAGCCGTGACCAAGCATGATCATCCTGGTTGCGATCCGAAAGGCGCTGGTCATGTCGTGCGTCACCACGACGGCGGTCATGTGTTCGCCTTGGGTGAGCTTGAGCGTGAGTTGATCGACCACCGCGGTCATAATCGGATCAAGCCCGGAAGTTGGCTCATCGCTGAACAGTAATTCGGGATCGAGCGCCAGGGCACGGGCGAGGCCGACGCGTTTTTTCATTCCGCCGCTGATCTCGGCCGGTTTGAGATCTTCAAATCCACTCAGGCCGACCATTTGAAGTTTTTCCTCCACGATTTCGTCAATCTCATCAGCTGAGTTCTCGGTATGCTGCAAAAGCGGGAGCGCGACATTTTCGCCGACAGTGAGAGAAGCGAGCAATGCGCCCGATTGAAACAGCATTCCGAATCGCCGACGAACGGACGCGATTTCGCGTTCGTTCATTGTCGTAATTTCCTGGCCAAAGATTTTTACCGAGCCGGAGGTCGGCTTCATTGAGCCGATAATGTGACGGAGCAACGTGCTTTTCCCGCAACCGCTTCCGCCCATGATCACGAGTGTCTCGCCGCGGCGAACATTGAAAGAAATGTCGTTGATCACCGTGCGATCTCCGAATTTCCGGACAAGATCGGTAACTTCGATTACTGGTGAATCGGTGGGCGCTGTCATGAGAACAATGACGAATGACGAATGCAGAATGACGAAAACAATGTCGAAGCTCGAATGACGAAGCTCATGCCTTGCTCCTCCAGATCTTCGAGAAAATTAGATGTAGTTCTCGCGCCTCTCTCCAGAGCTTGCGAGCTTCGGGCTTGAGGACGGGGGACTGCCCGAACAATCATTCGTAGGAAGTGTTTTGTTTCGCGCGCTTCCTTTTTGCAGGTACCGATATTCTTGAGAAATTCTTTCTTCGATACCGCATCATCGGCTTCGACATAGTTCGCGCCAACGCTGGTCGCCGCTCCGACAAGTTGGCCAATCAATCGATTAGTGACGGCGTCTTGCGGGATTGTCTTCGCGAAATCGATTACCGCTTCACCAAATCGTGCCGTGCGTTCCTCCAAATCGTAAACACGCTTTGTTCCCGGTTCTTCGCGAACCGGCGGCATTTCGCCATCGTCCCAGAATGAATCCGTCATGGAGAGCTCTCGGTCTTCGGATTTCGTCATTCCTTTGTCATTCGTCATTCGAGCTTCGTCATTCCTCCTCATGCTCCAAAGAAAAAGATTCCGGTGAGGATCGCGTTCGTAACGAGCATTGCGAGCAACGCTTGCACCACCGAAGAGGTGGTGGCTTGTCCGACGCCTTCCGCGCCGCCTTCGACATGCAGTCCGGCGTTGCACGCGATCGTGATCACGATCCAGGCGAAGACCACGCTCTTGATCATTCCTGAATACAAATCCCAGGTGTCAGCGCTTTCGAGTGCACGCATAATGTAGCCGGCGGTGTTGAAATTAAGCGCGAATCGGCACACCGCCCAGCCTCCAAGCACGCCGATGTAGTTTCCGAAAATTGTCAACGCCGGCAGCATGACAAGCATGGCGAGGAAGCGGGGCACGACCAGATATCGAACCGGATTGATTGCCATTACTTCCAACGCCTCGATTTCCTCCGAGACTTTCATCGTTCCAAGTTCCGCGGCGACAGCGGAACCGCTGCGTCCGATCACTATGACCGCGATTAGAACCGGACCCATCTCCCGCAAGATCGACAACATCACGAGATCGGGAACATAAATTTCGGCGCCCATTTGCTGAAGTGAGTGCGCGGCCTGCATGGCGAGCGTCACGCCGATGCTGAAAGCGGTCAACGCCACCATTGACGTCGCGCGCACGCCGATGAAAACCATTTGCCGAAAAATCTGGGAGACACTAAAAAACTGGCCGGTAAAAGGCGCGACGAACACCCAGTAAAGCAAACTCAGATTCAGGCGCAGATAATTTTTTAACATCCGGGCGGGCCAGAATGACAAGGCGCGCGGAATGACGAAAGCCGAAAATCCGAGCTCTGCACGACGAGTCTTCGACCGAATGGCCTCTTAACAGAATTAGATCAGCCCGCGCTTGCGAAAGTCGCCGATGTTGCCGCCGCTGGAGCGCTCGATCATGTCGATGGTAAATTTTAGCAGGCAAACCTCCCAGGCTTCGTCGACGCCTTGGATGATGGCGCTGAGCGGTTCGTCGCGATGCTGAACATGCGACTTCGTTTTCTCAATCACCGATTCGATAGGGTCGCGAAACATCTTTTCAGTCACGTCGGTCTTCCGAAACTGAAATCCATAGCGGAGCACGGCAATGTTGTGCGCGTGCTCGCGCAACTGATCGACATAGCGCTGCGCTTTCTCGCCAAACCCTTCGAGCAATAGCCGACTGAAATGTTCGGGCGTCAGAATCTGGGGACGGTCGGCGTGAATTTTTCCATCGCGGACCCGGACTTCGTTGACGCGGTCCATCAGCTCCGAGATCAGATAAAAACGAAAGCTGGTCGTGCCGAAGGTGGCGATCTTCTGCTCGGGCGCGAGGATCACTTGGGTGTTTTCGATCGCGTAATGGAAATCGTCTTCCTTCATTGTCGCGGTGCAATTTAGGACAGCGCCGCGTTTCTTTCAATCGAGCGCGGAGGCTTCGAGGGCGCAGGTCGCGATCGCGCGAACGCGGCTGGAGCGCCAGCGCAGGACGGCCTCGCCGGTGAAAAGGGCGAGGGCGAGCCAGATCAAAACGAATGTGACCAGGTGTCCACGCGTAAATGGTTCATGATAAAGGAATACGCCGAGAAAGAAGGAACCGATCGGAGAAAGATACTGGAGGAAGCCGACGGTAATGAGGCGAAGATGGCGGGTGGCATAGCCGAACCAGAAGAGCGGAACGGCGGTTACTACCCCGGTGCTGATGAGCATCATCGACAACGGCCAGCCGGCACGGGCAAACATGAGCGTGCCCGATCGCTGAAGATACACGAGAAAAACCAGAGCGAATGGAACGAGCAGGATCGTTTCGATGAACAAACCGGGAATGGCGGCGGTGCCGGATTGTTTTCGGAGCAATCCGTAAAGGCCGAAGGTGATGCAGAGCAAGACGGCGATCCAGGGGAAGCGGCCATAACCGAACGTGAGATTCAAAACTCCGAGCGCGGCGAGCAAGACCGACGCGAACTGCAACTTCGTGAGACGTTCGCGCAGAAAGATTGCGCCGAAGAGAACGTTCATGAGCGGTGTCATGAAATAACCGAGACTGGTTTCAATGACGCGGCCAATGTTGACCGCGTAAATGAAGAGGAACCAATTCGACGCGATGGCCAGGCCGCCGGTGAGACAATAAATTCGCGCACGAGGCGAACGCGCGTCGGCGACGACTTCGGGCCAGCGCTGCTGCCAACTCAGAACGACGGAGAGAAAGATTGTGGTCCAGACAAATCGATGCGCGAGAATTTCGGTGGCCGGAACAGCGGCGAGAAGTTTCCAGTAAATCGGAATTAAACCCCAGGTGGTGAAGGCGGCGATTCCGGCAATGAGACCGTACGTTTCCTGCGACTCGGCGGAATTCTTTCGCAACATGGGCATTGCGCTGTTCTATTTCACGGAAGCGACATGCGAGCAAGGTGGATCGGCCGCTCCGCGGGCGATGCTGAATGATGCGCAGCCTTTGGCTGCGTGGAATTAACATCGAGCTCGGAGATCTCGATCCACCCCAGCTGCGGACGCTACTTTGCCGCGACCTGCGTCACGAGCGAGAGAAATGCAGCATAGCCCTCATGCTCCATGCTATCGGTCGGGACAAAGCGCAACGCCGCCGAATTGACCGCGTAACGCTGTCCGGTTGGCGATGTTGAATCGACAACCAGATGTCCAAGATGCGCATCGCTGTGCTTGGCCCGCACTTCGATGCGATGCATGTCGTAAGAATTATCGTCCTTTTCGACGATTGAATCTTTCGAAATCGGTTTTGAAAAAGTCGGACGCCCGGTCCCGCCGTCGAACTTGTCGATTGAACAAAAGAGCGGTTCGCCGGAGATGACGTCGACGTAGACCCCAGGTCGCACATTGTTCCAATACTCGTTTTGAAACGCCGTTTCGGTGCCGTTCTCACGGGTGACATGATATTGGTCCGGTTTCAGGCGTGATCGCAGAACAGAATTGCTCGGGACGGCCCGATTGGGATCAAACCCGGTTTCGCTGGTCAGAGCATGCGACGCGAAAACCAGATAAAGGACTCCCGCAATTAAAGCCACAGCGACGCCGCACCCGATGCACATGCTAACTCGCGACGTGTCGTCGCCGGTGATTCGAGTGCTGTTCATCTGGTCGCCTCGCCTCACCAGTGAAGCAAAAAAGAGAGACTTACGTCACTCTTTTTTTTCGAACGGGTGAAGATATTCCGCGTAGCCTTCGGCTTCCATTTTTTCCACCGGGACAAAACGCATCGCGGCGGAGTTGACGGCATAGCGCTCGCCGGTCGGCGAAGCCGCGTCCTTGAAAAAATGCCCAAGGTGCGAATTGCTTAACTTGGCGCGGACTTCCGTCCGTTGCATATCATGAGAAGCGTCGGCTTGCTGAAAGACGGAATCCGGCGAGATCGGTTTAGTAAATGTTGGACGTCCGGTCCCGCCATCGAATTTGTCGAGCGAGCTAAAGAGCGGATCGTTGGTGATAACGTCGACGTAGATGCCGGGACGATTGTTGTCCCAATATTCGTTTCGAAAAGCGGTCTCGGTTTCGTTTTGCCGGGTGACGCGATACTGGTCCTCGGTCAATTTTGATTTCAGAACCGAATCGCTCGGAACTGCTTTGAGATAATTGTAATTGCCGGCCTTCTTTTTCTCCGCCTGAATGCTGCTGTAATGAATAAACCCAGTTATGACTCCAATGGCCGCGAGCAGCCCGAGCCATAGGCTCAAATGCGATGAGCGCTTCGAAGGATGATGGATCCGATGCATGCTGAAATCTCTCTGGTTGGCGAGTCGATGGGGAGCGTTTTAAATTTGACGGGTCGTGACCCGGCAATCATCAAAGTTTTCTCAAAATGATACGCAGCCAAACGGGGGATCGCGCGTCTGTTGTTTTGTAAAGCATTCAAGCCGGCCCTCGCCTCAATCCTCTCCCTGAGGGAGAGGAGGCAGCATAAAAAGATCGCGCTCTCTGACAAGGACAGGAAGCAGGATTAAAAGGACGCGTCCCTTCTGTCACCTCTCCCTGAGGGAGAGGAAGCCGCGAAGCGGCAGGTGAGGGTATATTGTTTTGGCCGGAGCCCGATTACTTTTTGTTCTCGAAGAGCGGCAAATATTGGGCGTAGCCCTCTTCTTTGAGCTTTTCGACGGGAATGAAACGAAGCGCAGCTGAATTGATGCAGTAACGCATGCCGCCTTTGTCCTGCGGACCATCGTCGAAGACGTGACCCAGATGCGAGTCGCTCTCGCTGCTGCGGACTTCGGTCCGTTCCATGCCCAGGGTGCCATCCGATTTTTCGGCGACGGTCCGTTTGTCGATTGGTTTTGTAAAGCTGGGCCATCCGCTGCCGCTGTCGAATTTATCGAGCGACGAGAAAAGCGGCTCCCCGCTGACAACATCGACATAAATTCCGGCGCGATGATTGTCCCAATACTCATTTCGAAACGGCGGTTCGGTGCCGCACTGCTGGGTGACGTGATATTGCTCCGGAGTGAGTTTCTTTTTCAGTTCCTCGGAAGACGGCTTGGTCGAAGTTTGATTAGTGGATGATGGAGTTGTCATAGAGGTCGATTGAGGGGCAGTTTCGTTCGGTTTTTGAGCGCGGGCGCGATTGAGAAAAATCAGGACCCCGAGCAGGGCGACGAAGACGACCGCGCAAAAAATTAACATTCCGCGCGACGAGGGTGGCGGCCGTTTCGGTAGCTGAATCACACCAAAAAGTTACGCGCTTTAGTCCCGCCGTCCAGCCAACCACGAATGGACACAAATGAACACGAATTCACAACACGATTCGTTCCTCCAATTTCCGGTGTTTGAAATTCAGAATCACGCCGACACGCAAATTCGTGATCCGCAAATAATTCAATATCAGTCCACGTTCGTGATCTGTGATTCGGTCGATGACTTTTGTGTCGACGACAATGGCATCAAACACGATCAGATCAGGGACAAACAAGCCAACTTTGCTTCCTTTATAGAGCACGTCGAAAGCAGGTTGCTGGCGAAATGGAATCTCTCGTAATCGAAACTCCACGACGAGTGCATTTTCATATGGCTTTTCAACAATCCCGTGACCGAGCGTGTTAAGAACCTCGATCGCACACCCGACGATTTGAAAGACCTCATTCTTGTACAACAGTTTGTCGTCTTTCGTGTCCATTGGTGTGCATTGGTGGTTAATCCTAATCGTGCCGTCCAGCTTCGGGGACACGGATGTAGCGACGGAATGTGATCAAACCGATCGGCGCAACCGAAGCGGCAAGCGCGAAGATCAACCACAGGCTTCCCGCATGACATTCGCCATGCTCAGGACAGAACGCGGCAAGCAGCCATCCACTTGTTCCGATCAGGAGTTTGCCGACGAGAAATGGCAGATAAGCAAGCGAACCGTAGGAAGCCTCCTGACCAGGCGGTGCGATCGCCGCCGCGTATTCATAGACGCGCGGCGAATAGAAAGCTTCGCCGACGGAAAAGATCGTTAGGTAGATAGCCGACATGATGTAATACGGATGAACCGGGCCCGTGAGTTGCAAATAAACGTGGCCGAGCGCGTATCCGAATGCGCTGTCTGCCGCTGGGGCGAACCAATCCGTCGGCAAAGCCATGACGAAAACTCCCACCGCGCAAATGATGCTGCCGATAATGACTATGCGATACGACGCGACGCGCTGGGTGAGGGCGCCGATTACCGGAGCGAGCACAATAATAAGGATGGCGTTGATCCCGGCCAGTTTGCCTACCGGCGCGTGTAATCCCATCTCGCGATCGCCGAACTTCGGGAAGACGTAATCCATTTGCAGAAAAATGGCTTTCAGGAATCCGATGAAGAGAAAGAACACCAGCAAGCGGTAAAATCCGGATTGCCCGATCAGGCGACGAAAAAGCGTGAGCGTGTCGTTCGAACTTTTTTGGACGGTTCGCGCAATTCCCGTCCAAAAGCCGGAGCGAGCGGCGTCCATTTTCGTCACGGCCTTGTCGCCTTGCGCGTCGCGTCGCAGAAAATAAATCGTTGGGAAGAGCAAGATCTCGAGTGCGAGACTCACGCCGAAAAGTTGTTGATGGGGTGTCGGCTGAAACCCTGAGATGCTCATGTGGAGATCGAGCGACCGGATGAAATCAAAAACGTAACCGGCGACGAAGTAACCGACATTCATCAGCGCGTAGATGATCGAGAACGCGATCGAACGTTGCGCGGTCGTGGAATAGACTCGCGTCGCCGCCAGCAAAACCGGCGTGCCGAGCGCTTCGCCAATCGCCAGCGGCAGCAAGCCGCAGACCAGCGCCAGCGTTGGACCCGTGGTCAGAATCATGACGCTGCGCGCGAATGTGCAAATCGCGACGCCGAGGAAAAATGTTCGGCGCAGACCAATCGCGTCGGTTAGCGAGCCGGCCAGCAACGTAAAGATCGTCATGGCCGGCGCCCAGACCCAACCGACAATCGCTCCAGCCGCCTGATCATTAAAGCCGAGATCCTTCGACAGCCACAGCACCATCGTCTTGTTCGTAATCGAGTAGGCGGTGTAGATCAGGAACTTGATCAGGAACGTCAGCCAAAGGTCGCGCTGCGCTCCTTTGAGCACGGTGAACTTGGCGAGAAAGCCGCGCAGTCCCGTCGGGGCGACTGGAGGGACGTTGTCCTCCGGAACGAACGTTTCTTTGATTGCGTCTCCCACGATGTCGATTTTGTCTTACAACATCTCTGCTACAAATTCGCGCGCGTCGAACGGCGCGAAGTCATCGATCTTCTCGCCGGTGCCGATGAAGCGCGTAGGAATTTTCAACTCATCCTGGATCGCAACGACGATTCCGCCTTTGCCACTGCCGTCGAGTTTGGTCACGATCAACCCCGTTAGCCCGAGCGCTTGATGAAATTCGCGCGCCTGACTGAGCGCATTTCCGCCGGTGGTGGCGTCGACGACAAGAAGGATCTCGTGCGGCGCGGTCGGATCGTTTTTGGACAGAGCGCGTTTCACTTTCTGGAGCTCAGCCATCAAGTTGCTCTTGGTATGCAAACGGCCGGCGGTGTCGCAGAGCAAAAAATCAACCTTGTTGTTCGCCGCTTTCTGATACGCATCGTAACAAAGTGCAGCTGGATCCGCGCCGTATTGACCTTTCACCATTTCAACGCCGAGGCGATCCGCCCAAACTGCAAGCTGTTCAATGGCGGCGGCCCGGAACGTATCGGCGGCGGCGAGCAGGACGCTATGTTGATGTTGTTTCAGATACTGGGCCAATTTCGCGACCGAAGTTGTCTTGCCGGTTCCATTAACGCCAGCAACAAGAATAACGTTTGGCTTTCCTGAAATGGGCTGAAGGGGTTTCGCTTTTGGCGGCAGGATTTTCGCAATCTCTTCGCGCGCGACTTTAATCACATCCTGGATTCCAAGCAGGGACCAGGCTTCGCGCTCCTGAAGCTTGGCAATAATTCGGGTCGTCAGCGCAACACCAAGGTCGGCGCGAATCAACGCGTGCTCCAACTCATCCCAGTCGATCGGTTTGCCGGCGAACTGTTGGGCAAGCGCTTCAAGAAATTTCATGTTCCTGTCATTCCGACCGAAGTGGAGGAATCTCTTACTATTTCTGAAATATCTAGAGATGTCTCGACTCCGCTCGACATAACAACGAAGGAAGGCGTTAGGCCGTGGGCTCTTGTTTCGTCACCGCTTCGCGCGACGGACGGGTCAGATCTTTTCGGACGCGATCGAGAATGCCGTTTACGAAGCCGCCGGATTCGGCGCCACCAAACGTTTTGGCCAATTCGATCGCTTCGTTGATTGAAACGACCGGCGGAATGTCGTGGCGATAGAGCATTTCGTAGATGGCGAGTCGCAACACGTTTCGATCGACGGCGGAGATGCGATTGAGATTGTAATTTTCACAGTAACGCTTGATGCGCTCGTCAATTTCCGGCAGGTGGACAATCATTCCTTCGATCAGCGGCTGGGCAAATTCGCGCACGTTCGGTTTCATCGGACAAAATTCCCAAAAGTCGTCCATCCGTTCCGGAGTCTCGCCGTGCTGAAGATCGCGCCAGAAGTGATATTGAATGGCCGCTTCCCGCGCGCGTCGCCGTTTGCCCATATCACTTATTTGTGCGCAACTTCGAGATCACATTCGCGATTTCGACTGCAGCCCGGGCCGCCTCGGTGCCGCGATTGATTTCATTTTCGAGACAGCGCGCGCGGGCCTGGTTTTCGTCGTCAAAGCTCAGGACCGCGTTGATCACAGGGACGCCGTGGCTGATGGCAATTCGTTGCAGCGCGTCTGTCACCGACCGGCTCAAATTGTCAGCATGATTCGTTTCGCCTTTAAGGATCACGCCGATGGCGATAATGGCGTTGCCGCCGCGCTTTTGCATCGCGAGCTCGCGCACAACCAGCGGAATTTCGAACGAGCCCGGAACCTGGAGCAGCGTGGTCGTGACGCCGGGAATCAAAGCGTGCAACTCAGAAACGACATGATCGACCAAACCCTGCACATAGGTGGCGTTGAACTGGCTGGCTACGATTGGGAAATATCGTTTGGCGGCGCCAAGAACGCGCGGGCGAGGGGAAATCAAATTCGACATGGCTTTTAATCCTCCAACAAGCCTGTCTCGGCAAGAGCTCGATCCCCGATCTCGGCGCCCGGCTGCCCTACGTGCGCTCGCTTTGCTCGGCACGTCCCGCCGTAAAGTTGGCTGCCGCCAACGCCGGCGACCGAGTTAGAGATGAAAGAGAGCTTTCTCGGCGAGCGCCTTGCATCGGTTGATCTTGGCGTCTTCGCTTTCAGGGCCGCCCACGCTTATGCGAATGAAGACATCGTTTTTCAAAACGTAAAGCGCTCCACCCATGCGATTCGCTGTCCAATAGGCGGCATCGCCGATGCCCTCGAGTTTTTTCGGTGGGCGTCCCTTTTCTTCATCTTGCTCGCGCAAACTTTCCTTCTTTTCCTCATCGCCCTTTTCCTCTTTCGCTTCGCCCTCGTAGCGGCCGAATGTTTCTTTCCAAAAATCTTTCGGATTACGCGCCTTGGGCGATGCCGGATCGCTTTGCGTCACCGCCAGGCTGACCGACTTGTTGAAGGTCTCCGCACTATAGAAACATTGCGCGACTCGAAAACTGCCATCCGATTGTTCGCTGCCTTTGACGTCCTTGATCGGCGAACCCTGGATGGCTTGGATTTCTTCGCTCGTAATCAAGGCGCAAGCATCGATCTTTGGCCGCTTTGAAGGGGCCGTGGCGGTTTTGGATTTCTGGCAACCCGGTAAGGCCGTGAGCAGCGCGATTGAGAAGATGAACGCGAGTCGCGCAGTCTTTGATGCTAGGAATGTCGTAATCATAAACATCAGTTCTTTGCTGTCTCGGTCACAGGGCGCGCGACCACCAAACCCGTCAGCAGAAAAACCAGCGCCGCTGAAAACAAGCAGTAGCGACAGAACGCGTGGAGCCGGAAGGCCTGGACGAAAAGCAGCCAGAGCGTCATGCAAAACATGGCAATAACCGTCCAGGCGAAGAATTTTCGGGCGCGGGCGTAGCCAAAGCCGGCAAAGGTCGCGAAAGCAAAAGCGGTGAAATAAGCGAGCGCGCCCAAACCGCTTACCGGAATACCGCCGATCTTCGCGTAACCGCTGCCCAAGACTTGAAAACAGTCAGGCGACCCGCCGCAAACTGCCGTTTCACCGGACAAAAAGACGACCGTGAGATAAGTAGCTTCAGCGAGCCCGACCAGCGAAATCAGCGCAGCCGCGCTGTAGAAAATGGTTTGGATGCGTGGGCCACTCATTGTCGATCTTACAGTTGGCTGGCGGTTGCGGAAAATCTCATGAGGAGGGCTTAGCCTTTTTCATCGCGGCTTCGACCATGCCCGGCAGTTCGTCCGGATTGATTTGCTTTGGTGGGACGACTTCATTATTGAGAAAAATTGTGGGCGTCGTTTTTACTCCGATGACCGCGCCGCGTTGCTGATCGGTCTCGACTTGTCTTTGAACTTCGGCGCTGTCCATGTCCTTTCTGAAGCGGCCCAGGTCGAGTTGGAGCATTCCGGCGTAGGCGTTGAAGAGCGCGCGCGCGTCAGTGGATTTGCTCCAAACGGCCTGCTCGCGATAAAGCAGATCGTGCATTTGCCAGAAATGTCCCTGCCGCGCCGCGGCTTCGGAGGCGAAAGCTGCTTCCTTTGCGTTCGCATGCATCGGGAGCGGAAATTGGCGGAAGATGACGCGCAGATTGTACTTCTTTTGTAATTCATTAATCGGTTCGGAGAGCTTGCCACAGGGCGGACATTGGAAATCGCCAAACTCTTCGAGCGTGACGGCTGCGTTGGCTGGGCCGAGTACGTGGACCGATTCGCCGGCTACTTCACCCTCGGCCTTCGCGAATTTCGGAGGAGCGTTGGCGGAACGTTTGGCCAGGTAAAAGTATGCGCCGCCGCCAACCGCGAGCAGCGCGACAACAATTACGATGATAAACGGCAGGAATCGCCTCATGCAAAAGGTCGAAAGATATAGCTCAGGTCTCCGATCAACGCGAGTCCACGGTTATTTTCCCAACCAACGCCAGATCGGTTTGGCGGTTTTTAGGTTTCCGCTGCGCCGCGTCACAACTCTTTATTGCTCTTTCGAATTTCCAGTCTCGAGCTACGGCAACCCCGTGCCCGAGTGCGCCTGCACGAACGCAATATCGGAGCTATTGATCTCGCCATTTACCGTTACGTCTTCACGGAAATTGCTGAAGGTAACGACCTGGCCTGATTGCGATTGAGTTTGGGCAATGTCGCTCGAATTGACCGCGCCATTCGCAGTCGTGTCCCCGGCGAGCACACTCATCGGAATAGAAACATTGCCGCTCTTACCGCCCCCGGCCACACCGATCAAATTAATGGTGAGAGTTTGCGCATTACTGACGTTAGTCAGGTTAACGGTTACCTGACTGTTGTTAACGGAGAAGCCATTTGTTGGCGCAACTGACCCAGTTCCGCCGTTACCGGGCGTAACCGTTACGTTTGTCACGCCGACTGGGACGTCAAATGTCACGATGACGGTATGATCACCTGACGATCCGCCGGTTCGGCACTCGATGCCCGGTTGACCGGTCAGCGGAAGATCGACATCGAAATCGCCGGCGCTGCCGTGGGTCTTGCGAGAAACCGCGCTGACCGGTTCAATATTACCTGAAGAACATATGGTGTTACCCACCACCGTGTAAGTAGCCGTTGGATAACTATTGTCTGTGTTGCCTTTTACAAATGTGTGGTCGATCAGCAGATTTGACCGCTCGAGCGTTTCGGGTGGTGAATCACCACTATTAAAGGTGCGTCCATTAACTGCGCCTAGTAGATCGCCAGGCTGAGGATTCCCTACTTTCGATTTATCGATGAAGATCGTAATCGTGCCGTCGGCGTTATAGTTACTGCCGGCAATGAAAGCATCATCATGTCCCACCGGATTTTCGATTGGAACCCCGAGGACGACCTCGGAAAGTGTGGCCACAGTGCCATACTCGAAGCTAACATTACTACTTTGGTCGGTGGTCATTCCCACGAAGAACTGCTCATCGAGCGTGGCGACCGAGTTCCAAACCATGCGCCAACGGCTACTCGGCGGTAGCGTGAGTAGATTCCCTACCTTCATTTTGAACATCAACTCATTAGTAGAAGGTGGTTCGCCGACAGCAACGTAATCGATCAAATATTGCGGAAGCGGTGGCTGACTCGCAGTCCCGCCGGTACTTTCCGGATGAGTTGGGAGATTCTTATGAATGATGACCCCGGAGCAAGTATCGCCAATGTACGGGGCGGCGATTTCATTGTTCGCACAAGAGGACCCCAAGCTGTTCACCGCAACAACCTTGTAATAGTAAGTCTGGGTGGCATCGGTCGCGGTCGTGTCGGTATAACTTCCGCCAGTTTGCGTGCCCGCAATCGTAGCGATTAGTACCTCCGCTCCGGGTGATGTGCTCCTAAGGATCTGATAATTGTTAATCATCGAATTGCCGCTGTCGGCTTCGTTCCAAACCAGACGAACAATGTTTCCAATGCGCGTCTGCGTGACGAAGGGTATTCCGGGAACTGATGTCGAACTGGTCGGATCTTTTGCCGCAATCATCCGCCGGCCGCTCGATTGCCGGGCGATTGAAGCTGTCGCCGTGTAGGCGTTACCAGTTACACTGGTTGATCCATCGGAGTTCACAGGTGCTTGAGAGCACGGACCGCCCGAACAACCATTCACATAGCCAACCTGGACGCGTCCATCGCGATCAATTGTGATGTCAAAGAAATCGAGAAGGTTGCGATCCATCGGCCCGCCCCCGCCGCGCAACAGACCCATGCGTTGCATGGGAAGGGTTGGCGTAGCGTCGGTGGTCGTCCAGTGGGCGCCGCCATCAAATGTGTGGGCGACGTAAAGGCGCCAGATCCCGGTAAAGCCGTCTGCGCTCGAATCGCCGGTGCCGCCGGTTGCCCCGTAAAACGCGACTGCTGCGCGACTGGCATCGCCGGCGACAGCCGCCGGGAAAGCAACGTTATTTACCCCGTAGATAGCCCCGACATCGTAAATATTCGACCAAGTCTGGCCTTGATCGGACGAGGTCGCTACCATTGCTGCGGTGCCATTGAGAGCGCCGAGGAAATAAACCACTCCATTGTTATCAATGCCCACAGCCGGGTCGTCGGTAGCAGCTGTGTTAGTGACCGACGCACTTTGAACAGTATGGATCGCCCACGTTAACCCGTTGTCCTGCGAGACCACTACGGCGGAATTAGTTCCGCATGCCCGGTTCGGCACATAGACGGTGCCATCCGGTGCTACCTTGACGTGCCCATGCAATCCGCCGCACGCCGTAAGATTGTAGATTGCTATAGAAGGTCCGAAGGTTAACCCGCCGTCGTCACTTCTTGAGCAGAACGCAGCCGCTATATCTTGCGAGCAATAATAAACCGCATGAGGATAGGCTGGCGTAGGCGGATTGAGATTAAGTGGCGCATGATAGGGACCGCCCCCGATGGTTTCATGGTCAACAGCCGAGGCCAGGCCGCTCCCCTGGCTCGGTGTCCAGTTGATTCCATCATTGTCTGTGAACGAGGTCTTGCACGTCGGGGAAAGTAGCGTCAGCTCAGCGGCAAAAACACGACCTGTCTGCCTGTCGGTGAAACCAATCGGGTCTGAATCGATGAACAGCGATGTAGGCGCACGCCGATCGGCCCAAGTTGCTTTCGGTATCGTCGGCGAGCAGGACTCATCCCATGAGACAAACAAGGTTTCGAGGTCAGACTGGAAGTTGGTCATCCCGCCAACTGAATTGGAAGTGGAAAGCCAGTTTACACCGATCGACGGTTCTCCGGCGCCGCGGCCCTGGTATTCAACAGTGATAGCGCCTGAGCTCGTTGCTGAACCCGGTACCAGGATGCCCGGAGCCTCAAAGTTTTCATAACCAATCTTCGGGCCCGTGTCTTGGGGCGCAGGCGGCGGCGGAGCCGGAGTCAACGGCGCTGCCGTTGCACTTCCGGTGTACGCGTCGGTTACTACCGGATTCAGATCGTAGGCAATGTGAACGGTGAAAACGCCGGTGCCCCATTGTCCAACATCGATGAACGCGGTTTGGTTCGTTAGGCCCGGTCCATTCGCAGCCGAGGTCACTAATGCTCCGCTATTGGCGCCCATGCCGCTGACGTTGGTGTTCGCGCCTTGATGAATATAAATGTCGTATTCGTTCGCGCTGTTTGACCAATTCAACTGAACCTGCACCCGCTGGCCCGCCCAATCGGCCTGCGTGCCACTGACGGTGAGCGTGAATGTTTCGCAAGTCACATTCTCAACGCACGAAGACTCCATGTTCACATTGGCTCCCGGGTTAGTTGGAGCCCCTTGCTGCCAGGTTACGCTGGGACCGCCGGGAGCCGGACCAACCGTCCCCGACGAGGGGCTCGGACCAGTAGACGGCAACGCCATGACTTTGCCGCCGTTCGGGGTTTGTCGACTTTTTGCTCGTGCCGCGTTTACTCCGTTCAGTGGAATCGCACAAAACAAGGCGATGCTGGCTAAAATCAAAACAGTCATAGCGCTCGCGCGCCCTGCGATCGCGAAGGAAGACCTATTTTTCATAAAAGAGATGGGTTGATGAATGAACTATATTTCCTACGTTTTGCGGACAAATCCGATCATTGCACACTTCCATTCGAACCGGATGTTGGATTCGGATGTAGTGCATCGCCGCTTTATTATGCGAGGGCAACGCCGGCGTCCGTCTTCGGATATCTTTAAGCTGGCCCTACTTCGCTCCGGAAACTCGCACCGCGCTTGCGCTTACGCGCGAGCTCTCTGCTTTTTACAAGAGATGTCCGAGCTTTACCTTTTTAGTCTCGAGATATTTTTCGTTGTGCGGATTCGCGGCCGTGCGAATGGGGACCTGCTCCACCATCTCCAGACCATAACCTTCCAGACCGACCACTTTTTTGGGATTGTTGGTCAGGAATCGGAACTGGCGCACGCCGAGATCGAACAAAATTTGCGCACCCAGTCCGTAATCTCGTAAATCTGGCGGCAAACCGAGCTTGGCATTGGCTTCAACCGTGTCGAGCCCTTCCTCCTGCAATTTGTAAGCGTGGATTTTCGCCGCTAATCCAATCCCGCGTCCTTCTTGCCGCATGTAAACCAGAACTCCGTTTCCTTCCTCGGCGATCTGCCGCAGCGCGGCGTGCAATTGATTTCCACAATCGCACCGGCGCGATCCAAACACGTCGCCGGTGAGACATTCGCTGTGCACCCGCACCAAGGTCGGTTTGTTCTTGTCGATCTTGCCTTTCACCAGCGCGAGATGATGCATTCCGTCGATCGTCGCGCGGTACAAATGCAAATCGAAGTCGCCGTAATCAGTCGGCAACTTTACCACTTGTTCGAGCTCGACCAGTTTCTCCCGCTTCCGCCGATACGCGATCAGACTTTGGATCGTGCAAATTCGAAGCCCGTGCTTCTTGCGGAACTCCATTAGCTCCACCAATCGCGCCATTGTTCCGTCGTCATGCAAAATTTCGCAGAGCACCCCGGCCGGCTGCAGCCCGGCCATCCGCGCAAGGTCGATCGCCGCTTCGGTGTGACCGGCCCGTCGTAACACTCCACCGTCTTTCGCGCGCAACGGAAACACGTGACCGGGCTGGATCAGATCGTCCGGCGATGAATGTGGATTCGCGATTGCGAGGATTGTCGTCGCGCGGTCGTAGGCGCTGATTCCGGTTGTAACGCCGCGCGCTGCGTCCACCGAAACGGTAAAATCGGTTCGTTGCGCTTCCCGGTTTTGTGTCACCATTCGTTGCAATCCAAGTTGCTCGGCGCGCTCGTTCGAGATCGGCACACAAATCAAACCGCGTCCGTGCATCGCCATGAAATTGACCGCTTCCGGCGTCACTTTCTCCGCCGCAATTACCAGATCGCCTTCGTTCTCGCGGTCGGCGTCGTCCGTCACGATGACAATGCGGCCCTTGGCGATGTCGCTCACCACATCGTCAATCGCGTCGAACTCAAACGTCTCCTTTTCCTGCGAAATCATTCAGCCAACAGGTTACCGCCCCCCAGCAATATCAGCAACCCTGAGTAATCTTCCTCTTACTGGACTTTGACCACGAATTGACACGAATGAACACGAACCACTGTAAGGGACACTGCTAGCGTCTAATGGGTGGATCGGCCGCTCCGCGGGCGATGCTAAATAAATGCGGCTTCGCCGCCTAAATTAACATCGAGCAAGGGACTGCTCCATTCACTTGTTTTGAGCTGCTCGCCACAATTGTTTCCGGGCGAAGTCAAAATCGCAGCGGACCTTTCAGCAAGATCAAACGTGATCTTTTTTGAAACGTTTGTTCGAACTTCAGTTCGCTAAAGCCGTATTGAACCGTGAAAGGTGACGCTATGGCTGAACCAAGCCGTTCTCGATTGGCGGGGAAGGGGAAGGTCGTTCCTTTGCGCAATCTCATCGCCATTGCCGCGTGCTTCGTCCTTGCGGCATGCAGTCTCATCGCGCCATACGACCGGGCCGCTTACGAACACGCGACAAATGCGAAGGTGGATACGCTCGCACTCATGAGTAAAGCCACTGGCAGCTACGACGAACATGAAAAGGAAGTAGAAGCGTTGGTCAGACAGTTGGACAAGGCTTACGAATACGATCGCGGTCGCCGGCTGAATCAAATAACGGTTGCCCAGTGGGATATTCTCCGGGATCCCAACCGCGATCTCGTCGGCGGCTTTTTGAAAATATGGAAAGCGAAGGGGACTCTCAGCGCGACTTTTGTCACCGAGAAGAAAAAGCAAGTCGGCGACGCCTTCGATCAGATTATTCAGCTCGAGAGCGGAAAACTAAAGTGAAGGAGTAGATTATGGCCAACATCGACATCGGCGGCATTTTAAAAAGCGTCGAGGACCAATCCAAAGCGCTCGCCGAAAAACTCTTCAAGCAATACACTCACCAGGCCGTCAGCGACGTCAGAGATTTTTTGCAGAAATCCGCGGTCAATCTCAAGCGCTGGGTCGAAGAGCTTGCGCGTGGCGACCTCGACAAGGATGAATTCGTAAGCCTGGTCAAAGGACAAGCCGACGTGGCCGAGATGCGCGCTCTCAAGCAGGCCGGTCTCGCCGCAGTGCAAATCGATACTTTCACGAATGGTGTTCTCGACGTCCTCGTCAACGCCGCTTTTTCCGCTATCCCTTAACGAAATCCGACGAATAACATGAGCGCCAAAATCAATAAACGTTCGCCCAAATGGTACGGATGGTTGCCGGATCTGCCCGACCATCGCGATTTTTCCTACAGCGTAATTGCACCAAGGCTGGCGCAGCTGCCGGCAAAAATTGATCTGCGAAAGAAATGTTCGCCGGTCGAAAACCAGGGAGAGCTCGGCAGTTGCACCGCTAACGCGCTGGTCGGCGCGCTCGAGTTTCTCGAGATCAAGGACGGCTCGAAGTTTGTCGATCTCAGCCGGCTCTTTGTCTACTACAACGAGCGGGCGATCGAAGGCACCGTGAACCAGGACAGCGGCGCGTTTCTTCGCGACGGAATCAAGTCGCTCGCCAAACAAGGCGTTTGCCCGGAAAAGGAATGGCCGTATCGCATTCGCGATTTCACAAGGAAACCGACCGCGAAATGTTATTCCGACGCCAGGAAACATCAGATCACTTCTTACCATCGCATCAGCACGGTTCACGAAATGCGGACCTGCCTGGCCGACGGCTATCCGTTCGTGTTCGGCTTTACCGTTTACGAAGCGTTCGAATCAGCCGCGGTCGCGAAATCTGGCGTCGTGAATCTGCCGGACAAAAAGGAGAATGTGGTCGGCGGCCACGCTGTCATGGTCGTCGGATACGATGATTCGCAAAAACGATTCATCGTTCGCAACTCCTGGGACGATTGGGGCCAGAAAGGGTATTTCACCATGCCCTATGATTATCTCGATCCCGCCGAGAACCTGGCCGACGACTTCTGGACGATCCGCATGTCCGAAGAAGGATAGAACTTGCTGTTAGACGAAAAAATGTTCGCCTTTTATTACGAACGTTCGTCTAATTCTCGTTAGGCGCTAAGCGTGCGCGGAATCATGGTTAGGAAAACTAACATCATGTCAGCTGACTACCCGTTTACCTGCGGCGTTGTAATTACACTTCTGCAAATGCTGGGCCCGATCGTGGCCCAAGGGCAAGCATCTCCTCAGGATACTCACGATCACAGGCTTTTCCCTTGCGCGGAAGATGGCCTCAAATCCAACGATTTTGGGTGCCAGTTGCTCGCCAAGGTGGAAGTTACGCAATTCCCGGATGGGCCACTCTTCTGGCATTTGAACACGTTTCCCACGAAACAAGCCGCTGAAGCCGCGAGAACTGACAGCGGCTTCGCGGTGGAGGCTGAGGGACAATTCTGGCTCTTTAGTTTTGGACAGAAGGAGGCCGTCCCGAAACAAGGCAAACTGGTTGCCAGCATCGGACCACTTCAGTTGATCTCCAGCAAATTACCTCCCGCCAAAACGTACGAAATAGTGGCTTATCTCGCGGTGATGCCCCCGGACGCGTACACGCGCGTGCATATACATCCCGGCCCAGAGGCGTGGTATATATTATCCGGACAGCAATGTTTAGAAACGCCGGCCGGCGTAATGAAAGCCGCCGCAGGGGAGAGCATGGTTGCACAGCCGACAACGCCAATGAGGCTGACTAATAACGGTTCCTCCACCCGCCGCGCTCTTTTCATCGTCATACATGACGCCAATCAACCTTGGACTATACCTACAGACGAGTGGAAGCCGACAGGCGCATGTGGTCGGTAGGTCATCGACCGAACGGTTGCGTCAGGCGGACCGGCCGCCTAACCAATCGATGAAGCCAACCACTGGCCGATTAAAAAATTACAAAGTTGAAATTAGAAAGTAGAAAGGAATGAGAACGCTCGCTTTAGTTTTACCCGCCGCGGCGGGCCGGCGGTGGCTGAGCTCGTTCTCGTTAGACCCACCATTATGATACGTCGATCATTCCTCAAAAAGCTTGTCGGGTTGCCGCTTGTCGCCGCGACTTCCGCCGTCCCGGCGGCAACCGAGCCCAAACTGAAAATCCTAATGAAGAGCGCCTGGGGATCAGACGATCCGACAAAAGCCGCATTTCCTTTTCTTCACGGTGATGCGCTTTCTGATGCGGGCCACGATGTCCAGATTTTCCTCTTGGGGGAAGCGGTATCGTTGATGCGTAAGTCAGTCGCAAACGCGGTGGTCCCGGTTGGCTGGCCCCCTCTTGCCGAGGTCCTTCGGAAGCTCGTCGGTAAGAAAATACCGATCTACGCCTGCGGGGCTTGTTCTCGCGCCCGCGGAGTCACCGAAGCCGATCTCGGCGAATACGGCGCAAAATTCGGTAATCCAAAGATCTTTGTTTCGTTGGTCGAGTGGGCGGATAGAATCATTACCGAGTAGGAGAAATTTAGACGTTGATTCGTTGAGGTCCGAGCCGGACTGGCACGTTGAGATGAAAAATTGCGCTCCCGCCAGTCGAAGACTCGCAGTGGAGAGCGGTGGCTGAGCTCGTTCTCGTTAGCCGATCTCGACTGCTTTTCGGAGGAGCGGGGTGATGTTAACGATCGAACGTTCGTTCCGAGCGTGAATCGTGAACAGCGGTTCATCAACAGCGACCCGTTCGCCGACTTTCTTGATTTTGGAAAAGCCGACCGCAAAATCGATCGCAGCGTCCGCTTTTTGCCGACCAGCGCCGAGCATCACCGACGCCCGACCAATTAACTCGGCGTCGATTTTTTTAACAACGCCGGCGGATTTCGCGGGCCAGGGCTGAATGATCAGCGCACGATGTTGATCCAGAATTTTTTCTAGCGCGGTCGCGTCCCCGTCCTGCGCGTAAACCAGGGAAACAAATTTCTTCCAGGCGCTTCCGTCCTGGAGACGTTTTTCCAACTGCGCCCGGGGCGTCTCCGAAACTTTCTCAGCAAGATCGACAATCAACTTGATTACATCGGGCGGTCCGCCGCCTTGTAAAATTTCTACGCACTCGGCGACCTCGAGCGCATTTCCTACATTGCGCCCGAGCGGCTCATCCATCGGGGTGAGTAGGGACGAAGTTTTTACTTTCATCGATTCGCCAACGCTCGTCATCGCTTTGGCCAGCTGCTCGGCTTCCTCTTTCGTCTTCATGAACGCGCCCCTGCCGAATTTCACATCGAGCACAAGCCGATCGAGATTTTCCGCGAGCTTCTTGCTCATGATGCTCGCGACGATGAGAGGTTGCGACGGCACCGTGCCAGTCACGTCGCGCAACGCGTAAAGTTTTTTGTCGGCCGGACAAATGTCTTCCGTTTGGCCGATCATGAACACGCCGATTTTCTCCAGCTGCTTGAGCGCGCGTTTTTCGTCCAGGTTCACGTTGAAACCCGGAATGCTTTCCAGTTTATCGAGCGTGCCTCCGGTAATTCCGAGGCCGCGGTCGGAAATCATTGGCACCCAGACTTCATCGCACGCCAGCAACGGCGCGAGCACGAGCGAAACCTTGTCGCCCACGCCGCCGGTGGAATGTTTGTCGATCTTCGGCGGCGAACCTTCCGGATATCGCAAGACCCGGCCGCTCTGCATCATCGCTTCGGTCAAATGATGCGTTTCAGCCGACGTCATCCCGCGGAAGAACACCGCCATGGCCAACGCGCTCATTTGGTAATCGGGAACGTCGCCGACCACGAAATCCTCGACCAGGTTGTTGATTTCCTTGGTCGTCAACGCCTGGCCGTCCCGTTTCTTCTCAATGAGCGATGGGAAATGCATGATCTAGGGAAGCAATGAGAGCAAGCCGCGCGCCCGCGAAAGGGCCCGTCCGGTCCGCCAATCGGACGGACTCGTCCCGTGGGCGAGCTCGGACTCAAAGACCGATCGGATGCCAGGCCGTTTTCATCTCCACGGTGTCGAGGATCCTGTAGGGATTTTCCGCTTCTTTGCCGCGCCACATTTCTCGTCTTATTAACACCTCGCTTTAGCGAGGTGTTTCAAGCATCTTAGGGCCCGTAACCGCTTCAGCGGTTTCCTGAGAAACATTGAACAAACCGCTGAAGCGGTTAGTGCATTTCGCATCGCGTCCAACACCCAGCTGAAGCAGGGTGTTAGTCGCGGGTGTTAATTGCGCGGCCAGTAAAACCGGAAAATGCTAGGGGGCATTTCTGGCGTCATGAACAAATCGGAAAAGATCTTTGTCGCGGGTCACCGGGGGATGGTCGGGAGCGCGCTGATCCGTGCCCTCGAAGCGGCGGGCTTCAGCAAGCTGCTCAAGCGCGAGCGGAGCGAGCTTGATCTCGGTGACTCCGCCGCGGTGTCGAAGTTTTTTGCGAAAGAAAAGCCGGAGGTCGTGATTTTCGCGGCTGCGAAAGTTGGAGGAATCAAAGCGAACAACGACCAACCGGTGGAGTTTTTACTCGAGAATCTCCGCGTCCAGAACAATGTCATTGCCGCCGCGCACGAGAACGGCGCGCGCAAACTTCTGTTTCTCGGCAGCTCATGCATCTATCCCAAACTTGCGCCGCAACCGATTCCGGAGAGCGCATTGCTAAGCGGACCACTCGAGCCGACGAATGAAGCTTATGCGATTGCCAAAATCGCCGGCGTGAAACTTTGCCAGGCATTTTCTCGCGAGTACGGCGCGAATTTTATCTCGGCGATGCCGACGAATCTCTACGGGCCCAACGACAATTTCGATCTCGAAACATCGCACGTCCTAGCAGCGCTTTTGCGGAAAGCGTACGAAGCAAAAAAAAGCAGCGCGAGCGAGCTCGTGGTGTGGGGAACGGGCACACCCCGCCGCGAATTTTTGCAGGTGGACGATTGCGCATCGGCCTGTCTGTTTCTTCTCGAAAAATATGACTCGCCCGAAATCGTCAATGTTGGTTGCGGCGAAGATATTTCGATTCACGAACTGGCGGAATTAATTTGCGACGTCGTCGATTTCGACGGCGAATTGAGCTGGGACAAAACGAAACCGGACGGCACGCCGCGCAAACTTCTCGATGTTTCCAAATTGCGGGGGATTGGTTGGGCGCCGACGATCCCCCTTCGAGACGGCATCGCGCAAACCTACGATTGGTTTTTGAAAAACGTCGCTAAATGAAAAAACTTCGCGTTGGCGTCGTCGGCGTTGGCCACATCGGAACCAATCATGCGCGGCTCTATGCTGAGATTCCGGTCGCGGATTTCACCGCCGTTTACGATGTCGATCTTGCGCGAGCGAGTGCGATCGCAAAAAAATACGGCACCGCTGCGACCAAGTCGCTTGAGGAATTTGCCGGACTGGTGGACGCAGCGTCTGTCTCAACGCCGACAAACGCGCACTACGAAATCGCGCTTCCCCTTTTGCAACGCGGCAAACATCTGTTGATTGAGAAGCCGATCGCGGAGAATCCGGAACACGCGACTGAGCTGGCAGAATTGGCAGCGCGTAATCAATTGATTCTTCAAGTCGGCCACGTCGAGCGATTCAATCCGGTGCTGAGCGCGCTCGAAGCGCGCTTGACCCATCCGCGCTTTATCGAAGCGCATCGTCTCTCGTCTTACCCAAATCGCAGCACCGACATCGGTGTCGTGCTCGATCTCATGATTCATGATCTCGAAATCATTCTGCATCTGGTGCGGTCGCCGGTGCAGAACATCGACGCCGTCGGCGTGCCGGTGTTGAGCCGCGGCGAAGATATCGCCAACGCGCGGATTCGTTTTGAAAACGGTTGCGTTGCCAATGTGACCTCGAGCCGAATCAGCCCCGAGCGGATGCGCAAGATCCGCGTATTTCAGGAGGACGCCTATCTCTCGCTCGATTACGAAAAACAAAGCGGCGAGATTTATCGCCGTGAAGGCGGAAAAATTACCCGCGACAAAGTTTCAATCGGACGCGAGGAACCGTTGAAGCAGCAGCTGGTCTCGTTCATCGAATGCGCGAGTACCGGACGCCAGCCCCGCGTCTCCGGATTTCAGGCGACGGCGGCGCTCGAGCTCGCAGTAAAGATCACGAAACTAATCCAAAATCCGAGTACCGAATCCCGAAACAAGTCCGAATGATCAAAATTCAGAGGCAAGAAAGCCGCTCGAAAGTTAGCATCTTGAAAATTCAGGCTTTGGCTTTGGTGTTTGTTTCGAATTTCGTTCGTCATTCGTCATTGGTCATTCGTCATTTCTCATGACCATCTATTTCGTCGCGGGGGAGGCGAGCGCGGACAATCACGGAGCGGCATTGATGCGCGCGCTGGGCAAGGCCGATGTCGATCTTCGCTTCATCGGGCGCGGCGGACCGCAAATGAAAGCGGCCGCGGGCGACAATTTCCAAAACTGGATCGACAAATCCGGCGTCCTCGGGCTTTGGGAAGTGATCAAACATTACGGCTACTTTCGAAAACAATTTCACCAGACTCTGCAGGAAATTGAGGCAAGCAAGCCAAACGCGGTTGTGTTGATCGATTATCCGGGATTCAATTTGCGACTCGCCCGCGCGTTGCGGAAGCGGTTGCCAGCGCAAAAAATAATTTATTACATCAGTCCGCAAGTGTGGGCCTGGAACCGTGGCCGCATCAAGAAGATGGCGCGCTGGCTCGATCTAATGCTCTGCATCTTTCCGTTTGAAGCCGACCTCTACAATCAAAGCGGATTGCGCACAATATTTGTCGGCCATCCCATGATCGAGCGATTGCGCGACCGCCAGCCTGCGGTCGCCGCGGCGACCTATGGCTCGGCAGGTAAGTCCGCCAGTCGGACGGACTCGTCCGGTGGCGAGATCGACATCCAACGCGATTCAAATGTCATCGGATTGCTTCCCGGAAGCCGTGGACGTGAAGTGAGGAAAATCTTTCCAATTCTAATTCAGACCGCGCGAGAACTGCGTGAATCCAAACCAAATCTTCGGTTTGAAGTTGCCGCCGCGTCCGATGAACTCGCTCGCGAGATGGACGAAATGTTAAATCCACAAGATCGACATTTGTTCGGGATCAAGGTCGGTCAGACTGCCGAAATCATGCAGCGTGCGGTTGCTGGAGTTGTTGCTTCCGGAAGCGCGACGCTGGAGGCGGCGTATTTTCGGATGCCTTTCGCGCTTATCTACAAAGTTGCCTGGCCGACGTATTTCGCCGGACGGCTGCTGGTGAAAGTAAAGTATCTCGGCATGCCGAACGTGCTCGCCGATAAACAAGTTGTTCCAGAGTTCATTCAACATCGAGCCAAGTCGCAGGATCTCGCGAAAACAATTCTGCGTTTGCTCGATGATCCGATGAAACGCGAGCAAATGATTTCCGAATTCGACAAAATTGCCGCGCAATTGGGCGAATCGGGCGCGAGCGAGCGTGCAGCGAAAGCGATTTTGTCCGAATTGGGCTAGATCAGCAATGGATGCCTGCTTTCTGTCATTCCGAGTGGAGTCGAGGAATTTCTTACTGTTTCTGAGTCTCCTAAAATCGTGTTTTGTTGATTCGCTCGATAAGTTTTTGGGAAATATCTAGAGATGTCTCGACTTCGCTCGACATGACAAAGGATCCGCCCGACATGACAGAAGGCGTGCTGGACAATAAACGAACCTTCTGGGCGCTCGCTGCGCTCATGCTCGTTTTGTTCTCGATCACGAACCTTCCATGGCAACTCGACGATTACGACCAGGCCAAACAAGCGTGGACGTCGTACGAAATGGTGACGGAAGGACACTGGTTTTACGAGCGCACGTCTGACGACCAGGGCTTGGCGACGAAGCCGCCGCTGACCGGCTGGATTTCTGCGGCGATTTTTACGATCACGCGATCGTGGGAGGTGGCTTGGCGATTGCCTTCGCTCCTGTGCGCCGCGCTGATTGCTTTCGCTTTGTTTCGCTACGCGGCGCGCGGCTATGGAAATATTGCCGGTCTGATCGCCTTTGCTGCGTTCGGTTTCAATTTATTAAGTCCGCGGTTGGCCACTCTCGTTCGTTCCGACATGCCGCTCGCGCTCGTCATTTTTTTGATCGGACTTTTGATCTGTGAAAAAATCAGAACCGACGAACCGTGGCGGAGACAGGATCGATGGATCATTTTTGGTTTGCTGACCGCGGGCATGTTGATCAAAGGCCCGATCGTCTACGCATTCTTGCTTCCCGGCCTGATCGTTTATCAATTACGCAAGCCAAAAACTGACAGTGCAGGTGCGTGGTGCGGTTGGTGGCCGTGGCTCGGGTCGTTCGCGATATTTTTAATCTGGGTGATCGCCGGATGGCTTTGTGTTCCGCGCTTTTATGAACTGGTCATCATCCGCGAATTTCTCGCGCGCTTCGGTGAGGTCGGGACCCACGTCCACCGCGCCCAATCCTTCTTCTTTTATCTGCCGCATTTGCTTCACAAATTCTTTCCGTGGAGCGCGGTCATGCTCGGATTGGCAATTGCCGATCTTCGCGCACGCCGCTGGAACATTCGCGCGGCATTCCGGGAGATGTCGTCCGGGACGTTTTGGCTGATCTGTTGGAGCATCGGCGGGCTCATCCTGATGTCTCTGACCCCTTCCAAAAGAGTCGACCGAATCTTCCCAGTCATCCCGCCGTTCTGCCTGTTGGTTGCCGATCAAACCGCGCGCTTCTTGAATGATGAAAGAGATCGCGCACGAAGTTTTCGATGGGCGACTGCGATACTGGCGCTCGCGGTTCTCTTCAGCGCCGGTAATGCGGCGAGCCGAGTTGTCAGTGGCTATCGCGATCATCGGGATGCATTGTCGATCTTCGGCCGCAGAGTGCGGGAGGAAGCGGCGAAGAATAACTGGCGTTACGAAGCCGTGGGATCGACCGATGAAGGATTGCCACTTTATCTGACGCGGCCGCATTTTTTGAAACCCGAAGTAGCGATCGCGAAATGGAACAGCGGCGAGATCAATGCCCTCGCGATCCCTGCAAACCAGGCGCTCGATTTTATGCGCGAGTTACACCACTCCACTCGCCGATTCGAATCAGTTCCACGAAAAAATCTTCGCCGCTCGAACTACGTTTTGCTCACTCGTTAGCGGCGCAAAATGCTCGACTTTCCCGGGCGGTATTTTAGTCTCGCGCGCAATCCCTAGATCTCCATGGAGCAATTCCCTAAGAAAGAAATCGAAACGCTGTGGGCGCCGTGGCGGGTGGAATATTTCGAGAAGGAGCCGCGTGACATGGAATTTCTCACGGCCGCGGCCCAGGCGAGTGATGACGCCGCGCACTTGGTGATCGCGCGGCGTAAAACTGCCTTCCTAATGATGAACCGTTATCCCTACTCGGTCGGCCATTTAATGGCGGTGCCTTATCGAAAAACAGCCGAGCTTTCGTCGTTAGGCGAAAATGAAATCGTCGAGCTCTGGAATTTGGTGACGCACGCGCAAGCGCTTTTGCGGACGGCGACGCGAGCACAAGGCTTCAACGTCGGCTTGAATCTCGGTGAATGCGCCGGCGCAGGCGTGACCGATCATTTGCATATTCACATTGTCCCACGCTGGAAGGGCGATACGAATTTCATGCCGGTGCTCGCCGGGACGAAAACGATTTCGGAAGGACTGCGCGCTTTGTACGACAAGCTGATTGAGGCGCAGGCAAAAATGGAAAAGGAGCGCGCGCGATGAACGGCACCTCGTCGTGGATCGAACCGCCGCCAGCGCAGCGCGGCCTCGGTTGTTTCGCGAAAGGTTGCCTGATTCTAGTGGTCTTTTTCATTCTTCTCGCGTTGGCTTTCGTGGCCGGCACTTATTACGCGGCGAAATATTTACGGACCGAATATTTCTCAATCCATCACGAGCGCGTGCCAATCAGTCAGGCAACGGTGGAAGAAGAACAGGCTGTGCGAACGCGATGGGACGCGTTCGAAAAAGCCGCGCATGCTCACGAAGCCGCCCGAATCGAACTCACCGCCGACGATCTGAATGCGCTGATTGCATCCGAGCCGAAGCTGCATGGCAACGCTTACGTGACGATCGAAGACAGCACCGCGCGCTTGCAGTTGAGCATGCCGATCGGCAAGGCGCGTTGGTTGAACGGGCGTTACCTCAATGCCCAATGCTCGGTCCAATCCGCCCCGAGTGGAAAGCCCGAAGATGCGCGCATCACCAGCATCGTCGTGAACGGTCGCCCGGTCGGAGAAGAAATCCTGAGCTGGGAGTACGGCTCGTGGTCGTTCAAACGTTACATGTCCGACTGGACCGGCCGGACCAATCTCAAGACCTGCGAGATTTCCGACGGGAAAATAATTTTGGAAACAACCGGCAGCGAGCAGGCACCCTAGCGCCGCGCGAAACTATTGCATAATCTCGCGGGCGAAGACGTTGAGTTGTCCGTCTTCCTGCTTTCGGACTTCGGTGATTTCGAGTGGTCGCGATTCGTCGCGGCTGACGGTCGATCCCGGTGACGGCGGAGTGTAACCGGTTGGGAACTCGACGATGATGCGCGTCGGCGCCGCGCCGAAATGAAGAACCGAATCGGTGAGTTTTCCACGCGGTCGCAGCACGGCGCGATTCGCGTCGGAAAAGTTCACGACGAATTGGCCTTTCAAGTAAATGCGCTCGCCGGCTGTTCCGCGATCGGCGATTTCTTTGAGATCGCCTGTCGCAATGAGACGGCCGAGTGGCATTTTCCCCGGCGGAAAAGTTTTCCAACTTCCGCCACCCGTGGTCGACGCCAATGTGCCCACGTCGGGACCACCCGGCTGCATCGGTTGGGCCCGCACTGGGGTCTCAACCGGTTGAGCGAGCGCGATCTCGGGTGCTGACTGGGTCGCAGCCGGCGGAGCTGAAGTTGGCTTTTTCGCCGGTGCAGGAGGCGGCGATGTTTGAGCGATCGGCGCTGGCGGTGGCGGCGCCGGTGCAAGGGTCGATTTTTCCGCGACCACTATTGGTGTCGCTGAAGCTGAAGGTTGCGGGGTCGGTTTGCCTTTAGCCAACTTGCCTTTTGGAGTTGGCGTTGCTTTTGCGCCGGCTTTTCCTTTTTTGGGTTGGACTTGTACAATTGGCGGTGGCGTGACCGCTTTGGCAGCCTCGACGCGCACAAGTTGATTTTCCCCAGGTGGCGGCGTTCCGGTCGGAGCGAAACCTGGGATTGTCACTTGAGCCTGTGCTTGAGGGCGCGGCGCTCCCTGTCGGAATTGCGTGTAATGCATCTCGCCCCGCAGTCGTGCTTGTTCCTTAAACAACGGCCAGCCCCCTTCGAGATTCAGGGACAACGGCGGTTCGAGACTGAACGTGCCGGTGCCGCGCATCACCGTGTAAGTTCCATAAAGCAGCGGGACCGAAGTCAGCATGATCCGCCCGTCGGCAAAGCGTTCGACATGAATGATAGCGGAGAGGTCGTGGGCGCGATCGAGTTTGAGTTCCAGACCGGTAGTAAGCGTTTGTTTAATCAACGGGACCGTTGGGGGCTCGGCCGGATAAAGATGTTCCATCAACAGCTCCGGGTTCTCGATCGAATCAGTCAACGCGACCATTCCGGAAGTGAACAAATCGCTTGAGCTGAGCTCGCGCGCTTCCATGATCACATACCGGCCGACCACGTACGGGACGAGCCCGCGGACCTGTTGAAAATTGCGAATGTAGTTTCGCGCCAACTCCGCGTTGGTTTTAGTCAGCTCGGCCGAGCCCATCGCGTTGTAACGATCGTAAAGTTGTTTCGCGCTCAAAAATTCGCCAGCCGGCGCCGCTGTTAATTCAAATCGTTTCGGCGGCTCGATCTTGTGCAGTTTTTGCAGAATGCGATAACTGTCCGGCCGCTCGGGTTGGCTGAAGATATAAAAACTGCCGAGCCAGGCCGTGAACGCGAACCCGGTAAGCAGCAAAATCGCGACCGTCCAGGCAAAGTAATTGATTCGGCGCCGAACGGGGCGCGCGTAGGGTTCGTCGTAGCGATAGAGTCCGTAGTCCATCTAAACGGGCGAGGGGATTCCGATTTGCGTGTTCAAGCTGACGGCGTCGCTTCGAATGACGTCCCACAGCCACATGTTCGGCTCGCGTTCGGATTCACGATCTGAAAACCGGTCCCGGTAAGGCCGTCGCGAAAATCCAGGGTTGCACCGCGCAAATACGACGTGCTCTCGTCGTCGATGAAAAACTCGACCCCGTCGCGCTCGACGACCGCGTCTCCGGCCTTCTTTTCATCGAGCGTCATCTCGTAATGCAGACCAGAGCAGCCGCCTTTCGTGATCTGCACGCGCAGACCTTTTCCAGCGCTTTCCTTCTGTGCATCAAGGAGAGTGCGGAGCTGCCGCGCTGCGTTCTGGGTGACCTCTATCATCGTCCCGCAAATTACGATCTGAGCTGCCTCAAGTCAAAAGACCGACAGCAAACCGTTGAGAGGTTGAGGTCCGAGCCGGACTGGCATTGCTGAGATGTTGAGGAGAGGTTCGCACACGAATAGACTGACGCCTTCTCCACAACTCAAGTTTTCAACCTCTCAACTTCTTCATGAGTCGGATCCGCCTCCTTCCCGAAATCGTGGCTAGCCAGGTTGCCGCCGGCGAAGTAGTCGAACGGCCTGCCTCCGTCGTGAAAGAGCTGGTCGAGAACAGCATCGACGCCGGCGCGCACAAGATCGACATCCTGATTAAACGCGGCGGAATTTCTCTGATGCGAGTGGTCGACGACGGTTGCGGAATGGATCGCGACGATGCTTTACTTTCACTCGAGCGGCATGCCACCAGCAAAATCCGATCGGTCTCGGACTTGGAAGCGATCGGCACTCTCGGTTTTCGCGGTGAAGCCTTGCCGAGCATCGCCAGCGTGTCGCGATTTCGCCTGACCACTCGCCAACCGGATGCCGTTGCCGGGACTGAGATCGTCGTCAATGGCGGCAAGATCGACATCGTGCGCGACGGCGGCGAAGCGCCCGGGACGCAAGTGGAGGTGCGCTCGCTTTTTTACAACGTGCCGGCGCGCCGCAAATTTCTGCGCGCGGAAAATACCGAGAGCCGGAACATCGAGCACCAGCTCCATTTGCAGGCGATTGGCCACGCTCAAATCGCTTTCACATTTGCGCGCGATGATCGCGTTGCGTTTCAACTGCCCGCGACCGCGACGCTGACCGATCGGATTCGCGACCTTTACGGAAACGAATTGCTGCACCAATTGGTTGCGCTCAATGGTTCGCATTCACCACAAATCCGAATCAGCGGATTAATCGGGCAAGCCGGCTTGAGCCGGCAAACCCGCGCCCAGCAACTGGTTTTCGTGAACGGCCGCGCGATTGAAAGTCCGCTCATCACGGCGGCGGCGCGGGAAGGTTATCACACCGCGCTGATGAAAGGACAATATCCGGTGACTTTCCTTTTTCTCGAACTCGATCCGGGCGCAGTGGACGTGAACGTCCATCCGGCCAAGCGCGAAGTGCGTTTTCGCGATCCGAATGGAGTTCGCGAAGCCATTGCGCGTTGCATTCAGGAAACGCTCGCTCGTGGCCGCGCCGATTGGCAGGAAAAATTTCGCGCGCCGCCAGCAGCTCCAACTCAACCGACTGTCGATCTAACGCTCCGACCACAAGTCATTGTTCCGGAAGAATCGCATCGCGAATTGCCGCAGTTTCCGTCTCCTGCGGCCGCGGTCGTTGACCGCGGTCGGGCTGCGACCAAACCGACCGATGTCGAAACAGCGGCGCCGGTAAAGAGCGACAGTCGTCAGCAGCAATTCCAGATCATCGGCGTGCTTAATAAACTTTACGTTTTGATGGAGAACGCGGACGGGCTGGTCATGGTCGATCAACACGCCGCCCACGAACGGATTTTGTTCGAAGAACTGCGGCGGCGAATGGAAGAGCAGGGCGTCCCGGCGCAAAAATTACTGATCACGCAAACGTTCGAATTGCCGCCGCGTGACGCCGATTGGATCGAGCAGAACCTGTCGATCTTGCAGAAAATGGGAATCGGGATCGAGAGCTTCGGGCCGAACACGTTCAAGATCGACAGTTTGCCAGGATTTCTAAACGTGACCGATGGTGCGCAATTCATGCGCAAAGTGATCGACGATCTCAAGAGCGCCAGTGAACGCAGTTCGCCGCTCCGTTTGGGCGAAGACATGATCGCGAAAAGTGTTTGTCGTCACGCGGTCAAAGCGAACGACCCGCTGCGTTATCTCGAAGTAGAGAAACTGATCCAGGATTTGCTCGAGTGCGACTTGCCTTACTGCTGCCCCCACGGCCGGCCGACGATGATCCAAATCTCAAACGCCGAGTTGGAGAAAAAATTCGGCCGCAAAATCTGAACAAATCTCTTTATTAGTTGATAACTTGAATGCATTTTGCATTCAAGATATCAAAGCCGAGATGCAGTCGAAGAAGACATTTTTGGAAGTTTTGTTCCCGAAAGCCCGGGCGGAAATCTTTAGATTACTGTTCGGGAGCAAAAAGCGACCGCGATATGTTCGCGAGATAATGGGCGATAGCAGCCTGGCACTCCGTAGTATCCAGGATGAATTGAAGAGGCTCAGCGCGGTCGGAGTCGTTACTAGCCATTCCGATGGATTCCACCGATTTTTTGCAGCAAACACCGCTCACCCACTATTCCGGGAAATTACGCGAATCGCAGAGATGAGCGAACGGCTTCCGTCCGCAAGGCCTTCAGAATTGTTTCGGGCGTCACGTGTCAGGAGGCTGAAAAGACGGCCCAAAGGCCAGGCCATGCGGTTCAATCGACCACCGAGCTGGGGCATATTCCCTAATCGTCGTCCTAAAACTTGAATGCAATAAGCATTCAAGTTTCCAGCGAGCGAACAGGGATGCGGCCGTGAGCTGATAACGCAAAGGAGAGCTAGAATTCCCAGAACGTGCGGACGATTGTGTCGAAGAGGTTTGAAGAGATTATGCTCACGCTAGTGCATCAAGAGTGAGCGCGATCTGTAAATTGCCGCAGAGCGGCATGATTGAGAAGTTGAGATGTTGAGAACAGTTGGAATCCTAGATCACTTTCAAATCATGGCTCTTCGCCTCAACTGATAATGCCTGATCGCACGATTAAAATCTTGGGAGCCCCAGTGGCGTGCGTGACTTACCAGTCGGCGCTCGAAATCGTCAAAGAACTCGCGCGCGAATCGCGACCAACGGCGGTGTGCCCGGCCAACACCCACATTCTGGCCGAAGCGCGGCAAGAACCGGGATTTTGCGCGAGTGATGGGAAGTTCGATATCGTCTTGCCCTTAAGATATCGCCGGTTTCACTGACACGTGCGGACATGATAAACTCGACCGTCGAAAATGGAGATCGACAAAGTAAACGTGCTCGGCGTTGGAATAAGCGTCCTCGATCAGACGCTCGCACGGGAATTTCTTTTTGATGCTGTACGGGCGGGAAAACGTGGATACGTAACGATCACAAATGTCCATAGCGTGAGCGAGGCGCAACACGATGTGGAACTGCGACGCATCTTGAACAACGCTCTGCTCGCCACACCGGATGGAATGCCGCTGGTATGGATGGGGCGCTTGCAAGGACACCGCTCAATTCGACGAGTTTATGGACCGGATCTCGTTTTGAATCTGTGCGAGCATTCACGATCAAGCGGATTCACTCATTTCTTTTTTGGCGGCAAGCCGGGTGTCGCTAACGAGCTAGCGCGTGTCTTGCAAACGCGTTTTCCGGGCTTGCGAATTGCGGGGACCTTTTCTCCGCCGTTCGGACCACTGAACAAGGAGGAGCGTGACGCGGTCGCTAAAGAGGTAAGCGAAACACGACCTGATTTCTTTTGGGTCGGAATCGGTATGCCGAAGCAGGAGAAATTCATGGCCGAGTACATCTCGATCTTGCCGGAGGCGAAAATATTCATCGGTGTGGGTGCAGCCTTTGATTTTTTCACCGGTCGAGTGCGGCAAGCCCCTCGTTGGATGATGCGTCTCGGCTTGGAGTGGCTGTTCCGGCTTTTTCAAGAGCCGAGGCGGCTGTGGCGACGCTATCTAGTCTACAACCCGTTGTTTATTGTTCGCGCGACCGCGCAGTTACTGGGACTGCGAAAGTATTTGCAGGCTTAGCCCAGGGCGGGCACGTTAGGCGCTCTCAGCGATAGAATGACATTCGGCAAGATCGTAGTCTGTGGCGGAGGCGGCTTCATTGGCGGCCATCTGGTCGCCGATCTCCTGCGCCAGGGCAAAAAAGTCCGCGTCGTCGACGTGAAACCGTTTGAGGAATGGTTCCAAATGTTTCCCGAATCGGAAAATTTGCAGCTCGATCTTCGCGAAAAGGAAAGTTGCGAACGCGCCGTCGCCGATGTCGATCTTGTTTACAATCTTGCGGCCGATATGGGCGGGATGGGTTTCATCGAAAACAACAAAGCGCTTTGCATGTTGAGCGTGCTGATTAATACGCATTTGCTGATGGCAGCGAAGGATGCGGGCGTGGGCCGTTTCTTCTATGCGTCGTCCGCGTGCGTTTATGCCGCCGACAAGCAGGCCGATCCCGATGTCACAGCGCTGAAAGAGGACGATGCCTATCCGGCAATGCCGGAGGACGGTTACGGCTGGGAAAAACTCTTTTCCGAGCGGATGTGCCGTCATTTCCGGGAAGATTTTGGTCTAACGACGCGGATCGTGCGTTATCACAACGTCTATGGACCACACGGCACCTACGATGGCGGACGGGAAAAAGCGCCGGCTGCGATTTGCCGCAAAGTGATCGAGGCAAAGCTTTCCGGGAAACATGAAATCGAAATTTGGGGCGACGGAAAACAGACGCGCAGCTTCCAGTGGATCGACGATTGCGTGAAAGGCACGCAAATGATCATGAACGGCGATTTTGCCGAGCCGCTCAATCTTGGCAGCAGCGAGCTGGTCACGATCAATCAACTGGTCGACATGGTGGAACACATTGCCGGATTGAAATTGAAGCGGCGTTACAATTTGTCGGCGCCGAAAGGCGTGAACGGCCGCAATAGCGATAACACGCTTATCAAAAAAGTTTTTGGCTGGGAACCGTCGACGCGATTGCGGGATGGTTTGGAGCGCACTTATCGCTGGATTCATGATCAGATGGTCGGCGCGAAAACGCTGCAGAGCGTTTCGTAACTTGCTCGAACCGGAACGGATCGCTTCATGCGGGCAAGCATAGAGTGGGCGAAAAGAAACCCGAGCGGCCTTCTTCTCCTTTTCACGATCGTCGTGACGTTTGTCTACTTCTTCGGCGTCGTTCCGTTGTTTGCTGATCGCCTGTTCTCGGCGTTCGGGTGGGCGTGGCTGGCGTGGAACCCGGAAACGAACTACGAACACGCAAAGCTCATACCGCTAATCGTGATCGGATTGTTGTGGTACGATCGCAAGAAAATTTTCAACGCGGAGACTGGCTCCTCGGCGTGGGGCTGGGTGTTTCTCGGAGCAGGCTTACTGCTGTTTCTGGTCAGCGCGCGAACTGTGCAGGCTCGGTTCGCACTCGCAGCACTTCCACTCATTCTCTTTGGAGTAGTTTTGTATGTCTGGGGAAAATCGGTCGCTCGAGTTATGCTGTTTCCAATTGCATTCCTCTTTTTCATGGTGCCGTTGAATTTCCTCACCCAGGCCACGGTCAGGCTGCAGTTTCTTGAGACTGCCATTGCGAGCGCGGTCTGCAATCTGATCGGGATCCATGTCAACACGCTTGGGACTGTCGTGAATTCCGCCGATAGCTCATTTCATTTTGAAATTGATGAAGGATGCAGTGGAATCCACTCCTTAATGGCGATCGCAATGCTCGCTGCCATCTACGGACACGTGACACAGGACAAGCTTTGGAAGAAATTAGCGATCTTTGCCGCCGCGCTGCTCTTCGCGGTAATCGGTAATGCCGGCCGGCTGGTTTCGATCTTTGCCATGGGTCGTTGGTTTGGACAGGATTTGGCGGGCGGACCCTATCACAACATTTCGGGCTATCTCTCATTTCCATTCGCGATCGGCGCAATGGTGCTCTTCGCAAAGCTAATCAATATAGAGGTTAGCAAGCCCAACAGCACGACCGCCGCCAAAGAGCCGGTGACGTATGATTACTAAACGATTGCTATCGGTACAGCTAGTCCTCCTTGTGGGATTCGGTGCAATCTTTGTGCTGCCCCATTCTCGAATCTCGAGTCCGGCGGGCATTGCGATGAAATTGCCAATCTGGGTTGGACCGTGGATAGGAGAGGACGCCGAAATTACTGCGAAGGAGGTTGGCGGTTTAGCCAGAGACACTCAGTTCGCAAGGAAACTCTACACTAGTCCTGACGGTGATCGGATTTTTGTGTCAATTGTGCTATCCGGCGACGATATGGCTAGCAGTATTCACCGGCCGGAAAGATGTTTACCGGCTCAAGGATGGAGTCTGCAAAATTCCCAGCGGCAAGTCATCCAAGTCGATCGAGGGAAGGTTCTCCCAGTAACGATACTGCGCAGCGTGCGTCCGATGGGAGATTCTGCGGGCAGAAAATTTATAATAACCAGCCTCAACTACTACTGGTTCGTTGGCTATCAACGAATAACAGCCTCGCATCTGGAGCGGACGCTTTTAGATATGCGCGATCGGCTGATTTACGGGTACGATCAGCGGTGGGCTTATGTGACTGTTGCCGCGGCGGTCACGGAAGGTTGGAGCAAGCCAAACCGTTCGGAATCGGACACGGCCAAGGTGGTCGAGAAGTTCACCGGCGATCTTGTTCGCAAATTGGAATCACCAGACGGCGCTCCGCTTATGTAGGTTAACTGGTGGACTCGAACGGTAGGCTCTCTCTAATAAGTTGATCAATTGCCCGGTCGTTTTGGTTGCGGCGAAATCGTTCGCTCGGCCACGCCCTTGTGCTCGCAGACGTTGGGAAAGCTCCTGGTCTCGAAGAACGCGTTCGCACCCGTTACGCATTTCTGTGGCATCGCCCGTGGGCACCAATACTCCGAATTCATTTCCAAGAATTTCGCGGGGGCCAGAAGGGCAGTCGGTCGAAACGACCGGACATTCGAGCGCGAGGGCCTCGACGATCACTCGGCCCAAGCCTTCAAAATCGGACGATAAGAGAAACAAGGATGCTCTTGCGAAAAAAGGGTAGGGGTTCTCTCGAAAGCCGAGCAAATGAATTCTTTCCCCGATTCCAAGTTTTTTGATTCGCTGTTGCAGTGCTTCGCGTTCTTCACCATCGCCCAAAATAAGAAGCTGAACATCGAAGGTTTCGGACAGCGCGACGACCGCATCGATTGCCAAATCGAATCGTTTCTGTCGCTCTAATCTCCCTGCCGAAACGATCGTCAGCCGCCCGAAAATCCTTTGGTCATCTGAAGACATCGGCTCGCTGGCCAGGCGTTGGATCTCTTCCAAGTCGAACGGGCCGTAAATGACGTCCGTGTTGGGTTTCGGAACACCAAAGCTTTTAATTAGATCGTCGGCTACCCCGTGTGAGACGCATCGAATGAATCTGATCTGAGGATAAATTCGGCGGCAAAGTAGCTTATGCAGCGCCGATTGCTGTATCGTCGAACTCAGTGAAATCTGAACTTCAGCTACAAATGGTCTTTTGCGGAGCGAACAAAGGAACCATGAAATATAAGTAGGGGTAAGTTCCGAGCTGCAAACGACAATGTCCGCGTAGGCTATCAAGCGCCAGAGCCGGAGATACGACGCGACTTTGGCCAACAAACCGTTGTCGGTCGGTGAAAGCACGTTTCCAGGAAAATCTTTGAACACACCAAATGTCGTTGGGTGCATGAGCAACAAAAGATCCGTCGCATAGCCTGCCTTTTTAAGCTCGCGAGCCGAAGAAATCACGTGGCGTTCGGCGCCACCGTTTCCAGTAAACCGGCCGATGAAAAGGATCCGTTTCACCGTGGTTTCCATCCAGACAGATGGTGTAAAGTTCGACCACCGAAAGCAAAATGAAACTTGTTGTCTTTGCGCATACTCCGCCACCGCTGCACGGGCAAAGTTACATGGTCAAACTCATGTTGGACGGCTTGCAACGCGAGGCCGCTGGGGCATCCGATACGAAATCGCCGGGAATTTTTCACGTGGATGCAAAACTATCAGCGAGCGCACAAGCAGTCGGAAAGTTCAAATGGTCCAAATTTTTTTTGTTACTCGGATATTGTTTCACAGCCTGGTGGTATCGATTCGCATACGGCGCTGATACTCTTTATTACATTCCAGCACCCGGAAAGCGCGCCGCGTTGTACCGGGATTGGATCGTAATGTTGCTTTGCCGGCCGGTTTTCAAGAAAACCATTTTCCATTGGCATGCGGTTGGTTTGGGCGACTGGCTTGAGCGCGAAGGCAAGCCTTGGGAGAAAAGAATCAGTCATCGCCTGCTTGGCGGCGTCGATCTTGCGATTGTTTTGTCTGAATTTGCGCGTGCAGACGCGGGTCGCTTTTCGCCGCACGAGATCGAGATCGTGCCGAACGGAATCCCCGATCCCTGTCCTGATTTCAACGAATCTGTCTTACCGGAGCGCCGAAAACGTTTCCGTCTGCGTAACGGACCGGAAGGAGCTACGTTCACTGTGCTGTTTATCGGTGCGTGCACCGCGGCGAAAGGCCTCTTCGCTACGTTGGACGCGGCCGGTTTGATCAATCAGCGCCTTCGAGCACGCAACAGCCCAATTCTTGTGCGATTAATCGTGGCGGGCGAATTCGCATCGGCTGAGGATGAAGCGCGGTTTAAGAAACGAATCGCAAAGCCAGACTTAGCGCAACGTCCGAACCCTCGCGCGACGGAATACGAAGACGCAGTTCACTACGCCGGCCTGGTACAAAACGCGGCAAAGAATCAGTTATTTCGCGAGGCAGATTGCTTGTGTTTTCCAAGCCTTTATCCTGCGGAAGGTCAACCGGTGACGATTATTGAAGCGCTTGCTTTTGGGCTGCCGGTGATTGCAACTCGGTGGCGTGGCATTCCCGAATTGCTCAGCAATTGTGAAGCGCGCCTGGTCAAGAGTCAGGATCCGAGCGAAATCGCGGACGCGCTGGAGTACTTGGCTCAATCAGAAATCACAGCCGAAAATCGCCAGACATTTCTGGCCCGCTACAGCTTGGAGAAATATCTCGACGGATTGAATCGAGTTTTTGCTGAGGTGTGATTACACAGAGCCGCGACGCGATACCAAAGCAGTTTCCGCTAAAGCCGGCTGAAGCCTTCGCTGAGGAGCCGACTCGAGCAAATCTTTCTCCCGTTCTTTAACTCCGCTCAATTGACTCGCCGCGAGGCCGATAACACTCCAAAATAGAATTCCACCCATGGGCCCCTCGAGCACGACGCCAAATAAGGCAGCGCCAAGAAGATTAATGAGTGCACACCAGTGGGCCAAGTTTTCTTGCGGCTGCTGACCACGAGCGACCGAGCGCGCGCCCTGAAAGGCCATTCGAATAATCAAAAAGAGAATTACCAAGAATGGTGCTAAACCAGTTACACCCATTCTACCAAGAATGGTCAATAAAATATTGTGCGGACTTCGCGCCGTAAGGTCTAGATTCTGATTTGCATAGTAGGTTCGCAAAAAACCAGCTGTGAGGTCGTAGCCGAACCCAAGACCGAACCACGGACCTTTCTGCATCGTCTCGTCAAAGACTGTTTTCCACCAGACCGCTCGAAACTGATTGTTCGCGGCTGACATGTCGCCAATGTCGCTGCTATAGTGGCCCCGACCGGAAAAATCCACTATGGAAGACATGCGGTCAGTAAGCTTGGCGAAAAACGCGGATTGAGATTCCAGATGACCGAACTCTATTAAGGCGACTGCCAGCAAAGCAACCATTGCGATGCTGAGCTGATAAACAAGGAATTGCGGACGTCTCGCTAACACCAATAATGCTGTCGCCGCTATGAAACCAAAAAGCGCGGCACGAGACATCGGAAACAACATCAGGATCAATGAAAGCAGTGCGCAGATTCTAAAAAAGACTCGGATGACACCGCGAGTAGGTGTCAAAAAGAAATAAAATGCACCCATTCCCAAGAAAGTTGTGAGAAGATCGCCTTTATATTGAATCAGCGGATATCCCCGAAAACTCGTCTTCTCCAAGAGTTCAGGGGCCGAAATCGCTAGGACAGCGATTGGAATTAGCAAGACGAATCCCATGAGCATCATGCGTTCGACAAATTTGCGCGCGCTAACATTTTTTCCAATTTGGTAGGCAATGAAAAAGAAAATCGTGTAATAGACGACTGCTGAGTCGCGAATCGCTGTAGTCACTAATGTGCTACCGCTTAGCATCACGGTGTCGAGATATAAGCGAACGCCGCCGACTAACAGAAACGCGACTATTAGCCAGGCCAGGCGGATTTGTGGAATTGTCCGCTCGCGTGTAAGGGCACCTCGGATCGCGACGAAAAAGGCACAAGCAATCATGCCGACCTCACCCACGTACAATGGCGAGTTTGGACGAATACTGAGCTGAGCAAATCCGTGGTTTCCAACGATATAACCGAAGATAAGAAATCCGAGAATCAATGCTTCAAAACGCACCGTTCGGAACAAAGCGAGATAAATGAATGTTCCTACGCAGCCCCCTGCTACCACTGTTGGCAACATCCATGAACTCTGCCCGATCTGCACCCCAAGAATAATGGCGACAAGTAATCCAAGAATCGCGACAACGATCGATTTGGCGACGGCGGACACCGGCGACCAGTGCCACCCAGCAAGTAAAAAGTCAACCCCCGCTAGCTAATCATTATGTGCTGTGATAAACAGCAACGGTTTCTGCTGCGCATTTCTCCCAGGAGAATCTTGAGCTGTTTTCACGTCCCGCTGCTATGAGTTCAGATCTTAACGAATCATTAGTCAAAACTCGTTGCATGGCTTGCAGATAATGCTCCGGCGTTAAGTCAACATATAATGCGCCTTTCCCACCTACTTCTTGAAGACTAGCAATAGGCGAGCAGATAACCGGGCAACCGCATATCTGAGCTTCTACAACCGGTAGCCCAAACCCTTCATACTTTGAAGGAAAGATCAACGCGAGTGCTTTGCGGTACAGGTAGAAGAGCACGCCATCTGGTTGCTGGCCAAGAAATAGCCAGTTACTTGGTGCCGGACCTTCTCTAGGTACACCTTCCCACCGCGCACCTACGACGACCAATGGTGGTAAAGCCTGCTCACGGGCTGCCGCCAGGCCGTAAACCGCTCGGAGCAATGCCAAGTTCTTGCCGGGTTCCAGAGATCCTACAAAAAGAAAAAAAGTAGGTGGGAGCTCGACGCCCAGTCGGGACAAATCAGAAATGTTTGATTGGCCAGGCTTGTCTATGCCATGATGAATGACATGTAATTTGCTCGCGGGAAGGCCCAACAGCTTCATCGCCTCATCCGCCGTGAACTGGCTAACGCATATTATGGCGTCCGCTTGAGTGGTCTTTCTTGTTCGACGTGCGCCTGAGAATGCGCCCCATCGCCTGTAGCGTTCTGGATGTCGAATGACTGCCAGGTCGTGAAGTGTTACAACATTCCTGACATCATTTGGAGGGGAGATGAAAAACCCCGCTGCAGAATGAAGGATGTCAACGCGCTCGCGACGAAGCATGGATGGCGCAACAAGCGGTGCCCATATAAGGTCACGATAGAATGTTTTGAGACTTCGCTGCGGCTGTCGATACGTTAGATTTTCAACCGGCCACGCGAGGTTGAAAAACTCTAATTCGGGATGAGCCAGAGTGCTTAGCCCCTTTTTCAATCCCTTAATGTATCGGGCAGTGCCTGCACGTGTCATGTACAGCGCGTTCGTATCGAGCGCGACCCGAATCATTCGCCTGATCCTAGACCCTCTGGCATTTCCAATGTTCCACGAAATCCATCACACACACCACGCCAGAACCAGCGCAGCTTGGTCCAACGCTTCCGCACGACGAATGCCGCAGTATAAAACGCTAACCGACACGGACTGCTGATCGTCAGATAGAACCATTTTGCAGCAAGCGGCGCGTAACGCTTTACAATTACGATTCGATTTCGCGCAATTAGGTAATGCTTTAACGGACTAGTAGTCCCTTCGCTTAAACCGCGCCTCGTGCTAGCCGAGCCCTTGTGCCGAACAACGCTTTCCGGTACGAGGACGGTTTCGAATCCGGCTCGTTGCGCCCGCAGCGAAAGATCCGTGTCTTCGAAATACGAGAAGAGTTTTTCGTCAAACGTCCCAATAGCTTTCAATATGCGAACAGGAACAAGCATGCTGCATCCGGTCACGTATTCAGTTGGTACAGGCGAAGAGTCCATTTCTAACCGACGAAGGTGCTTAAACGATCCCGTAGCAAAATTGATATTTGCGCCCGCAAACTCGACCGATTCATCCAATGCCTTAATACAGGAACACGCGAGCCCAATTCGCTGATTCTCCTGTACTGCGGCAATCAACGGCGTTAGAAAGTTGGGCTCAACTTCAGTGTCGTTGTTAAGAAAGAGGATATAGTCAGCTCCATTTACCAGTGCCTCCCTGATTCCAAGATTGCACCCGCCGGCAAATCCGACGTTCCGAGGAAGGCGAATCATCTTTGTTTCTGGAAATGCGCGTTGAATTTCCGGTGTCTCGTCAATATCGGAACCGTTGTCGATTACGACAATCTGAACCGTTAGATCTTTGCTCTCGATGTGTGAGAGAGATGCAAGGCAGTTCAGCGTATCGTGGGTGCCATTCCAATTTAGAATGACGATCGAGAGCGAGCTTTGCCGTATCTTCAAATTGGTAAACTCGCGTTACTCAATTGCAATTGTCTGAAAGGCGGCAAACGATGGTAGGATGAGCTAAGCACAATGGATGGGTTCTGCCGTATTTGCTCAGAGTCTTCTAACGGTTCCATTTATCAGTGTTATGAGAAAATGTTTGGATGGGGAGACACGTTCAAATATTTTCAGTGCGCCCGTTGCGGCTGCCTCCAAATTGTCGAGGTCCCCACTGATTTAAGCCGATTTTACCCACCATATTACTACAGCTTTCGCACCGGGTTGGCACCGCAGCACGGAATAAAATCATGGTTGGCGCGCAAGCGGGATCTGTTCGCGCTTGCCGGCGTCGGCCACATCGGCAAGCTTATTTCAAGAATTGCGCCTCCTCGACCGGAAGTTACTTGCTTGAGGCATTCTGCCGTGAATCCAGAGCTGCGGATTCTCGATCTAGGCTGTGGGGGCGGACACTTGTTGAGCATCTTGCGGAGGGCGGGATTCGAGCGATTGGCGGGTGTTGATCCGCTTTTGCCAAATGACATATGGCTGTTTCCCGATCTTCAACTGCGCAAGGCAACGCTTGATATGATGTCGGAGCAATTCGATATCATTATGCTCCATCACGTACTGGAGCATTTAGCCTCACCGCTTGAAACGCTCCAACAATGCGCGCAAAGGCTTCGTCCGGGCGGGAAGATCGTACTTCGTTTTCCGACAGTAGATTCGAATGCGTGGGAGCAGTATCGCACAAATTGGGTTCAACTTGATGCCCCGCGCCATCTATTGCTGCATTCCCGCCGTAGCGTTACCACCGTCGCAGAACGAGCCGGGTTAGAGGTTCGAAAGTGGTGGTGTGATTCCACTGCGTTCCAATTTTGGGGAAGTGAGTTGTATCAAAAGGGCGTCCCGCTCTTCGATGCCGAAGGCGGAGCCACACGGCCAGACCAGCATTTCACGAAGATGCAAATGCGGGAATTTGCGAGGGCGGCGGAAAATGCAAATAAGCTCGACCGGGGAGATCAAGTAGCTGTTGTCTTAAGTGCCGCCGAAGACGCGAAGCGCACAGCGACTTAGATACGAATTGGCGTTCGAGGATACCGTCTCCAGTATTCCGACCACGACAGCCCAAGCCCGCGGATGGCCCGATAGACTGGCCACCAATTATTGGCGCACGCTTGGACGCAACCTTGCGCGAGGAGCATTCCCCAAACTCCGAAGCGCGGCGTTAGGAGCAAACTAAATAGAACGGTTCCCGCACCGGAAAATAAAGACAGCGCTACAAATGGATTCTGGTTTTCAGAAATCACCAAGGACGCATAGAGAATGTGATGCATAGTCAGCCCAAGTATCAAAACTGTGAGTGCGAGCTGACCAGTCGGCAGGAGCAACGTTTTCGAGCCAATCAGCTCCAGGAAATAATTACCTGTAGCGAGTAAGAGCAGCCCGCCCAATACGTAAACCAGGATCGAGACGCGTGTCCTTTGAATCCAGATATCTACGATGGTATTCGTCTGGCCAGTCGCCCGGAGTTGATTTATGAGCGGTAGTTTGATTAGCGCAAAGGTCGAGGCAGCACTTGTGAGCAAATTTATCAGATTGAGGCATAGTCCGTAAGATCCTGTAACCTGCAGATCTAGAAAGGCGCTGCAGATTAACGTGTTTGCAGAGAGAACGAAGAACCCGCCGAGGCTGACGAGCCCACTCCGCCATGCGGTCGGCCAAATCTTGGCAATCAGAGGGAACTGCACCGATGTTCGCGAATTGAGGTGACGTCCAGCGAGGCGTATGAAAGATCTGCGGCCGACTTGTCGCAGGAAGATGCCGCCAACGATCACACCTAGCGTGAGCGCCCATATATCAAGACGTGCAAGTAATCCGGCTCCGGTGACGGCGAGATTCAAAAGGGCCGAGCCACAGAGAATCTTCTGCGCGGACTTCACTCCGTTGATACCTGATAGCAGAGCAGGCCAAAGATCGCCTGTTACGTTCAAGAATCCGCCAACGACAAAAAAAACGTAGCAAAATCGCAGGGAGTTTGCATCAGCCAGAGTTTGCGTCTTATACCAAATCCATGCGCCACCGCCAAAGAGCATGATCAACCCGGAGGCAATTGCCAAAGCGCGGTAATAGATCCGCATTGTCGAAACTAAGCAGCCAAGCAATTCGTAGTTTGGCTTCGTGCCAGTGTTTTCGCTTTCCTCTAACTGAGCGATGCCGAATGCCTTGAGTTCCTTCGCTCCACCCCAGAGATATCCTGCCGCTCTCGTTACGGCAGGGCTAAAACCAAGGTCAAACAATGTGGCAATTCCTTGCAGCGTGAGAAACACGTACCAGAGTCCAAGATGATCGCTCGGAAGTTTTCGTACAACGAGCGGCAAGACGAGGACACCGCCGGCTAAGCGCAGAACGGTGCCGATCAAACTCCAAGCGACCGCAGATTGGGTTGCTCGCGTAAGAAAACCTCTTACGTAAATCCAGCGTGATTGAATCCCTGTTTCCAAGTCGTTGAGAAGCTGAGCAGTTTGAGGCAGCGGTTTTCCGGCGGGCAGAATAGCAGACTAAATGCCCTCGCCCAAATGGGATGAAGACCGTTGAGCAAGAGTTGAGCGGGAGTTGGGGAGTTGAGCAAGAGTTGAGGAATTGAGATGGCGAAACGCCGAACTATCGAACCTGACTTCTCTCCTCAACGACTCAACTCGCCGGTGCGCCATTCGACCAGACCTGTTCCCGACCAGTGGCCGAACGAGGTCAAATCGAGTTTCGGCCGTGCGATGTCCTGCCAAATGGCGAGCATGTTCCAAAAGCGAATGTCGTCCATGACGAGGAGAAGGGGTTTTCGAAAATCAATGGTTTCCAGTTGCCGGAGCAATTTGCGCTCGAAGATGCCGTCCTTCGGTCCGTCGACGAACAGCAATTCCGTTTCTTGAATCAGGCTGCAGTGTAACTCGAACGCGGCCGGGTCAGACAGATCACCAATTTGTTGTCGCAGTCGATCATCCGCAAAATCGTCCGGCCGCAGAAAAGTATCTGACACTGACTCCCAAGGAACAATGTCGAAGGTAACGATTTTTCCGGCCGAGGGCAGAAATTTTTTGAGCGCAAGGGCTGACAGACCGCGAAATGTCCCGATTTCAAGAACGCGTTTCGGTTGCAACAATTTCACCAGGGCGGCCAGCAACCGGTAGTGTTCGCCCGGCCAAATCCGGGTGAAATCATTGGTGTCGGAATCGACCCGGCTACTGAGGTCCGGTAATTCGGTATGCCAGGCTTCTTGCGCGGCGCGCAGAGCAAGATCGATCAGATAATCGCTTGGTCGGCCGTAAGTATTCAGTGTGTCATAAATCATGGAGTATTCGCCATGACCAGCGCGCGGATTCGGAAGGACGAGTTTGACGGCGCGACGCTGAATCGACCGAACGGCTCTCTTGAAAAACCTCATGAAATGCGGAAACACGGAAAGCTGAAATCGGAAAGCGAGAAATTGGAACTCATTAGAAAGCGGAAACGCGGAAAGCTGACATCACGAAAAGCTGAAACACGCAACGCTGAAAGCTGAAAATCAGGCATGCAATGTTGCTTTGCTGCGTTTCGCCATAGTCACAAAAATCGAGATCAGTTCGTTCGTCTCAAGCAGGAGGTCTTTGATCTTCTCGTTGGAGATACCACAGTCGTCGGGAAGAAGTTCCAACCAAAGGTCCGTCTCGTCCGCCTCTTGAATACAGACTTCCAGTTTCGAGATAAACTCGCTCGTCGTCCGAGCTCGTGATGCTTCGCGAAAGTTTGCGGCGACTGAGGTGCCGGAGCGAAGCAGTTGCCGGCCGATCACCTGCGCTTCTGCTCGTTGCTTTGGTAGTGCGACGTAAAGCCGAACAACCGCCGATGCGTAGTTTGTCGTCCGCTGTCGGAGCTCATCTGAAGATCGGCTCACTTCCAAATTACAACATTTGGACCGCGCAACTTAAAGGCGAATTGTGTTTCTCCGATTTCAGTGTTCAGCTTTCAGATTTCTTTGTTTCCGCTTTCATTAACGAGCTCAATTTTCAGCGTTTCAGTTTTCCCGCTTTCCGCTTTCATTAACCCATGGCTGAGAAGAGCGCACTGATCACTGGAATCACCGGACAGGACGGCTCGTACTTGACCGAGCTGCTTTTGCAAAAGGGCTACGCCGTTCACGGGATCGTGCGCCGGACGAGCAACCTGCTCCGTTCGCGGATCGAGCATTTGCGGCGGGACCCAAAGATTTATGGGAAGACTTTGTTCCTCCAGTACGGCGATTTGTCGGACACGACGACGTTGCGCCGAATTTTTCGCGAGGTTGGCCCGAGTGAGGTTTATCATTTGGCCGGACAAAGCCACGTCGGATTGAGCTTCGAGATTCCGGAATCGACTTGTGACGAAGCCGGAATGGCGACGCTGCGCTTACTCGAGATCGTCCGGGATCAATCGCCGAGTGTGAAATTTTATCATGCGTCGACTTCGGAAATTTTCGGGAACGCGTCTGAATCGCCGCAAACAGAA
>Ga0193751_1000107_pt1 | contig 73932 bp, 65 predicted proteins | sample L1c2metaG_FD_143050 | JGI IMG/M metagenome (GOLD analysis project Ga0193751, IMG submission 143050) | Soil microbial communities from a riparian zone of the East river system, Colorado, United States - L1c2 | ecosystem: Environmental > Terrestrial > Soil > Riparian zone | place: USA: East River...
AACGTAACCGGGCGGCGCGCCGATCAACCGCGACACGGTGTGACGCTCCATATATTCCGACATGTCGAACCGGATCAGCTCAACGCCAAGCGTCGCGGCAAGCTGCTTGGCGACCTCGGTCTTGCCGACGCCGGTCGGGCCCGAGAACAGGTAACAGCCGATCGGCTTTTCCGGCTCGCGCAAGCCGGCACGGGCCAGCTTGATCGAAGCCGACAGCGCTTCGATAGCCTTACTCTGCCCGTAGACCACACGCTTGAGCGTCTCTTCGAGGTTCTTGAGGACCTCGGCGTCGTCCTTGGAAACGGCTTTGGGCGGAATGCGCGCCATCGTCGCGATGGTCGTTTCAATTTCCTTTAATCCGATGGTCCGCTTACGCCGGTTTTCCGGCAGCAGCATCTGCGCCGCACCCGACTCGTCGATCACGTCGATCGCTTTGTCCGGCAGCTTGCGGTCATGAATGTAACGCGACGACAGCTCGACCGCCGCCTTGATGGCGTCGCTGGTATATTTGAGCTTGTGATAATCCTCGAAATACGGCTTCAGCCCTTTGAGGATTTCAATCGCATCCGGAATGGTCGGCTCGTTGACATCGATCTTCTGGAAGCGCCGGACCAATGCCCGATCCTTTTCGAAGTACTGACGGTATTCCTTGTAGGTCGTCGAACCGATGCAGCGCACCGTGCCGGAGGCAAGCGCCGGCTTCAGCAGATTCGATGCGTCCATGGCGCCGCCGGACGTCGCACCGGCGCCGATGACGGTGTGGATCTCATCGATGAACAGGATCGCACCCGGATAGGCTTCGAGCTCCTTGATGACCTGCTTCAGGCGCTCCTCGAAGTCGCCGCGATAGCGTGTGCCGGCAAGCAACGTGCCCATATCGAGCGCGAACACCGTCGCGTTGCGCAACACGTCGGGAACCTCGCTGTGCACGATACGGCGCGCCAGTCCTTCGGCGATGGCGGTTTTGCCGACGCCGGCTTCGCCAACGAATAGCGGATTGTTCTTCTGCCGCCGGCACAGCACCTGGATGGTGCGATTGATCTCCAACTCGCGGCCGATCAGCGGATCGATCTTGCCCTCGCGCGCCTTCTTATTGAGATTGACGCAATAGGCATCGAGCGCATCGCCCTTTTTCTTTGGCTCGTCGCCGGATTTGCTGTCTGCGTCCTCATCGGCGCCGCGCACCGGCCGCGCCTCGGACATGCCCGGCCGCTTGGCGATGCCGTGGCTGATGTAATTCACCGCGTCGTAGCGCGTCATGTCCTGCTCTTGCAGGAAATAGGCGGCATGGCTTTCGCGCTCCGCGAAAATCGCGACGAGCACGTTCGCGCCAGTCACTTCCTCACGGCCGGACGATTGAACGTGAATGACCGCGCGCTGGATAACGCGCTGAAATCCTGCGGTTGGTTTGGAATCCTCCGCACCGTCGGTCACCAGATTGTCCAGTTCCGACTCAAGATAAGCGATCAGACTGCGGCGCAGCTTCTCCAGATCGACGTTGCACGCGCGCATGACGGCGGCGGCGTCTTGATCTTCAATCAGCGCCAAAAGCAGGTGCTCGAGCGTCGCGTATTCGTGGTGACGCTCGTTAGCGAGCGCAAGCGCCCGATGAAGCGACTGTTCAAGGCTGCGCGAAAAAGTAGGCATTTCCCTTGCTCATGCTTGTATTGAACGGTTCTCCCGGAATCACTTCTTCTCCATTATGCACTGCAAAGGATGCTGGTGTTTGCGGGCAAAGTCCATAACCTGCGTCACTTTGGTTTCCGCGACCTCGTATGTATAAACACCGCATTCGCCGATGCCGTGTTGATGTACGTGCATCATGATACGATGCGCCGTTTCGTGGTCTTTATTGAAGAAGCGCTCGAGGACGTGGACCACGAACTCCATCGGCGTGTAGTCGTCGTTCAGCAGTAGCACGCGATAGAGGTTAGGCCGCTTGGTCTGCGGCCTGGTCTTGGTAATGACCGCGGTCCCGGGCGCGCCATTGCCTTTACGCTTACGATCGTCATCCGCCAGGCGGGCTGGTGGAACATAAAAGGTAACGTCAATCGGCGGCATTGGTTCGTTCGACTTCCGGACTAGTAGACGATCGACGACTGGCGCGTTTGCCGGTCACCGTTGTCTTCGAGAATCCCGACCCAGCTCGCAAAATTAGCGCGGATCACGCGACGAATCGATAGAGCAACAACCAGGCTAGAGGCGCCTATCGGCCGCATCGGATACGTAACTGCGCAGTCTTTCGAAACGCCGGCGAGAGGGTCAAATAGGCTTGCTGCCGCCGAGCACAAGATGTCGCCGGAATCGTCGGAGTGACGACCAATCGTCATGACCCGGCATCTCAGTTGTAGGCCGAACACGGCTCATTTCCACAGGCTCGAAGTAACGCCGCCCACGCTCGGGCCACGGAGATCGGCTCTAGCATTACGCTCCCGTCCCCGCATCGGCGCTGAATTCAACGCACACGGCATTAACCGGTTTGCCTTGAAAAGGCCGTTTGGGGTGAGGATGATATCTATGGTGCAGCGCACAAAAGTACCAGGGGTGACGGCGCGGCAACACTTAACCGTTTCGCAACCGCGTCTTCCTAACCTGCTTGAACGTGTTGTTGGGGTAACGACCGAGTTTGGGGTGGTGTCCGTCGCCTGCGCTAAGACGCGGAAAATACTTTTTCGTTGGCGCGACGAACAACGTTCCCGGAGCAGTGAGAAGTGAGGGGCCGCCTTAGGGTGAGGCGTGCGTTCAGGGACGGGGTTATAAATGGCATCGGTGGATTTCGAGGCCCGTTCCGGGCTTCGTTACTGCCTGTTAGCGAGCGCGGCGATCGCTGCGGCGCTTACCATAACCAGCGATGTAGCTGACGCACGGCGGCATCATCGTAGCCATGCGCATCACGCGCATGCTGGGCGGAGTCATCACCGTCAAGCCCGTCTCGAAGACTATTCACCGCCATTCGCATCGATCGTGCTGGACGGTAACAGCGGCGCAGTGCTGCAGGCCGCCAGTCCCGACGCTTTGCGCCATCCTGCCTCGCTGACTAAGGTGATGACGCTATACCTGCTGTTTGAGCGCCTTGAATCCGGCCGGCTCAAGCTCGACAGCCCGCTTAGAGTCTCGGAGCACGCCGCCGAGCAAGCTCCGACCAAGCTCGAGCTGAAACCGGGCCAGGCCATTACGGTCGAGGACGCGATCAAAAGCATCGTCACCAAGTCCGCTAACGATGCCGCCGTCGCCGTCGCCGAAAATCTGGCAGGCGATGAAGACAATTTCGCCAAGCTGATGACGCAAAAAGCACATGCGCTCGGCATGGCGCATACAAAATACGTGAATGCCTCGGGTTTACCCGACGACGACCAAATCACCACCGCGCGCGATCAGGCCCTCCTCGGACGCGCCATTCAGGAGCGATTTCCGCGCTATTACAAGTTTTTCTCGACGGAAACTTTTGTTTATCACGGCGAGGCCATGCGCAATCACAACCATCTGCTCGGAGCAGTCGATGGTGTAGACGGAATCAAAACCGGCTTTACGCGCGCGTCCGGATTTAACCTGCTTACGTCATTGCACCGTGATGGCCGTTATCTCATCGCCGTGGTGATGGGAGGTCCATCGGCATCCGAACGCGACGAGCGCATGCGCGAGCTTATCGGCGCGCATATCAAGGAAGCGGCCCTGCGGCGCACGGCGCCAACGATCGTTGAGGTGGCCGAACGGCGCGACGAGCCTGCAACAAAAATTCCGGCGACTCGCGCTGACCGCACGGTGACGGCAAGCGTCGATTCGCGCGTCGTAGCCGGATCGAATGATCCGATCCGCCCGCTACTAGTGAAAACTATCTCCTATCGAACCGCACCAGCACAGACCGCATCGCTGACGCCGATGCCGGCGCTGATTCCCGTCGCGGCGCTCGCCTCCGCCGCGCAACCAGCCGCCGCCCAACCTGCCGCTCCCGCCCAAGCCGCGGCTCGCGCGAGTCCGCAATTGCGCGCCGAGATCGCATCTGCAGCGCCAAGCATCGATTTGAAGGCGGCGGCCCAAATGACGTCCCAAGTGGCGCCTCAAGTGGCATCCCAAGTGACGCCCCAAATGACAGCCCAAGTGGCAGCCCAAGCCGAGCCGCTGCCGCCGACAAGAATGCTCGCCGAGCGCGCACCGGCAAAATTGGCTGAAACGGCGCCGGTTCAGATGCAGCCTGCGCAGATCGAGCCGGCTCCCGCCGAGGCCCGCACCATAATGCCGAGTACAACTGCTTATTCCGCCCCCGCAACCCACGCGCACGGCGGATGGCTCATTCAGATCGGCGCCTTCGACGATGAAGACCAGGCGAAGCAGCACTTGAGCGCCGCGCAGATCAAGGTCCACGCCCCGCTCGCTGCCAAAGATCCGTTCACCGAACGGGTCCAGAAAGGCGATAAGGCGCTTTACCGCGCACGGTTTGCTGGCTTCGACAAGTCGACCGCAGAAGCTGCGTGCCGGGCCCTTAAACGCAGCGACTTTGAATGCATGACACTGAAAAACTAAGAAGCGCCGCTTAAAGAGCGCCGGGTGTTCATGACGATCACCCAAGAATCCAGGGAACGTCGACGAAGGACAGAAGACCACGCGAGGTCCGTACGGAGTACCTCAGCGATGGCGGCGCAGCAGCACGTCCTTGGCCTCATTAATTCGGGCCGCGAGATACGTCGTCCCCCCTTGGTCGGGATGCAGTTTCTTCATGAGCGCCCGGTGCGCGCGGCTAACCTCGTCCAGGCTCGCCCCGGGCTGAATGCCAAGGACCTGATAGGCCTCGTGTTCAGTCATTTTGCCGGACGCCGTGCGCCAGCCCGCCGTACCCGCATCACGCTGTGCGTGCTCACGCCAGCCGGTGTTCCTGCCGTCAAGATAAGCTGCCAATAGGCTGAGCGGCCAAGGCAGCGCCTCGGCTAACAGATAGATTCCAAAAAGCCCGAGCCCGAGGCCGACGGCCAAATCGCCGCGCGCGAGCAGAACAGCGGCAATGATGAGCGCCAGCGTGCCGCCCATGCGCTGGCGGCTCGTGTTCAGGAATCCACCTTGGCGCGATTTTTTGGCAGCCCAGAGCAAAAGCAGGAGAACGGCGACGCCGACGAGAATAGGCATTGGACCTATATAGCCAATTCAGCGGCAGGGCGGCGCCGAGAATTCAGTCCGCGAGCAAATCATAGGTATCGAGCGGCTTTCCCGTGGCTGCGATCCATTCCGCGCGCGCGGCGGCGCGACGCTTGCCGCGCTCGTCGATTGGCAGCCGCAGCGCATCGATCAAGACCTTCACCTCGTCGCGGGCGGTGACGTGCGAACTGTTGGGCCGCAGACCGAGTGTATCCTCGTTCAGATCGTCGAGCGCGGTGAGCCCGCGCGGGAAGAATTCGCGGTAGACCACCCGCTCGGCAAAACCATCGACGGTGCGGAAACCAAGCTGCTTGGCCAGGGCATCAACCCCCTCCCCGACCAGCCGCCGGTTGCGTGAGCCCAAGGTCGAAAGCCGATTGCGCACGACCACCCAGTCGGTCAGACCGCCATCCACCAGACGGCGCTGGCGGCGCGCTTCGCGGACCATCTCGGCATAATGGCTAACCCCCGCCACCTCGAAACTGATCGGATCGATTGTGCCGAGAACGTCGAAGTCGACAAAACTGTCGTTCAAGGGCGTGATCAGGGTGTCCGCCATCGAATGGGCGAGACGCATCATGTAGGAATCGTTCCCCGGCGTATCGATGACGACAAAGTCGTGACTTTGCTCGACCGAGCTTACCGCCTGAGCAAACGCAGCGAATTCTTGGGCTTCGATTTCATCGAGCCGCATGCCGCTGCCGCGTGCGACACAATAATGCACAGGGATTTCCAGTTTAATGCCGCTACGCGCGGCCCATTCCCGGCGGTTCTCGATATAGTGGCTGAAGCTCTTCTGGCGTGAATCGAGATCGATCGTGGCGACCCGCTGGCCGGCCTGCAGCAGTGCGACGGCGACGTGTATCGCCGTGGTCGACTTCCCGGAGCCGCCTTTTTCGTTCCCAAGGACAATGACATGCGCCGAGAACGGACGGCCAAGCTCCGCCTGCATCAACATAGGACGCAACCCCTGCGTTGCCACTACTCTCGGAATTTGCAACGCGTAGCGTCAAGATACAGCATCGATCGAAATAAGTTAATCATAAACAAATGATGCACTGACGAAACGCGCCCGGGTGTGCTCACGCTGCAACGTCGTCATGAAAACTTCGAGACGAACCAAGCATCTTCCGCGCGTCATCCGCACCGTACCCGCGCTGCGCCGCGCCGTGGCGAATTTCCGCGCGCGCGGCGGTAAAATCGCATTGGTGCCGACCATGGGCGCGCTCCACGAAGGGCATTTTTCGCTCATAGGCAGGGCGCGAAACCGTGCCGATCGGGTGATCGTCTCGATATTCGTTAATCCGGCCCAGTTCGCCCCGAACGAAGACCTCAACACCTATCCGCGCTCCTTTGACGCCGATATTGCCGCCTTGGCGGAACTCAAAGTCGAACTGGTCTGGGCGCCTGCGGTGCCAACGATGTATCCGGCCGGCTTCGCCACGCGAATCGTACCGGAGGGGCCGGCCACCGCCGGGCTCGAAGATGCCATCCGCCCACATTTTTTCGCTGGCGTAGCGACTGTGGTCGCCAAGCTCCTGATCCAATGCGAGCCTGACATCGCAGTATTCGGAGAGAAGGATTATCAGCAGCTCAAAGTCGTTACGCAACTTGCCCGCGATCTCGACCTCAAATGCCGTATTCTCGGTGTGCCGATCGTGCGCGAGCCCGATGGCTTGGCGCTATCCTCGCGCAACCGTTACCTGAGCCCGAGCGAACGGCAAGCCGCGCCAATGCTTTACCGCGCGCTCAAAGAATGTGCCGGAAAGATTGCCTCGGGCGCGCCGCTTGACGCTGTGCTCGACTATGGGCGGAAGGCGATCGCGCGCGCCGGCTTGCGACTCGATTATTTCGAGGCCCGCAATGCCAATACACTTAAGTCGCTCACCGCGCCGAGTGGCGAGCCGATTCGACTCCTCGCCGCAGCGCAGATCGGTACGACGCGGCTGATCGATAATGTCGCGGTGTAGTTCAAGCCGATCCTATTTCGCCGCAGCCAGTTTCATTGGATCTCTTACGTTCGGATAGGTCTCGAATTCCTCGCTCCAAAGCTGGCCATCGCTCTTCACCACTTTGCGGATGTAGATGTTACTGACGATGTCGCGGGTGTCCGGATCGATGGAAACCGGACCCCGCGGGCTTTCCCAGGCCATGCCTTTCATCGCCGCGATCAACGCCTCGCCCTCGGAATTGCCGCCGGTCTTTTTCAGCGCCTCATAGATCAGATGCAAGCCGTCATAGCCGCCGAGCGAAACGAAATCCGGACGGAAGCCGTTCGCCTTTTGAATGCCCGCCACATAGGTCTTGTTGAGCGCGGAATCGTGCGCGGCGGAATACGGCCCGGCGGTAATCATCCCGACCATCTGATCGCCCATATTGTTGAGATCGTCGTCATCGGTAAGGTCACCCGGACCGATGACTTTGATGCCCGATCTAGCTAGCCCGCGTTCGGCGAATTGTTTGGCGAAAATCGGCGCCTGCGTACCCGGAAAATAGATAAAGGCGGTGTCCGGCTTTATATCGCCAATGCGCTGCAAGAACGGCGCGAAGTCTGGATTGGCAAGCGGTATGCGGATCGATTCCGCAATTTCGCCGCCGACTTGTTTGAATCGTGTCGTGAACGCCGTTTCCGCCTCAACGCCTGGCGCCCAATCGTTGACCAGGGTGACGATGCGCTTGCTGCCGTTCTTGGCTGCCCATTCGGCGAGAACCCACGATTGCGGAGCCAAAATAAATCCGGCGCGCACAAAATAGGGTGATTTTGTCGTCGTGATCGAGGCGCCTGAACTCATCACCAAAGTGGCTTTCTTGGATTCGGTCACAAGCGGCGCGATGGCGAGCGCCGTCGGCGTGATGCCGATGCCGAGGATGTCGACCTTTTGGTCGACAATCATCTCCTGGATAAGCCGGCGCGCATTATCGGCAACCCCGCCGTCGTCGCGGATCGTGATCTGAATCTGGCGACCAGCGACAATGTCACCGTGCTGTTGCATGTAGAATTTGAGCGCGGCCTGCAATTGCCGACCCACCGCGTTGAAGCCGGCGCCGGTCAGCGGCATGCTGATGCCGATCTTCAGCGGCGTTTCCGCAGCTGCAGTATGGGGTAGCAATCCGCTTGCCGTTGTCGCCGCGATCCCCTTAAGCACTGTCCGACGCAGCATTTAGGCCCCTCCCCGCTTGATCTCGTATCCGCGCGCGGCGGTGAAGTCACACGATCATTCAGCCGCCTCAAGGTGTGGAATCTCCGGCCGCTCGCCTTCCGCCTTGCCAGTGATCGGCGGCTTCGGCAGGCGCGCCTCTCCACTTTCCATGACGAATGCATGGTCGAGCGAATACCACGGCGGTTTCACGTCCGAGACTCGCGGGCAGGCCTCATCGTGGCGGACGTAATCGCCGATCAAATGACGCGTGACACCGAACTGCACATCGGTGTCGATGTGCTCATCGTCGGGTACGTAGAGTTGCGAAATCAAAGTTTTGAAGCCGGGCTTGTAAGTCAAAAAATGTAGATGAGCCGGCCGCATATTATGGCGGCCCTGGGCCCGCAATAATTCGCCGACTGGACCATCGATCGGGATCGGATAGCCGGCCGGTTTGACGCTACGGAAGCCGATATGGCCGTTGGCGTCGGTGGTGAATTTGCCGCGCAAATTCATATCAGCCTGAACCGGATCCTGGTTCTCGTAAAAACCCTCCGGCGACGACTGCCAGATATCGACCTCGGCGCCCGCGATCGGCTTGCCGTTGGCGTCTTGAAACCGGGCATCGACGAACAATGCCGGGCCAGGCGTCGGCGAACGCACGATCGAGCCGCCGTTGGGCGTGCGCGGGGAATTCATCCGCCAAAACGGGCCGAGCAGATTGGCATCGGTTTCGGTCTGTCCGCGATTGCCGTTGTTGAGGAGGCAAATCAAAGTCGAGAATCCAAGCGAGCCGGACATCAGGACGGCTTCGTTATGGGTTTCGTTAGTGTGCTTGCCCAGCGCCACGATATAACCGATCGCCGCCTGAAACTCTTCCTCAGTCAGTTTCACCTCGCGGGCAAAGTCGTGCAGGTGACGGACAAAGGCAGACAAGATCTCGCGCAAGCGCGGATTCTTGGCGCGCTCGAGCTCGCTCAAGACCGCTTTGGTGACATCTTTCTCGTTTTCAATAATCATTCGCGCAGCTCCGCAGCGGCCAGACTGAACCGCCTGGCACGTTCCTCCTCCGATTCTACGTGATCGCTTTCCGCGGCGCCATGCGGCAATCGGGGGCTTGCCGCGTGCTAGCCTTACATCAGCCCAAGCTCCCGCAGCTCTCGCCGTAGCGTTTCGGGCATCGTCGCGGCGCCTCTCGCGATTTTGCCGAGATCGCGCGGAGCATCACCGGGGGCGAAATAACGCCAGCCTTGAAAAGCGCGGTGCGGCCGCGGTTCGACCAGAACCAGTTTCGGATCCAGCACAATCCCGCAGCGACCGATACCATCCTTATCCACGAACGGCCGGATCGCTCGCACGCGCTGGCGGCACATGATTTCGCCGCGTATGACCCAATACAGCGATCCACCGTCAATCAGCTCGGCAGCCCGCTTCGGCACCATGCGCGTGCGGTGAATGTGTTCCGCTTTCTCGCCCGCTCTGCGCTTGGCGCTGAGTTTCTCTTTGATCCAATCCTCGAGATCGCGAACGGAATCACAGCCGACGCAAAGCTTGATGAGGTGGACAGTCATGGTTCCTCACTCTGCCGAAGTCTCAACAGGCTCTAGCACCACGATCGGGGCTCCTTCCACGACTTGTGTGCCGGTACCCACAGGAAGCTCTCTCACTACGCCTGCAAATGGCGCACGCAGCGTATGTTCCATTTTCATCGCTTCGATCACGGCAAGTCTTTGTCCAAAGGCGACGCGATCGCCAACCCGGGCCAGAAGTTCCAAGACGCGGCCGTGCATAGGCGCCTTGATCACATTATCGCCGCCGCCGGGACCCACGTCGCTTGCGGAAAAATCCCTGATGCGGACGCGAGTCTGGTGGCCGCGAAGCAAGACATAAGCATCCCCACCAGACGCGAAAACGCGTGCGCCGCTGGCCGGTGCAATGCCCCCGACCTTAAGATGCACGCCGGCTTTTCCGTAAGAGACGACCGCCTCAGCGTCCTCGCCATCGACCACGATCGGCAGCGTCACTTCGCGCACCCCACCGAGTTGAAAGGCATCGCGCGCCGACCACGGCGAATAGGCTTCGGATGAGGCATCCTCATCCACTACCAGCGCCTCCTTGGCCGCCCGCGCTTTAAGTAAGTGCATAGCACCGAGCGCTGCGGCGCCGTTGTCAGTTACGAGCGGCGTCACACCCAAGGCCGTGAGATTGCGATCTATGAAACCGGTATCGACCTTGCCTTGGCGAAACTGGTCGGCACGACACAGCATCGCCAGAAAAGCCACGTTGGTTCGAATACCCGCGATCAGCATGACATCGAGTGCTGTAGTGAGACGTTCCAGCGCCGCATCGCGCGTTGGCGCATGGGCAATGATCTTCGCAATCATCGGATCGTAAAAAGGCGGCACTTCGCCGCCGGCTTCGACCCCACTGTCGACCCGAATGTTTTTGGGCAATTCCAGCGCTACGATTCTGCCGGTCGAGGGCAGAAAGTTGTGCTCGGGATCTTCGGCATAGACGCGCGCCTCGATTGCGTGTCCCTCGAACCCGATCTGGTCCTGCGTCAGCGGTAGCTTTTCGCCCGCGGCAATCCGGAACTGCCATTCGACTAGATCAAGCCCGGTGATCTCCTCGGTCACGGGATGCTCGACTTGCAGCCGCGTGTTCATTTCGATGAACCAGAATGCGTCAGCGCGCAGTCCGCTTGTGCCGTCGGCGACGAATTCGACCGTACCCGCGCCGCGGTAGCCCACGGCCTTTGCGGCAGCGACCGCTGCGCCGCCGATGTGTTTGCGCAGTGCCGCCGTCATGTCCGGCGCGGGCGCTTCCTCGATCACCTTTTGATGGCGCCGCTGCAACGAGCAATCGCGTTCGCCGAGGTGAATCACCTCGCCATGACTATCGGCAAAAACCTGAACTTCGATATGGCGCGGCGAGGCGATTAATTTCTCGATTAGGACGCGGCCAGTCCCGAATGCCGATTGGCTTTCGCGGATCGCTGCCTCGAGGGCGGCATCGAAGTCAGCATGCTTGTCGACGCGCCGCAGGCCGCGGCCGCCACCGCCGGCCGCCGGCTTAATCAGTACCGGATAGCCGAGTTCGTAGGCTTTTTCCCGCAGGAACTTCGCGTCTTGGCGTTCGCCATGATAACCGGGCACGATTGGCACGCCAGCTTGCTCCATGAGCCGCTTGGCATGATCCTTCAGCCCCATGGCGCGAATAGCGCTCGGCGGTGGGCCGACGAAGACAAGGTTCGCTTGGGCGCATGCCTCCGCGAACTCTGCATTCTCGGCCAGGAAGCCGTATCCCGGATGAATACATTCGGCAGCTGCGCGCTTTGCAGCCGCGATCACATGTTCGATCGCGAGATAGCTTGCTCGCGGCTCCGGCCCCCCAATCAAATAGGCTTCGTCACATAAGCGCGTGTGCAGCGCGCCGGCATCGGCTTCGGAATAGATTGCGATCGTCCGCATGCCGAGGCGCTTGGCGGTACGCGCGATACGGCAGGCAATTTCGCCACGGTTAGCGATGAGGACTGAGCGCAACATGTCGCCGCATCTGAGCGGGTAAAGCGCGCCCGTTCAACTCATTGTGCGGGTGGTGCATCGCCCGCACTGGCCTGAGGCGGCGGAGAGGCTTGTGGCAGAAGAGGTTGTGGGTTCGGCGCCGTCCCCGGGGCCCAAACGGGATCCACGGACGGGCTCAAAGAGGTAGCCGGCGACGTTGAAGCTTGTGCGGGTGCATTGCCCGCCGGCTTGCGCGAGGACCGGCGCGCTGATGCAGCGCCGCGGTCCGCGGTGCCACCCGCCGTCGATGCTCTCGGTTCAGCGTTCATGATGCTGACGGCGGGAATCGAAGCCGCGCTGGGAAAATCGGCATCAACCACGACTTTCTTTTGACTTGGCCCCGCCGGTTGGCTCGCCGCAAGCGCGCCAGTTGCTGGTGGGGCAGCATCGGCCATCGGAACGTCAGGTTGGGCCCACGTCGTCAGATAATGCGCGACATAACGATCAAATGTTTGTGCGCTTAAATTGGCCCGCACCCGCTCAGGGTCGCGCAGGAGCGCCAGCGCAGTGCAACGACCGCTGGTGCAGCCATCGCGCATGGCAAGGATATGGGCGACGAAACCAAATCGGTCTGCTTCAAGCGAACGGCGGAGCGGCAGCAAAATCGGATCCAGACTGCCGCCGTTTCTGGCATAGGCGGCGACATCGGACAGCAGGTTCAATCGGGCAGCGATGTACGAGCTAGCGGCTGCTACAATCGCCGGGCCGGCAAACAGCGCCTTTTCGCACGCCGCCTCGACGTTTTCTCCCGCCATACCCTCCAGACAGGCTAGCGGCGAACCAGGCGCGAGCGCCTGTGCCGTCAACTGCCCCGCGCGCATTTCCAGGTTACGCCGTTCGGCGCTCTGATCGCGCACGGAGGCGCCGGCCAGGAAAGCCCAGGCCAGTATCGCGCCGAACGCGGCGCCGAGACCGATTACCGCAAACCGCGCCACGATTCTCGTTCGGGTCCAATCGAGTGCCAGCGCGCAGACAAGGACAAGCAGAGCCGCCGCTCCGGACGCGACCCAGAAACGTAAGTGTCCGACGTCCGGATCAATGCCGATCATCGAATGGCCCGTTGCAGGACGACGATGTCGCTTCCCACCGGAAGGGAGTATGCCGCGGCGCTGGCGTGCGCACCAGCCGCACGTTTGTGGAACTAGTGTCCCGATTCCGAAGTTCGCACGCTTTTTTGGCACGCCTTCATGCGAACTTCGGAATCAAAGGGACCCTAGCAAATATATAATTCTAGTGCGTTTTTTGGATTTGAAGTTCCTATGAGAGCTTCCGACTGAACTGTAGGAACTTCAAATCCACCGCACTAGTGTTCGACTTCGAGCTGGCTCTCTTTTGCCACGCGCTCAAAGGCCTCGCCCGGATTCTTGATGCGGTACTGATAATCTTCGCCATCCGATGGCAGCAGCCTCACCACCTTGTAACTGCCACTGGCGCCGGGGCGACTTATCGGGCTCGAGGTGTAGAACACCGTCTGACCCACCTGGAATTTGTGCGTGTGTAGCGACGCACTTAACGCGGTCACCTGCGCAACCGTGACAGTGGATGCCTCTGAGCCTGCAATCCTTTTCGCCGATGGAACTTTTACGGCGCTCATCAGCGGCGACTTACGTGCCGAACGTGCCGCGGCAGCGCGAGCGGAAGGATTGCGAGACGTCGCCTTTCGGCTCGATTTTGCGGTCGGCTTCGTCGATCGCTTGCTTTTCACTGAACGTTTATTCATGGAACAACTATAGCATTCGCCGCCACGCCCCGGCAAAGAATATCGTAGCGAAAAACCGCGCTTCAACCACTCCAAATCAGTTCCTGGTAAACATCAAAAAATGCCCTTATCCCAGAAAGATAGCGGCCCTCGCTATTCTAACCTGTAAACCGGATTTAAGCCCCCGCTTGCCGCTCCCAGCGGCCGTCTTCGTTGGTCTTCCAATATGTGACCTCGGCACCGACGGCCCTGGCTTCGCTCCAACGCGCCCGGGCCATTTCAAGAGCTTCGGGATCATCGCCGTTAAACAGCAGCACGATGCGCTCGTAACCGGCCGCGTTCGCTCCCAGATTTGCGCCATCCACCAGAAAACGCACGGTCGCACCATTGGGATTTTCGCCATCGGCGGTGAGCACGATCGGCTGTTCGGCTACCTCAGGATCGCGCGACGTTCCGTGCGGAAGAAACGCATCGTCACGCCAGGTCCACAGGTGAGCGTCCAGTGCTTCGACGCGTTCGTCAGAGGAGGCCTGAACGACCACCCGCCAGCCGCGCTCAAGCGATTTCTGCAGGAGCGCTGGCAAGACCTGTTCCAGCGTTTGGCCTTTGAGATGATAAAATAGGATTTCGGTCATTCGTTCAGCGCTCGTAGTGGTCTTCGACCAGCCGCTGCAACAGTCGCACGCCCCAACCGGAGCCCCAGCTTCTATTGATATCGTTTTGCGGTGAACCCATTCCCGTGCCGGCAATGTCGAGGTGCGCCCACGGCGTTTTATCGACGAATCGCTGCAGCAGTTGAGCGGCCGTGATGGCTCCGCCCCAGCGACCACCGGTGTTTTTCATGTCCGCGAACTTCGAGTCGATCATTTTGTCGTATTCGGTGCCGAGCGGCATCCGCCAAACCCGCTCGCCGGTTGCTTCCCCCGCTTTGGTCAAACGCTCGGCGAGCTTATCGTCGTTCGAAAATAATCCCGCATATTCCTGGCCGAGCGCGACAATGATTGCTCCCGTGAGCGTTGCCAGGTTGATCATGATTTTCGGCTTGAACCGCTTATTGACGTAATGGAGCACATCAGCGAGGACGAGACGGCCTTCAGCGTCCGTATTGATGATTTCGATTGTCTGTCCCGACATCGTCTTAACGATGTCGCCGGGACGCTGTGCTTTACCGTCGGGCATGTTCTCGACCAGCCCGATGGCACCGACCGCGTTGACCTTGGCTTTCCGCGCGGCCAGCGTGTGCATGAGGCCGACGACGCAAGCCGCTCCCGCCATGTCGCCTTTCATGTCCTCCATATTTTGCGCGGGCTTGATCGAGATTCCGCCGCTATCGAAGCAGACGCCCTTGCCAATGAAGGCAACGGGATCGGCGCCACGCTTACCGCCATTCCAGCGCATGACGACAAGCCTGGCCTCATGCGCCGAGCCTTGTCCCACACCGAGCAATGCACCCATTCCAAGCTTACGCATCGCGGCGGTGTCGAGCACCTCGACGACCACGCCGAGCTTGCTGAGAGCGGATGCGCGGCGGGCGAATTCGCCGGGGTAAAGCACGTTCCCTGGCTCATTGACGAGATCGCGGGCGAGCACGACGCCGTCAGCGAGCGCTGCGCGGCGCGTCCAAGACTTCTCCGCCGATGCCGGATTTGCGCAGGCAAAATTCAATTCGATTTTTTTCGGGCGTTGCTCCTCGTCGTTTTTACGCTTGGTTTTGTAGAGATCGAACGTGTACGCACGAAGCCGCGCGCCAAGCGCAAGTTCAGCCACCTGATCGGGCTTGAGGGCTCCAGATCCCAGTTCAGCAACAATCGTCGCAACCGCGGCGGCACCGGGCAATTTCGCCATTGCGGCACCGCCTAGCTTGACCAGATCGCGGGAGCTCGGCGCGGTGTCCTTGCCGGTGCCGACCACCACCAATCTCGGTACTTCAAGCCCTGCGGGGGCGATCACGTCCAGGCTTGAGCCGCTCTTGCCGGTGAACCGGTCTGCCGCCGCCGCGCGCCGTAGGGTCTCCCCCATGCGCGACACGATGCGCCGGCTTGCTGGGCCAAATTTCAAATTTTCCCCGCAGAACAGAATAAGAACGCCATGCCAGCTTGTGAATGGCACGAAGCCGGGTTTGAGGGCGGCGGCCATGTGTAATCCTTGGTCAAAACCTGTGATCGGGTGCGAAGCGGCGGGACTGTGACGTTTGCCGGCGATTTATGGACCGGACCGGTGCGCGTGCAAAGCGGCGTTTTACTCCGGAAGGGGCTTTTTGCGGCTCCGTTTCTCAAACGGCCGTATTAACGCTTTAGTGTGCATGTTCAATAGCTTTGCCTTGGCAGGGCCATTTTGTGAACGCATGAAATTACCGCGTTTGGGGAGATCGGCTGCCGGGGCCGTTGCTGCGTCAAAAATCGACGCCGCCATGGATGTACCGACAGTGGGGGATGTTCAGTCCGATGGGGTCGATCGGCCGGTACATGTTTCGCGCCACGATGGGCGCGTTCCTGATCACCCTGGTCAGCCTAACCATCGTGATCTGGTTCACGCAGGCGATGCGCGATTTCGACCTGATCACGAGTCAACGCCAAACGCTGCTCGTTTTCATCGGCATCACCGGGATGATCATTCCACTCCTGGTAATGATGATCGCGCCGATCGCGGTCGTTATGGCGGTAGCGCATGTCCTCAACAAGCTCAGTTCGGATTCAGAGATCATCGTGATGAACGCGGCTGGAGTTTCGCCCTGGCGATTGCTCCGGCCATTTCTCGCCGCCGCCGCTGTCGTTTCGCTGCTCGTGGCGGTCATTGCCGCTTACGTGTCGCCGCGCAGCTTGCGGGAATTGCGCGACTGGGGCGCGCAGGTGCGCGCCGATATTCTCACTAATATCGTGCAGCCGGGCCGCTTCACCACGGTCGGCGGCAATCTCACGTTCCACATCGCAGATCGAAGACCAAATGGCCTGCTGGTTGGAATTTTTGTCGATGACCGGCGCGATTCCGCTGTCCACTCGACCTACCTCGCCGAACAGGGCGAGATCGTAAAGAACGACGCGGCGTCGTTCCTGGTGCTTCAGGGCGGCAGCATTCAACGATTTGAGACGGGACAGCGCGATCCCCGGATTGTCACTTTCGATCGCTATCCGTTCGATCTCTCTCAGTTCACCGGCGGGCCGCAAAATGTCGTCTACACGGTGCGCGAGAAATACATCTGGGAGCTGTTGTGGCCGAGTTCTAACGACGCCCTCTATGCTGCGCAGCCGGATCAGTATCGATCGGAGTTGTACGATCGGCTGGCCACTCCGCTTTATCCGCTGGCCTTCATCATCATCGCCTACGCCTTTCTCGGCCCGCCGCAGACGACACGCCAAAGCCGCACGCTTGCACTGCTCGGCATGATCGGCGCGGTCGCGCTGCTGCGGCTTACCGGGTTCCTTAGCGTGATCGTGGGCGTGCGCGTGCCTGGCGTTTTAGCTTTGCAATACGTTGCGCTATGCGGCTCGATGGCTGCCGGGCTTTGGCAAATCTCACGCGGCCGCGCGGTCGAACCCGCGGCTACCATATCGCGACTTACAACCGCAATCGGCGAGCGCCTGGCGCGCGCGGCCGAGAGCTAAGAGGCGGGCATGATCGCTGGAACGCTCTCGCGCTACTTCGCAATGCGGTTTGTCGGCTCGGTCGTCGGCTCACTCATCGGCGTGATCGCACTTGCCGCCATGATCGATTATGTCGAACTAATGCGGCGGGGCGCAGACTGGCCCAACGCTACGGCCTGGCTGCTCGCGAAAATATCAATGTACCGCGTCCCGCAGCTCACCGAACGCATTTTGCCGTTCACAGTGCTCGTTGGCGCGATGTCCTGTTACCTGACACTGTCGCGCCGCCACGAACTCGTCGTTGCGCGCGCCGCCGGCGTGTCCGCATGGCAGTTTGTAGCGCCGGCAGTGGTCGCGGCATTCATCTTCGGAACCGTCGCGACCACACTCTACAATCCCTTCTCGGCGATGTTGCATGAGCGCTCCAAGCGCCTGGAAGCCGACATGCAAGGCGCCACGCTATCAGCACTACATCAGTCGACGAGCGGTTTTTGGGTGCGGCAAAAAAGTAGCGACGGCGCCGCTATCATCAATGCTCTTTCCAGCCGCGAGCAAGGCGCGCAGCTCGGCGGCGTAAGCGTCTATACTTTCGACAATTCGGGACATTTCCAGGAACGCATCGAGGCGAAGAGCGCGGCCTTGCAGGAGGGCTACTGGCGCCTGGAAGATGCGCGGATCTACGTTTCGGGCAAAGCGCCGGATTTGGAACAGAGCGCGGATCTACGTTTCGGGCAAAGCGCCGGATTTGGAACAGATCTATCGCCTGCCGACGAACCTGACGCTGGAGCAGGTACGCGAAAGCTTTGCGACGCCGGAAACCGTGCCGTTCTGGCAATTGCCCAGTTATATCGAACTCGCCGATCAGGCCGGTCTGCTCGCCGCCGGTTACCGCCTGCAATACCAGCAGCTCCTGGCCCGACCATTTCTGCTCGCCGCGATGGTCCTCTTAGCCGCATCGGTGAGTCTGCGGTTCTTCCGGTTCGGCGGCGTACAGAAGATGATCTTGAGCGGAATCTCTGCCGGATTCCTCCTTTTTGTTCTGTCGAAGATCACGGAAGACATGAGCAAATCGGAGCTCTTGTCACCGGTGGCTGCGGCATGGATTCCGGTGGTCATCGGCGGGCTAACCGGCTTTGTCGCGCTGCTCTACCAGGAGGACGGCTAGTGACGAGCTGGCGGCGGCCTCTCGGTACTGCTTTTGGACGTGCCGCTCGCATGCAGGCAACGGCCCTCGCTGCGCTGCTCGCGCTTGTGGTCGGTGTCGTTGTCGCGCCCGTTCCGCTGGCCGCGCAGGGCGTCAGCAGTCTCATGCACTTTCCGCCGCGCCCACCGGCGCCGCCGCGCAAGCCGCCGCCGCCGTCGAACGCTCCGATGCTCGTGCAGGCGACCGAGATCAAATACGACTACAGCAATAACTCGGTTGCCGCGGTCGGCAATGTGCAGATCTATTACGGTGGCGCGACCATCGAAGCCGATCAGGTCATCTACGATCAGACGACCAAGCGGCTGCGCGCCGAGGGCAACGTTCGCCTCACCGAGCCAGACGGCAAGATCACCTATGGCCAAGTGATCGATCTTACCGACGACTATCGCGACGGATTTGTCGATTCGCTGCGGCTGGAGACGACGGACGATACGCGGTTTGCCGCGTCACGCGCCGATCGCGCGAGCGGCAACTACACCGTCCTGCAAAACGGCGTCTATACGGCGTGCGAGCCCTGCAAGGACGATCCGCGAAAGCCGCCGCTCTGGCAGGTCAAGGCAGCCCGCATCATCCACGATGAGGGCGAGAAAATGCTCTATTTCGAAGACGCCCGCGTCGAGTTTTTCGGCGTGCCGCTCGCTTATGTGCCGTTCATGTCGGCGCCCGATCCTACGGTCAAGCGCAAGAGCGGTTTTCTCTTTCCAAGCCTTTCCCAGACCTCGCAATACGGCTTCGGCATCGAACCAAAATATTTTTGGGCGCTGGCACCGAATTACGATCTCTCGCTATCGACACTGTTGACCACCAAGCAGGGCGTCCTGTTCAAGGGCGAATGGCGCCATCGCCTGCTCGACGGCGCTTATTCGATCAGAGCCGCCGGAATTTTTCAGCAGGATCCTGGCTATTTCGCCAACCGCGACGGTCCCAATAGCCCGACCGCGAACACATTTCGCGGCGTCGTTCAAACAGCAGGCCAATTCGCGCTGACCGACAAATGGGTGTGGGGCTGGACCGGACTGTTGGTGACGGATAGCCAATTTTTGTACGACTATCAGCTTAGGCAGTTTTCCGGCGCCTTTGATCCGTTCCAGACCGGCTTTGCGGCAGAGGGCGTCTCTCAGCTTTATCTCAGCGGAGCCGGCGAGCGCAGCTATTTCGATATCCGTTCAATTTATTATTACGGCTTCTCCGAATTCGATCACCAGCGTCAGATCCCGATCATTCACCCGGTCCTCGACTATTCGAACGTACTGCCGCAGCAACTGCTAGGCGGCGAATTCAGCTATAAAGCCAATCTCACCAGCTTAACGCGGCAACAGGCCGAGTTCGATGCCATTACGCAGATGGCGCAAGGCAGCGGCGTCTGCAACAGCCCGACTGCCAATACCGCTATACCGGCAAATTGCCTGTTGCGTGGCGTACCGGGCGACTACACGCGTTTCTCAGCACAAGCCGACTGGCGCCGCACGCTCGTCACCGACAACGGCCAGATGATCACACCTTTCATTCGCGTGCGAGGCGATGTCGCGACACTTGCGGTAGACAATGAGCCCGGCGTGTCGAACTATATCTCGACCGCGAGTAGCGGACTTGCGCGCGCAATGCCGGCAGCAGGCGTCGAATACCGCTATCCATTTATCAGTGTCGCCTCCTGGGGAACGCAAACCATCGAGCCGATCGCTCAGCTCATCCTGCGGCCCAATCAGATGAGCATCGGAAAGTTTCCCAATGAAGACGCGCAGAGCCTGGTCTTCGACACCAGCAATTTGTTTGAAATCGACAAGTATTCGGGATGGGATCGCGTGGAAGGCGGCAGCCGCGTGAATGCGGGCATACAATATACCGCGCAGGTGAATCGGGCGGGATCGCTCAACGTTATGTTCGGTCAGTCCTATCGGCTGTTCGGGCAGAACTCGTTCGCAGTCGGCGACAACGCCAATACCGGACTCGACAGCGGCCTCGATAAAAACGTTTCCGATTACGTCGGGCGCGTCACCTATCAGCCGAATCAAACCTACTCATTCACGGTGCGTGGGCGGTTCGATGAGAAAACATTCACGCCGCAACGGCTCGAAGTCGAGACACGCGCCAATTTCGAGCGCTGGACCCTGCAGCTCTTGTACGGCGATTACGGACCTCAACCACTGCTCGGATTTCTCACACGCCGCGAAGGCCTTCTTGCCGGCGCCTCTCTGAAGGTGACGGAAAATTGGATTCTGCTCGGCTCGACGCGATACGACATTGAGAACGACCGTTTCGACCAGGCACGGCTTGGCGTCGGTTATGTCGACGATTGCTTCATGTTGTCGGTGAACTGGTTGGCCGGGTATACCTACACCACGGCTGCGGCCGCTCCTGTCCGAAACAACACTGTCATGCTGCAATTCAGCTTGCGCACACTTGGTCCCGATGCCTTGGCGCCGGTGGGCGCGACGTACTGAATTGTGCGCGCAAGTGCGGAATTGACCCATGGTTGTGAGGCGGTCGTGAGGGTAAAAACTGGATATTGGGGAACTGACGTGAAGGAGAGGAACTAGTGACGCCGCCAATCAGTTTGCGTCGTGCATCCAAATGTTTTGCTTCGGCCGCGCTCATCGTTGCGGTAATTGCCGCGGCCACATTCCCCGCGCGGGCGCAACAGGTCGTTCTACTTGTGAACGGCACGCCGATCACCGATCTCGATATAGCGCATCGCCAGAAATTTCTCGAAATGAGCACCCATAAAAAGCCGGGTCGACAAGAAGCGATTGACAGTCTCGTTGACGAGACGCTGGAACTGAGAGAAGCGCAGCGCTATTCGCTTGATCCGTCCGATGCAGACGTCCAGCAAGCGTATGACAATGTCGCCGACGGCATGGGCGTGGATGCGCAGAAACTGACTCAAATTTTGAGTAATGGTGGCGCCAGCGCAGATACGCTTAAACACCGGCTCAAGGCGCAAATAGCATGGACGACTCTAGTACGTGGACGGTACAAAGTCAGCCTGGAGATTGCCGATAAAGACGTCGAAGCCGAACTCCAGCTGCATCAGCCGGATGAAAAACGTCAGACAGGTTATGAGTACACGATGCGCCCCATCGTTCTCATCGTACCGCGGGGATCGCCGGATTCCATTTACGAAGCACGTAAGCGCGATGCCGACGCGCTGCGTGGCCGTTTTGTGAGTTGCACCGATGGGATTCCGTTCGCGCGGGGCCTTCCAGAGGTTGCCGTACGCGATCCGGTCAATAAGTCGTCTGCCGATTTACCGCCGGCTCTCCGCAGCATCCTCGACAATGTCGAGGTCGGTCATTTGACACCGCCGGAACAGACGCCAGAGGGTATACAGATGTTTGCCATCTGCTCGAAAAGGGAATCGAAGACCGAATCGCCAGGGCTCAAAGAGGTTCGCGACAAAATTTTCGAAAAGAAATTTGGCGTCAAGGCCAATCGTTATCTTGCCGATTTGCGACGCCAGGCGATGATCGAATACAAATAAAGGTCTGCGCTCCTATTGATGGACCAACCGGTTTTCAGTCCTCGTCTCATGCTGTAGAAGCGATTTGTGCAACCCTTGGCATTGACGCTCGGCGAACCCGCCGGGATCGGTCCCGATCTTGCGCTGGCCATTTGGCAGCGGCGCGCCGAGCTTGACATACCGCCCTTTTACATGGTCGCCGAACCCGAATTTCTCGGCCGGCGCGCCGCTCAGCTCGGCTTGCGTATCCCGATCGAACGCGCCACCCCGGCCACGGCCGTGGCGATATTTCGCTCGGCGCTTCCAGTGGCCGCGCTTGGCCTCTCAATCAGTGCCGAGGCAGGCAAGCCCGATCAAACAAGCGCGCCCGCGGCGGTGGCGGCTATCCGTCGCGCCGTTGCCGATGTCCTGGCCGGATCGGCGGCCGCTATTGTGACCAATCCGGTCGCCAAGAATGTGCTCTATAATTCTGGCTTCGCCGAACCGGGTCACACGGAATTTCTCGCTAGACTGGTGCAAGAAGCGTCAGGCAAGATATTGCGGCCGGTGATGATGTTGTGGTCGCCGGAATTGGCCGTGGTGCCGGTCACAATCCATCTGCCGCTCAAAGAAATATTCCAACGGCTTTCGACCGAACTTATCGTCGAGACCGGGCGTATCGTCGCTCGCGATCTAGCTAAACGCTTCGCCCTGCCCCGGCCCCGCCTCGTGATCGCTGGACTTAATCCGCACGCTGGTGAAGCCGGCATGCTCGGGGAGGAAGACCGAGCGATCGTCGCGCCGGCCGTCGCCGCGCTTATTGCCGAAGGTATCGATGCTCGAGGACCGCTTCCCGCCGATTCGATGTTTCACCAAGCCGCGCGCGCGAGCTACGATGCCGCTTTGTGCATGTATCACGATCAGGCGCTGATCCCGATCAAGACGCTGGCGTTCGACCATGCCGTCAATGTAACGCTCGGCCTTCCGTTCGTACGCACCTCGCCGGATCACGGCACCGCGTTCGATATTGCCGGAACCGGTACTGCAGATCCGGCAAGCCTGATTGCCGCCTTGCGGCTGGCGGCGCGGCTCGCCGGATCCTCTGGTGCGACGACAGAAGCTCCGATTTCGACAAACGCGTCGTGACGCACGCCTTCGATGAACTGCCGCCGCTGCGCGATGTCATTCGCCGGCACGGGCTGAGCGCGCGTAAATCGCTCGGCCAGAACTTCTTGCTCGACCTGAACCTTGCTGCACGCATCGCGCGCACGGCGGGGCCGCTCGAAGGAATTACAGTGCTCGAAATCGGGCCCGGGCCCGGCGGTCTGACGCGCGCGCTTTTGGCGCTCGGCGCCTCGCGCGTCATTGCCGTCGAGCGCGACCAGCGCGCGGTCGCCGCATTGGCGGAGATCGCCGCCTACTATCCTCATCGGCTCGAGATCGTTGCCGCCGATGCGCTGACATACGACGCCCGGATGCATCTGGCCTCCGGCCGAGCGCGGATCGTCGCCAATCTGCCCTACAATATCGCGACCGCTTTACTCGTGATGTGGGTCAGTATCGAGCCGTGGCCGCCCTGGTACGATTCGGCAGTCCTCATGTTCCAACGTGAAGTCGCAGAACGGATCGTCGCGGATCGCGGATCGAAAGCTTACGGGCGATTGTCTGTGCTTGTGCAGTGGCGCTGCGAAGCTCGCATCGCCTTTGACGTAAACGCCTCCGCCTTCGTGCCGCCGCCCAAAGTGAAATCCTCCCTCGTGCGGCTGGTGCCGCGATCCGCGCCGCTGCCGTGCGATCGCGCCATGCTCGAGGCGGTGACACAAGCGGCGTTCGGGCAGCGGCGCAAAATGCTGCGTCAGAGCTTGCGTTCGCTGGGCGCAAACACGTCAGAGCTGATCGCAGCGGCCGGGCTCGATCCGACGGCGCGCGCCGAAGAGGTTTCGGTCGAGCAGTTCGTGTTGCTGGCGCGGATTCTCCGCGATCAGCGCGGGCACCCAATTGAAAAGCAAGGCCCTGCGGGCGATAAAACGCCATGAGCAAGTTTCGCCGGCAGTCCCTCGTCGCCTATGGCCAGCCTTTGAGCGAAACCACGGCCGACCGGCCGGCGCCGCGCGGCAGCGAGGTGCTGGTGCGCGTGACGTGCTGCGGCGTCTGTCATTCGGATCTACATGTGCAGGATGGCTATTTCGCGCTGGGCGGCGACCGGCGGCTCGATATCACCAAGGATCGCGCCTTGCCATTTACGCTTGGCCACGAGATCGCCGGTGTCATCGAAGCGGCTGGGGAAAGCGCCGAAGGAGCAGTCATCGGCCGACAAGTTGCCGTTTATCCTTGGATCGGCTGCGGCGCCTGCGCGGCTTGCCGGGCCGGCGAAGAGAACATGTGTTCCGGGCATCGCCATCTCGGTATCGCGGTTGACGGCGGTTTCGCGACCTACGTTCTGGTGCCGCATCCGCGCTATCTGCTCGACTACGCGCCGCTGGCGCCGAGTTTTGCGGGCCCGCTAATGTGTTCCGGGCTAACGGCCTACGGCGCGCTTAAGCGGCTGACCACGCATGCCGAGCGCGGGCCGGTCCTGCTGGTCGGCCTCGGCGGCGTCGGCATGATGGGTCTGGCGCTGGCTCACGCGCTGTTTCGCCAGCCGCCGCTCGTTGCCGACATCGATGCCGAAAAACGAAAGGCGGCGCTCGAGGCGGGCGCGGCGCAAGCCTTCGATCCGGCCGATCCGCAAACACGCAAAGCGATCCTGACGGCAACCGGCGGCGGTTTATTTGCCGTTTGTGATTTTGTCGGCTCGGACAAGTCGCTGCAATTCTCGACCGGAGTTCTCGCGCGCGGCGGCAAGGTCGTCGTCAGCGGCCTCCTCGGCGGTAGTTTCTCGATTCCCGCCGCCATGATCGCCATTAAAGCCATCACCATCGAGGGCACGTTGACCGGCACGTTGGCGCAAGCGCGCGAACTCATCGAGCTGGCACGCTCCGGGAAAATTGCGCCGATACCGACGCATGCGCGGCCGCTCGACCAGGCGCAAGCCGCACTCAACGATTTGCGTGCCGGTCAGGTGGTCGGCCGCACCGTGCTCGCGGTCTAAGCGGAGCTCATCAACTCAAATACTGGCGAATTTTCGCCAGCAATTGACGCGGGCTGTAAGGTTTGGGGACGTAATCATCGCAACCCGCCTCCCGCGCCTTCTTATCCTCGCCGCTGAGCGCATACGAGGTAACGGCGATGACGGGAATCGATCGCAGACTGGGATCGGCTTTGATGCGTCGCGTAGCGGCATAACCATCCATGATCGGCAATTGGATGTCCATCAGAATGAGATCGGGCCGCTGTTTTGCGATTGCCGCGAGCGCCGCTTCGCCATTCTCGGCCTCGCTGATTTCATAACCGGTGTCGGCAAGCATATCGCGAATGATCTGCCGATTGTCCGGCTGGTCCTCGACCACGAGAATGCGCTTACTCATGTGGCCTCCCCTGGTTCCCCTTGGCGCTCAACGTGAACCGGTACCGTAAACGAAAACGTCGAGCCTTGGCCGATAGTTGAATCGATCCAAATTCGTCCGCCATGCATCTCGATGATTCGCTTCGAGATCGCCAGTCCCAAACCGGTCCCGCCCTTCTTGCGGGTAATCGAATTATCGGCCTGCTGAAACTCCTGAAACAGCTTGGATTGATCGGCCGCCGAAATGCCCGGCCCGGTATCGCGCACCGAGACATGGAATGAGCCATTATTCGCTTCGGCCTTGATGGCGACTTCCCCCGTATCGGTGAACTTGATGGCGTTGCCGACCAGATTGATCAGGACCTGCGTCAGGCGGCGCCCGTCGCCGCGGCCTGGCGGCAATGCGGGCGCAAGATCGAGCTTGAACGCGAGCTTTTTGTCGGTAGCCAAGGGTTCAAGCGTGCTGCGGACGGTATGGGCAATGTCCTCAACTGTGTAATCGGCGAGATCGAGCGCGAGCTGGCCAGCCTCGATCTTCGACAGATCGAGCACATCATTGATCAAGCCGAGCAGGTGCCGGCCGTTGCTTTCCAGCCGCTTGAGCACGGCGGCCATCTTTTCCGACGGCTCGCCATAGGCGCCGTCCGCCATCAACTCGGTGTAGCCGAGGATGGCATTGAGCGGCGTGCGCAGCTCATGGCTCATATTGGCGAGGAATTGCGATTTATGCTTACTCGCCTCTTCAAGTTGCCGGCTTTTGTCCTGGATTTCATCGAATAGCCGCACGTTCTCGATCGCGATGCCGGCCTGGTCCGCAAACGTAGTGGCCAATTCGATCTGCTTGTCGGTAAACGGTCGGACGGTGAGCCGCAGTAGCACAATGATGCCGATCGGATTGCCTTCGCGCAGGATGGGCACGCCCAGGATCGTCCGGTAACCGACCTTGCGTTGCACGTCCTGCAGGGAATAATCAGGATCGGCCAGGACATCCGCGATCTGGATCGGTCGGCGTTCGGCGACCGTGCGGCCGAGCACGCTACCTCGTCCTGGTACGAACGGAATCCTTTGCAAAACAATTTCAGTCGTTTCAGGCGGCCCGCCATGTATGGCAACCATCTGATAATCGCTACCTTGCTGGCGGTGTATCGAAGCAAGGTCGGCTTCGCACAGCCGGCTTGCCGATTCTGCAAGCGTGTTCAAGACAGTCTGCAAATCAAAAGTCGAACGGCTGATCACCTTGAGCACGTCGGCAGTCGCTGTCTGTTGTTGCAGCGATTCACGTAATTCATTCAGCAGCCGCGCGTTCTCGATGGCGATTGCTGCCTGGTCGGCAAATGTCGAAACGAGTTCAATTTGCTTGTCAGTAAATGGCCTGACTTCGGATCGTGTCAGTGACAGAACGCCGATCGGGACATCCTCGCGCAACATTGGCACGCCGATAGCCGTGCGGTAATCGCCCAATCTCTGCGCCTCGACTAACGTGTATTCCGGGTCGGCTTGTACGTCGGGGATATGAACCACTCGGCCTTCGAGTAGCGCGCGCCCAGACACCGAGCCTCGTTCGGCCTCAATGGGAATATCCTTTACATAATCCATGAATTCCGCGGAAAAGCCGTATGATTCAGCACGATAGAAAGCGTTGCCTCGTTGCCGGGTGATGGTCGCCTTGTCGGCTTCGCAAAGCCGAGCGGCCGATTCAACAAGCGTTTGCAGCACGGTTTGCAGATCGAAGGTCGAGCGGCTGATCACCTTGAGGACATCGGCGGTCGCGGTTTGCTGTTGCAGCGATTCGCGCAATTCATTGAGCAGCCGCGTATTCTCGATGGCGATCACCGCTTGCGCGGCGAAGTTCTGCACCAGCGCAATCTGCTTGTCGGTGAACGGCCGGACTTCCCGGCGGTAGATGGCCAAAGCGCCGACCAGCTCGTTTTCCTTGAGCATCGGCACGACGAGGAGCGTGCGCGCACCGGCGACATCAACAAGCTCGCTAAATGTTGGATCGCGTTCGATATAACTTTGTTCCGTCCTGACGTCGGCGATATGAATGATCTTCTTGGTTCGGGTGAGCCGATTGAGCGGAACGTCGGGATGGGCGTGGCGCACCACTGCGCCGCGACGGCGCGCCGCGGCGTAAACTGTCGATGCGCTGTGCAGCGCGGCCGAGACAAATTCCTGGCCGTCATAAAGGAACAGATTGCCGAACTCCGCTTGGCAAAGCCTGACAGCGTTTTCCACCATCGCGTCGAAAACTGGCTCCAGCTCACCGGGCGAAGTGCTGATGACCTTGAGCACCTCTGACGTTGCAGTCTGCTGCTCCAGCGACTCGCGCAATTCATTGAGCAGCCGCGTGTTTTCGACGGCAATGACGGCTTGGTTGGCGTATGTTTTCAATGCCTCAAGCTGCCTTGCCGACAACGATCCGATAGCGACGCGCACGACGCTGAGCGCGCCAATCGCCGTCTCACCGCGCATCAGTGGCATGAAGGTCGCTGCCCGATAACCGCTCCCCAGGAAGTTCTTCGCGCCAACCGCCATTTCTGCCGGTGCTTTCTCAACATTAGGAATATCAAGCATCTTCCGGTCCAGGATGGCGACGCTGTGCATGTATTCGCGCGTGAGCGGGAACGGAAAGCGCTGCCGCCATAATTCGGCGCGGATGGGATCGCGTTCGGCGACTGCAGCCGCCTCGACCATGCCGTTCTCCACGAGCGCGATGCTGACTGCAGCTCCTGGAAAGAGCCTGACCCCGCTCTGAACGATGGCGTCGAATACGGGCTGCGTGTCGCTAAGAGACTCGCTAATGACGCCCAGAATTTCTGCGGTCGTGGTCTGCTGCTCCAGTGACTCGGAGAGATCGTCGGTGCGCTGCCGCAGCTCGTTGAGCAGTCGCGTGTTCTCGATGGCGATGACGGCTTGGGCAGCGAAGTTTTGCACGAGTGCGATCTGCTTGTCGGTGAAGGGGCAAACCTCCCTGCGATAGATAGTGATATTTCCGATCGCCTCGTCTTCCTTAAGCATCGGGACGCTGACCAACGTCCGGATGCCGGCGATTTCGACCGCACTCACCCCTAGCGGATCGCCCTCTAAATAGGCCTTATCCTTCAGCATGTCCGGTACATGGACAGGCTTCCGGGATCGGTTAGCGCGCACCATCGGAATAACAGCCTGCGGGTGATGCAATGTTCCGCTGCGCCATTGCTCGACATAGGCTTCAGGTAGATCGCCGTGTAGCGCCGCGGTCCGATGGCCTTCACCGTCCACTAACCACATAGCGCCAAAGCTCGCCTCGCAGAGCGCAACTGCCTTCGCCAGCATTGTGTCGAAAACCGGCTGCAACTCGCCTGGGGACTTGCTAATGACGCCCAGCACCTCAGATGTGGCCGTCTGCTGCTCCAAAGATTCCGTCAGATCGTCGGTACGTTGGCGCACCTCATCGAACAAGCGTACATTCCGGATCGCGATCACGGCTTGATCGGCGAAAGCCTGCAGCAGCGCGATCTGGCGTTCGGGGAAAGATCCAGAATTGGCACGAGGGACTGCGATGGCCCCGATTGGATTGCCTTCATGAAGTAAGGGCACCGCCACAATGCTGCGATAGGCCACCGTGCGGGCGAGGCGTTGGGCTTGCACACCGTAGGTGGCATCAATCTCAACATCTGGCACCTCCACAATCGCGCGCCGCAATATCGCACGACCCGCCACCGTGTCGTCACCAGCTGCGCATGGAAAAATGCTGCGAAAAACGTCCAACCCCTCAGCGCTTAGACCAAAACAGCTCGCAAAGTTCATTACTTCGCCATCGAACCGAACCACGAAAGAAAATTGACCGCTGCACAGCCTAACCGCACTCTCTGCGATCGAATCGAACACCGGCTGAACGTTCGTCGGCGAATTGGAAATGACGCGCAGCACTTCCGCGGTTGCCGTTTGCTGCTCCAGCGACTCGCGCAATTCATTGAGCAGTCGCGTGTTCTCGATGGCGATGACGGCCTGGGCGGCGAAGTTTTGCACGAGTGCAATCTGCTTGTCGGTGAAGGGCCGCACCTCCTGACGGTAGATAATAATGGCGCCGATCAACTCGTCCTCCTTGAGCATAGGTACGACGAGCTCGGTTCGCGCATTGGCGGTATCGGCAAGCGCCTCGACGCGTGGATTGCCGTCGAGATAGCTCTGGTCAAGCCGGAGATCCGGGATATGGATGACTTGTTTGCTTTTTGTGAGGCGATCGAGCGGAGTGCCGGGATTTTGCCGGATGTCAGCTACCGGCTCGCGGCGATACCAGTCGGCATAGTAAGATTCGCCGTGCACTGCCACCGCGCGGAAGCAGGTTCCCTCAAGCAGGAACAAATTGCCCAATTTAGCCTCGCAGATGCGCGTGGCATTTTCCAGCATGGTGTTGAAGACCGGCTCCAACGCGCCGGGGGACTTGCTTATGACGCCCAGCACCTCCGAGGTTGCTGTCTGCTGCTCAAGCGACTCACGCAGCTCGTTGAGCAGCCGTGCATTCTCGATGGCGATGACCGCCTGGGTGGCGAAGTTCGATACTAGCTCGATCTGCTTCTCGGTGAACGGCCGGACTTTGATCCGCCGGATCGTGATGACCCCGATGATAGTATCTTCCCTCAGCATAGGCACAGCGAGGATGGTCCGATGCATCTCCTCGTCGTCGCGGTGATCCTCGGCCCACCGGTACTCTGGATCTGCCCAAATATCGTGAATGTGGACGACGCGGCGCTCTACGACGGCACGTCCCGTCGCTGAGCTTCGATCCTGACGGATCGGGTATTGCTCGGCGATTTTTTCGAGGAATTCAGCTGAGTGGCCGTAGCTGGCCGCAACGCGGTAAACCTCTCCATCCTGCCTGAAAATGAAACCCCTGTCGGCGCCGCATAAGCGGACCGCCTGCTCCACCAAGCTCTTCAACAAGGATTCGAGATCGAATGTCGAGCGGCTGATGACTTGCAGCACTTCCGCCGTGGCCTTCTGCTGCTCTTGCGCCTCGCTCAGCTCCCGCGCAAGCCGCGCGACTTCCGTTTCCTCACCAGCAGTAGAGGAACGGCGCTGACTCACGCTTGCCGCCTTGCGCCGCTTCGGCATCGCCGCCTTGCGGCGTCCCGTTTTGGCCTTTGCGCCGTTTTGTCTGGAGCGCCGTTTCATGAACTTCCTGAAGGCCTCGGACAAGCCATCACGTCGGTCAATCTACACCCAAACATCGCCCAATGTGAGTTCAACGAAAATAGTCGAAACACCCGCTCAGACACAGGCGGGTCCTCGATCCTTAAAGCTTGGCTTGCAGCCGTCGCACGAAATCGGACAGACCGACCAGGCGTTCGCGCTTGAGCCGCTCCGCGGCAAGGATCGCGCGCAATTCGGCAAAGGCTTCGCGTTTGACGCGATTGACGATGACATAATCGTATTCCGGCCAATGGCTCATTTCGCCGGCCGCTTTCGCCATGCGCGAGCCGATCACCGTCTTGCTGTCCTGGGCGCGCCGCTTAAGCCGTCGCTCCAGCTCTTTCGCCGTCGGCGGCAGGATAAATACGCTGACAAGATCGGTGCGCGCTTTCTCGCGCAGTTGCTGCGTGCCTTGCCAATCGATGTCGAACAGAACGTCGCGGCCTGCCTGCAGAGCTTTGGTTACCGGCGCGCGCGGCGTGCCATAGCGACGGCCGATGCGCGAGCCGATCACCGTCTTGCTGTCCTGGGCGCGCCGCTTAAGCCGTCGCTCCAGCTCTTTCGCCGTCGGCGGCAGGATAAATACGCTGACAAGATCGGTGTGCGCTTTCTCGCGCAGTTGCTGCGTGCCTTGCCAATCGATGTCGAACAGAACGTCGCGGCCTGCCTGCAGAGCTTTGGTTACCGGCGCGCGCGGCGTGCCATAGCGATGGCCGAACACTTCAGCCCACTCCAGAAGTTCGCCCCGGGCGACCATGTTGTCGAAGCGACCGCGATCGATGAAATGATAATCTCGGCCGTCGATCTCGCCGCGGCGCTTTGGACGAGTGGTCACCGAGATCGAAAGCTCCACCTTGCGGTCTGAGCGCAGCAGCAGGCGTGACAGCGTCGTTTTGCCGGCGCCTGATGGCGAGGACAGCACCAGCATCAGCCCGCGACGAGCGATTTTGTTGTTTTGATTTCGCTGCGCCGATCCCATGGTTATTCCACGTTCTGGACCTGCTCGCGAAATTGCTCGACCGCGGCTTTGAGCTCCAAGCCGATATTAGTGAGCTCAACATCATTCGCTTTGGCGCACAGCGTATTGGCCTCGCGATTAAACTCCTGAGCGAGAAAATCGAGGCGCCGGCCGATCGGCCCGCCCGCTTCGATGAGATGCCGGGCCGCAGCCGTATGGGCGGCAAGGCGGTCAAGCTCCTCGCGCACGTCGGCCTTGGCCGCGATCATGATCGCTTCCTGGTGCAGCCGGTCGGGATCGAAGCGTTCCGATTGGGCGAGCAGCGTGGCGACCTGATCGGCGAGCCGCGCGCGAATGGCGTCAGGCCGGCGCCCCGGCGCGCGCTCGGCGCGCTCGGCCAGCGCGGCTATTTCGTCAAGCCGGAGCGCCAGGACGCGGCCCAGCGCAGCGCCTTCACTACGGCGCATCTCGACGAGTGCCGCAATAGCGCTGGCAAAACCGGCAATCACCGCGCTTTCGGCGGCGCGCCGCTGATCCTCATTCTCCTCGGTGTCGGCGATTTCGATCACGCCTTTAAGGGCCAATAAGCCGTCGAGCGAAGGTGGGGAGGTTTCGATCTTTGTCCCGAATTGGCGCACCGCGGCCAGGATTGCATCGAGAACGGCGGTATTTACTCGGACCGTCGGCACCGCGTCGCTACGTTCAACCGTCAGATTCGCCTGCACCGAGCCCCGCGTTAGCGTCTCGGCGACCCGGGCACGGACCGGGACTTCGATTGCATCCCAGCCGGGCGGCGTCCGCAGCCGCAGATCAAGCCCTTTACCGTTGACGGATTTTATCTCCCAGGCCCAGGCATAAGGACCGGACACACCATGGCCGCGAGCAAACCCGGTCATGCTCGAAAGCGCCATGGAGCCAAACCCCGCCAGCAATAGCGAACAACGCGCCCGAACTTACCGGCGGCGCTTCACGGTCACAAGCATTGGGCTTGATCGAATTACCGAGAGTCAGTGGGCAGCCGGCAGACGAGGCTTGGGCGTACCGCGGGAAGGCGCCGACGATGGCGCGGCCACAGCGGCCGGTGCCGACGGCGCTGCCATCTGGTCTTCGATCGGGACTTGGTCCTTCTGATCGGATTCGATCGACCGCAGCCGCGTGACGTTCCTCTGGTGCTGCTCGTAGGTTTCAGCGAAGACATGGCCGCCGGCGCCATCGGCGACGAAATACAGTTCGCGCGTGCGCGCCGGGTTAGCAGCCGCTTCCAGCGAAGCCCGGCCGGGATTGGCAATGGGCCCGGGGGGTAATCCGTCGATGACGTAAGTATTGTATGGCGTCGGTTGTTCGATTTCGCTCTTCATGATCGGACGTCCGAGCGTACCCTTGCCGCCCACCAGCCCATAAATGATTGTCGGATCGGACTGCAGCCTCATCTTTTGCTTGAGCCGGTTGACGAATACGGCGGCGACGCGGCTACGTTCATCAGGTTTGCCGGTCTCCTTCTCGACCAGCGAGGCAAGAACAACAAGTTGCTCCGGCGTCTTGAGCGGAAGGTCCGGCGAGCGATGATCCCACACCTCGCGCAGCAGCCGCTGTTGTGCTTGCTGCATGCGTTGGATCATTTGCTCGCGATTTATACCGCGCGCGAAGTTATAGGTGTCGGGCAGCAAGCTGCCTTCGCGCGGGATTTCCTTGATATCGCCCGCCAGAACATCGTCTTGCAACAAGCGCGCAACGATCTGCTGTGACGTTAGTCCTTCGGGAAGGCTGACCTGATGCGCGACCACCTTGCCTTCGACAATTGTGGCGACCACGTCGCGCATAGTTGAATGTGCTTTGAATTCGTATTCGCCGGCCTTGAGATCCTCGCGCGCCTTGAGCACGAGCACGCCGCCGATGAATAGCCAAGATTGATCGATCACACCATCGCGGGAAAGAATATCGGCGATATCGCGCATTCCGGAGCCGCGCGGGATATTCACGATACGGTCTGCCGGCAGCGGGCCCGCCGCCTCGAAGCGCTGTTTGCCAACAAACAGCGCAACGCCGGCCGCCAAAGCCACAAGCACGAAGGCGCTGATAACCGCATTGCCAATGATAATGAGCGGATGCCGTGCGCTCGCTGAGCGGCGCGGCGGTAAATCGGCGCGCCGGTAAATCTACCCTGTCGGGCTCGATGGCTGCTCGCGGGCTCCGCGGCACGCGTTTGGCCTCGCTCCGGCTGAGACTTCCGGCCGCGGCGCTGGTCGGATTTGCCGCCGAAAGAGATAACGGGTTGTTGGCCGGGCTCGCGCCAATCTCTGCCGGACTGGAGCGTAAGGATGGGCCGGCGCGCTGTTCGCCATTCGGCGGAGTGCTAGCTCCTGTCACCGCCACACATCCAATCTTGCGACTCGCATGGTCGACTTTGCGATGAAAGCGCAAAGCTCAGATACGCTTTGTTGGTGAATTCCGTCGTATCCGGCCACACAGAACGTCAATCGCAGGCGAGTGCGGAACAAATGTGGCGGACCGCCAAAACAGCGCATTAGTGCGTTATTTTGCGGAAAACCAGCGAAGCGTTCGTGCCGCCGAATCCGAATGAATTCGACAGCGTGACGTTTACTGGTCGTTGCTGCGCTTTATGCGGCACAAGGTCGATCGCGGTTGCAATCGACGGATTGTCGAGATTGATGGTCGGTGGCACCACGCCATCACGCATCGCGAGTAGACAGAAAATCGCTTCGACCGCGCCCGCGGCGCCGAGAAGGTGACCAATCGAGGATTTGGTTGACGACATCGCGACATGGGCCGCTGCATTACCGACAAGCCGCTCGACAGCCTTGAGCTCGATCTCGTCGCCAAGCGGAGTCGAGGTGCCATGCGCGTTGATATAGTCGATGTCGGCTGGAGAAATGCTGGCGCGGCGCATTGCGGCAGTCATGCAGCGGAATGCACCGTCGCCGTCCTCCGCCGGAGCGGTGATATGGTAGGCATCCCCAGAAAGACCGTAGCCGACAAGCTCGCCGTAAATACGCGCACCGCGTTTTTTGGCGTGATCGTATTCCTCGAGCACGACGGCGCCCGCGCCTTCGCCCATGACAAATCCATCGCGATCGCGGTCGTACGGCCGCGAGGCGCGCTCTGGCGTCTCGTTGAAGCCGGTCGACAACGCGCGGCACGCCGCGAATCCGGCAAGCGAAATCCTGTTGACAGGCGACTCCGTCCCGCCTGCCACCATCACATCGGCATCGCCAAGTGCAATCAGCCGGCCGGCATCGCCAATTGCATGCGCGCCTGTGGAACAAGCGGTGACCACGGCATGATTGGGTCCCTTGAGCGAATGGTTGATCGATACATAGCCGGACGCGAGATTGATGAGCCGGCCAGGTATGAAGAAAGGCGACACGCGCCGCGGTCCGCGGTCGCGTAACAACAACGCCGTCTCTGCGATCCCCTCGACGCCGCCGATTCCGGATCCGATTAGAACGCCGCTAGTGATCTGATCGGCATGTTCTCGCGGGTGCCATCCCGCATCGTCGAGCGCCTGCGTGGCTGCAGCCATGGCAAAGACAATGAAATCATCGACCTTGCGCTGCTCCTTGGGCTCCATCCAATCGTCAGCATTAAAGGCTCCGGCCGAGCCGTTACCGCGCGGGACCTGGCCGGCAATCTTGCAGGCGATGTCGGATACGTCGAATTTTTCTATGCGTTTGATGCCGCTTTGCCCGGCGAGCAGTCGCTGCCAGGTTTGCTCGATCCCGCAGGCGAGCGGCGTCACCAATCCGAGCCCCGTGACAACCACGCGTCTCATCGAGGGCGCTCCCGCTAAACGCAGTCTGAATGTCGTCCCACCGCATATAGGAATATGCGGCGGCTACGGCAGTCCATATCGATCATGCAAAAATACCGGACGATCCCGACCGGTCAGCTCTTGGCGTTTTTTTCAAGAAATTTGATCGCGTCGCCAACGGTCAAAATCGTTTCGGCGGCGTCGTCGGGGATCTCGCAGCCAAACTCTTCCTCAAAGGCCATGACGAGCTCGACCGTGTCGAGACTGTCGGCGCCGAGGTCATCGATGAAGCTGGCGTTCTCGGTCACTTTGTCCGGCTCGACGCCGAGATGTTCCACGACGATTTTTTTCACGCGCTCGCCAATATCACTCATCGTTCCAACCTCATCTTGCAACGCGACCCGTCAAGCTCGCTTCGATTCTGTCCAAATACTTCATTGAACTTGCCGACAGCCGTGGGTCGACACCGATCAGAGGCGGACGTAGCGCCCGGCGCTCCGGGATTCCGGCTCCCCCAGCCCGAGTTCGGTTCGGTTACCACACTTCAAAACGGTTGACCAGCGCGCCGACATCTCGCCCCCGCCATCTGCTACCGCGTTCAAATCATGGCCATTCCGCCATTCACATGCAACGTTTGGCCGGTCACGTAGCCGGCCTCGTTCGAAGCGAGAAACACGACAGCCGCAGCGACCTCGGCTGGGGTGCCCGCGCGGCTTGCCGGAATTTTTGCGACGATGGTTTCCCGTTGCTTGTCGTTGAGCTTGTCCGTCATCGGCGTGACGATGAATCCAGGCGCCACGCAATTGGCGGTAACGCCGCGCTTGGCATATTCCTGCGCCATGGCCTTGATCATGCCGGCGATGCCGGCTTTGGCGGCGACATAATTGGCCTGGCCGGGATTGCCGGTCGTGCCCACGACGGACGTGATGGCGATCACGCGCCCAAAACGCCGCCGCATCATCCCGCGCAGCGCGGCGCGCGCCAGCCGGAACGTGGCGGACAGATTGACGGCGATGACTTGCTCCCAGTCCTCATCGCGTAGCTGCACCAGCAAATTATCGCGGGTGATCCCGGCATTGGCGACCAGAATATCGAGCTGTCCCATTGCCTCTTCCACGCGCGGCACCAGCGCTTCCGTCTCGGCCGCATCGGCAAGGTTACAGGGCAGAACATGCACACGCTCGCCGAGTTCGGTTGCGAGCCGATCGAGGACCTCGCGTCGCGTTCCTGAAATTGCGACCGTGGCGCCTTGGTCGTGAAGGCTGCGCGCAATCGTGGCCCCGATCGTGCCGGTCGCCCCGGTCACCAGCGCCGTCCTTCCGGTGAGTTCAAACATGTTTCGACCCTGACCCTTTCCGGCCGCAGCAATAGCTCAGCCCCGCGAGGCTTTGAACCTTGCGATGTCCTCAGGCGATCCGATTGCGGCGGCCGACGCGGCCTCGGCGATACGTTTGATCAAGCCGGTCAGCACCTTTCCGGCGCCGATCTCAAAAAACGACGACACGCCAGACTGCGCCATGAACAGGACGGATTCACGCCAGCGCACCGTAGCGGTGATTTGTTCGACGAGATTGCGCACGACCGCTGCCGGATCCTTGACCGGACGCGCCGGCACGTTAGCAACCACCGGCACCAGCGGCGCCTTGACCGAGACCCTGGTCAAGGCTTCGGCCATCACATCGGCGGCAGGCTGCATCAGGGGACAATGGAATGGGGCGGAGACTGGCAGCATCATCGCCCGCTTGACCCCGCGCGCTTTGGCAATATCCACCGCGCGTTCCACCGCGGCCTTGGCGCCCGACAACACCACCTGGCCGCCGCCATTGTCATTGGCGGCTGCGCAGACACCCGCGCTCGATGCTTCCGTGGCAATCGATTTCGCCTCCGCCAAATCGAGGCCGATGAGGGCGGCCATGGCGCCGGCACCGACCGGAACGGCTTTTTGCATGGCCTGGCCGCGGACGCGCAATAAGCGCGCAGCATCGGCGACCGAAAGGGATCGCGCCGCGGCGAGCGCCGAATACTCGCCAAGCGAATGGCCGGCGACGAACGCGACATCGCGCGTGATGTCGAGACCCGCCTCTTGTTCAAGGACATGCAAAGCGGCAATCGACACCGTCATCAGCGCGGGCTGTGCGTTCTCCGTCAGAGTGAGAGTCTCGGCCGGACCGTTCCAGATCGTATCGCTGAGCCGCTCGCCCAACGCGGCATCGACTTCCTCAAAAACTTGGCGCGCGCAGGTGAAGGCGTCGGCCAGAGCCTTACCCATGCCGACGGCCTGGCTGCCCTGGCCGGGGAAAACGAATGCAACGCTCATCGGCTAAAATTGGCCCCGCTAATTGATCGCCCTCGCTAGTGTCCCGATTCCGAAGTTCGTAAGCATTTGCGGCGCGCTCATACGAACTTTGGAATCGATAAGGACACTAGCAACTCTATCCTTCTAGTGCCGCTTCTGAACCCGAAGTTCGCATCCGAGCGCTCCGCAAACTTGTGCGAACTTCGGGTTCGCGGCACTAGAAACGGGCGAAAGATACCGTGATGCCATTGATGTCAAGGCGACTAATCCCGGTAAAATAACGACCATCGAGTTCCTGCCGGCGGCAGTGCAGTCTCTTGCCTTTCTGGACGGGCCGCGTATAAGGCCGGCTTCCGCTCGACCCCGGCCGGGGGCTGAACGGACGGCCGTGCATGCGCCTTTTGGCTTGCACGGTAGGACTCTCGGGTCCGGCGTCCGGTGTCCCCGCCTTCAGAGCATTCGAGCCTTTCCCGAAGGGTTCGAGGGGCTTCGCGCCCGGGCGAGCACGAGATTAAGGAAAGGGCAGCCATGCCGCTTTATGAACACGTCTACCTTGCGCGCCAGGACGCCAGCACGCAGCAGGTCGACGAATTGACCACGCAGCTAAAGGGCGTGATCGAAGGGCTCGGCGGATCGATCAAAAAGACCGAGTATTGGGGCGTAAAATCCCTCTCCTACCGCCTCCGCAAGAACCGCAAGGCGCATTTTACTTTGATGGATATTGATGCGCCGCCGCCGGCGATCAATGAAATCGAACGCCTCGAGCGGCTCAACGAGGATGTTGTTCGCTATCTCACGATCAGAGTGGACGCGCATGAGGATGGCCCGTCGGCGATGATGCGCCGGACTGAACGCGATCGCGATCGCGATGACCGCCGCGACCGAGGCGATCGTGGCGATCGTGGGGGCGACCGGGGCCGCGAGCGCGATCGGCGCAGCCGCGACGAGTCCGGGGATGCCGAGAACGGGACGGGGGAATAGGGAATGGCTTTTTCACCGCAGGGCGCAGGCGGGCGCCGCCCGTTTTTCCGACGCCGCAAGAGCTGTCCGTTCTCGGGCGCTAACGCGCCCAAGATCGATTACAAAGATGTCAAACTGCTGCAGCGCTTCGTCTCAGAGCGCGGAAAGATTGTGCCGAGCCGCATCACGGCAGTATCGGCAAAAAGGCAGCGTGAACTCGCCCAGGCGATCAAACGCGCGCGCTTCCTCGGGCTCTTGCCCTACGTGATCCGCTAAAGCGAGGCCGGCATGGAAGTCATTCTACTGGAACGCATCGCCAGGCTCGGCCAGATGGGCGAGGTCGTGCGCGTGAAGGACGGATTTGCCCGCAACTTTCTATTGCCGCACGGCAAGGCGCTCCGCGCCACGGCGGAAAATCGCACGCGCTTTGAAACGATGAAAAGCGAACTCGAGGCGCGTTCGCTCACGCTTAAGAGCGAAGCGGCACAAGTGTCCGACAAGCTTGACGGCAAGAATTTCACCGTGCTGCGGCAAGCCTCCGAATCCGGCCAACTGTTTGGTTCGGTCTCGCCGCGCGATCTTGTCGGCCTGCTTGCAGATGACGGTTTTCGCCTAAACCGGAGCCAGATTGCGTTGAACGCGCCTATCAAGACCATCGGCCAGCATAAGGTGCCGATTGCGCTTCATCCTGAGGTGGAAGTTTCGATCACCATCATTGTCGCTCGCAACGAAGATGAGGCGGCCCGTATTGCGCGCGGCGAGGATGTGATGCAGTTGCGCGAACCGACTGAACAAGAGGCCGCGGCAATTGCCGCCGAAGCGTTCTTCGAACCGGGAGCTGGCGAGAGCACGCGCACGACGGAAGGTGCGGAACAAGCCGAACCCCCAGCTTCGCCCGACAACGCCTAAGCGGATCGAGTTCGAAGATCCCCTGTCAGTCCGGGATATTGTCGCGCGGCACAGGCGCGTTCTCGTCCGGCGAAGATTCGGCCGACGCGCCCGCGCTTTTAGTTGGGGCAACCTCCGGCTTCGCAGGTTCGGCCGAACTCGGCGCTTGGTTCGGCACGGGAGCTGCCGCAGCGGGAGCGGTTGCCTGCTCTGCGGGGACACCTTCTTCACGCCCCGGCTGACGGTCCCCACCGGACTTGTCCGGTTCAGGCCTCGCCGCCGTCGAGGTCGGACGAGGCTTGCCCTCGTGGCCCTTCGACTCCTGAGTTTTGGGTTCTTGGTTCTTCGGTTCCTCAGTCTTGGCCCGCTCGGGTTTTGTCGGCGCGGGAGCATTACCGCCAGCACTGATGACATAAGCCGCGAGCGCCGCCGCCTGCTCGCGGCTGGCCGCGTAATGCTCTCGCAAGAACAGCGAAAGCGTCAGACTGTTCCGTCCAGTGGCAAGCCCGCGGGTCGTCTTGTGGCAAACCGCGCAATAATTCGCGAACAGTTCAGACGGCGGTTTGCCCCGATCGATATTGGTCTGCGCTCTCGCCCCCGGCACCATGACGAGCGCCGTTGCCAGGCCGAGTCCGATTACCCACGCGAGACGCCGAACCACGCTGAGCCCCCCAAACCACCCCGACTTCGTGACCATACTTACCCCAAATCTCGACCGATGTGAGAGCATTGCGGCCTTGCCTGCCACGGCATTGCTGGTCAAGGAGGAATTTGTTTTAATCACGGCAATAACAAGACTTCACCCGCGCAAGCGCAGGATGCAGTCACTTAGGCGGCAAAGCTTTGATCAAGCGTGCGTCCTAGCTTTGCAGAACGGGCATTGTGAGTGGAGGCGGCCGTGGATCGGTTGCTACTCATATTTTTGCGCCGATTTGTCCGCCGCGGTTCTCTGATTGTGACGACCGCGCGCGGCCGCACAGGCACGTTCGGCGACGGGACCGGCTTCCCCGTTGCTGTCCGCTTCACCAGCGCCACGGCACAGCGGGGGGTGCTATTAGATCCCGAGTGCTTTGCAGAACGGGCATTGTGAGTGGAGGCGGCCGTGGATCGGTTGCTACTCATATTTTTGCGCCGATTTGTCCGCCGCGGTTCTCTGACTGTGACGACCGCGCGCGGCCGCACAGGCACGTTCGGCGACGGGACCGGCTTCCCCGTTGCTGTCCGCTTCACCAGCGCCACGGCACAGCGGGGGGTGCTATTCGATCCCGAGTTGAAGCTCGGCGAAGCCTATATGGACGGCACCCTCGTCATCGAACGGGGCTCGATCGCCGATCTCCTGGCGCTGTTGTTGGGTCAGGACGGGATCGGGGCGCGCAATTGGGCGGTGCCCCGTTTTATCCGCTATCTCTTCCGCCGTTTGCAGCAATTGAACCTGCGTTCCCGCGCGCGCTGCAATGTCGCTCATCACTACGATCTCGACGGCAGACTCTATTCGCTATTCCTCGATGCCGACCAGCAATATAGCTGCGCTTATTTCGACACCCCCGATCAATCGCTCGATGACGCGCAACTCGCGAAAAGGCGGCACTTGGCAGCGAAGCTGCGGGTGACCCCCGGCGTCAGGGTTTTGGACATTGGCTGCGGTTGGGGCGGACTTGCGCTTTATCTGGCCGAGATTGCCGGGGCGCGGGTTACCGGCATTACTCTTTCACAGGAGCAATACCAGCGCGCCACCAGCCGCGCCCGCGAGCGCGGCCGGCAGGACGTCACATTTGACCTTCTGGACTATCGCGATGTTGCCGGCCGGTTCGATCGAATTGTGTCGGTCGGCATGTTCGAACATGTCGGGGTCGGGTTCTACGACGCCTTCTTCACCAAGTGCGCGAAGCTTCTCGCGGAGAATGGGCTCGCGCTCCTGCATACGATCGGCCGCAGCAGCCCGCCCGGCATCACCAATCCATGGATCGCGAAATACATATTCCCTGGCGGCTACATTCCGGCCTTGTCGGAAGTACTTCCCGTAATCGAGCGCGCCGGGCTGGTCATCGCGGATGTCGAAGTTTTGCAGCTTCACTACGCTGAGACGCTCAAGGCCTGGCGAGAGCGTTTTCTCGCTCACCGAGACGAAGTGCTGCGCCTATACGATCGGCGTTTCGTACGGATGTGGGAGTTCTATCTGGCCTGTTCGGAAATGGCGTTTCGCCAAGGAGACATGGTCGTTTTCCAGATCCAGATGGCGAAGCAAAAGGGCGTCATCCCGGCTACTCGCGATTATATCGCGCGGGAAGAGGCGCGGCTGCGCGCGCTCGAGACCGGTTACCGGCTGCCGCTGCGACTCGCTGGCGAATAGCCGCGGCCAACGCCGCTACGTCAAGTGCCGCATTGCGGTTTTCGAGGTCGCTGGTGAGTGCGGTGGGTAACGGGGAAAGCCGCAATCAACGCTTCCATTGTCCGCCCGCTCGATTATCGAAAGGAGCGGCGGTTGCGCAGCTTGACCGCTGTCGTTGAGTGAGCCGCGATGTTGAGTAGCCGCTTTGGACCGATCCATCGCCGGGTTACGGCCACGTGCCGCAAAACGGCCACAGCACGCGATTCCTCTGACAGGAACCATGCCAGTCTTCGATTCGACCGCACGCAAGCAAATTCCGCCGGAACCGACGTTCCGCGCGGCGCCGCATAATATCGAGGCCGAACAGGCCTTACTCGGCGCTATCCTCGTCAATAACGAGGCATTCTACCGCGTCTCCGACTTTCTCGAGCCGAAGCATTTCTTTGAGCCGATCCACCAGCGTATTTTCGAGCTTGCTGGCGGACTTATCCGGGCAAATAAAACCGCCACTCCGGTGACGCTCAAGACGTTCCTGCCTGGCGACATCGACATTGCAGGGCTTTCACTCAATCAGTATCTCGCCCGCCTTGCCGCCGAAGCGACAACAATCATCAATGCCGATGATTACGGCCGCACGATTTACGACCTCTCCGTACGCCGCGACCTGATCGCGATCGGCGAGGATATGGTGAACCTCGCCTATGACGCACCGGTTGAGTCGACTCCGCTGCAGCACATCGAAGACGCCGAGCGGAGGCTCTACGAGATCGCTGAGACGGGCCGTTACGACGCGGGCTTTCAACGCTTCGCGCAAGCGCTGACGACCGCGGTTGACATGGCGGCGCGCGCTTACCAGCGCGACGGCCGCCTTTCCGGGTTGGCCACGGGCCTGACCGATCTCGACAGCAAGATGGGCGGCATGCAGCCCTCGGACCTGATCATTCTGGCCGGCCGTCCGGGCATGGGGAAAACCGCGCTCGCCACTAACGTCGCCTATAACGTCGCCAGGGCTTGGGCTGGCGAGGTCCGGACCGACGGTCACCTGGCCACCGTCGATGGCGGCATTGTCGGCTTCTTCTCGCTCGAAATGTCCGCCGAACAGCTTGCCACGCGCATCATTTCCGAACAGACCGGAATTCCGTCGAACAAGATTCGGCGCGGCGACATCGAGGAAGCCGATTTCGAGAAGATCAGAGACGTTTCGGTCGACCTGCAGAACCTGCCGTTTTACGTCGATGAAACCGGTGGACTTTCGATTGGACAGTTGGCGGCGCGAGCGCGGCGGTTAAAGCGGCAGCGCGGGCTCGATCTCTTGGTCGTCGACTACCTGCAGCTTCTGCAGGGATCGAGCCGCCGTGCCGCCGAAGGGCGCGTTCAGGAAATCACTGAAATTACGACCCGGCTGAAGGCGCTGGCCAAAGAGCTCAACATCCCGATTCTCGCCCTCTCGCAATTGTCGCGGCAGGTGGAAGGCCGCGAGGACAAGCGTCCGCAATTATCGGATTTGCGCGAATCAGGATCGATTGAACAGGATGCCGACGTCGTACTCTTTGTATTCCGGGAGGAATACTATCATCAGATACGCAAGCCAACCGAGGCAAACCGCGAGAAATTTGCGGAATGGCTGGCGGAAGGCGAGCGCGTGGATGGCAAGGCTGAAATTATCATTGGTAAGCAACGTCATGGTCCCACAGGGACGGTCGAATTGCAGTTCGACGCCGCGGTGACCCGCTTCGCCAATCTCGATACCGCGCACCGGCGCGACTTCTAAGCCACTGCAGGCGTGCTTTACGGCCGCAGCGGCGGCGGTCATAAGCGGTAAACATGGCACGCGAAAAACTAATGCCCGCAGGACCGGCGCCGGGCGTGGCGGAAACCGGCGGGATATTGACGATCGATCTCGCTGCCATCGCCGCCAATTGGCAGACGCTGGCAGGCCAACTCATCGCCGTGGAATGCGCCGCGGTTGTGAAGGCCAATGCCTATGGCGTTGGCCTCAAGCCGGTGGTCACAGCGCTGGCGCAAGCGGGCTGTAAAACTTTCTTTGTCGCGGATCTCGCGGAGGCGCGCGTCGTCCGTGCCGGAGCGCGGCACGTCACTATCTACGTTCTCCATGGCTTCACACTCGACGCTGCGGACGCCTTCATCGAGCTTGGCGCGCGGCCGGTGATCAACTCGATGACCGAACTTGCCGAATGGGACACATTCGTCGCCGCCCGCGGTTGGCAGGGCGGCGCCGCGCTGCATGTCGATACCGGCATGCATCGCCTCGGCGTTTCCCCGGAGGAGGCCGCGGCGCTTGCGCCGCGTGTACACACTCCAAATCACGGCATTGCGCTGTTGCTCAGCCACCTTGCTTGCGCCGAGCTTCCCGACCACCCGCTCAATGCCATCCAGCTGAAAATGTTTCGCGAGCTTCGCACCCTCTATGCCGGCATTCCGGCTTCGCTCGCCAATTCTTCCGGAATTTTTCTCGGCGATGCGGCGCATTTCGATCTGGCGCGGCCGGGGGCGGCGATTTACGGCATCAATCCGACCCCTAGTCGGCCAAATCCAATGAAAGCTGTTGTTGAACTGGCCGGACGCATTTTGCAGATACGCAGCGTCGCACGCGACCAGACGATCGGTTATGGCGCCGCATGGACCGCGCGGCGCAATTCGCGCATTGCGGTGGTTGCCCTCGGCTACGCGGACGGGCTATTACGCGCCGGTGGCGGCAGTGACGAACGCTCAGGCGGGTCGGGAATCGTGGCCGGCAAAAGATGTCCTATAGTGGGCCGCATTTCGATGGATCTCCTTGCGCTCGACATCACCGATCTGCCCGACGGCGCCGTGCGCCGGGGCGATTTGGCTACGCTGATCGGCGGCGAACTGAGCATTGACGATGTCGCGGCGGCGGCGGGCACGATCGGCTATGAGATCCTCACCAGGCTCGGTCCGCGCTGCCATCTGATTTATCGGAGCGCGTGATGGCATCGCGCGCGCCAAACTTCATCTGCCAGAATTGCGGCGCAGCGTTTGCGCGCTGGGCAGGCAAATGTGAAGCATGCGGCGAATGGAACACGCTGGTTGAGGAAACCGCCAGTCGTGTGCGCGTGCCCTCGCGTAAGGGCCGGCCATTTGCCGTCGAGCCCTTAAAGGACGCGACTGCGGAGGCGCCACGGCTTGCCTCCGGCATGGCCGAATTCGATCGCGTCACCGGCGGCGGGCTCGTGCGCGGTTCAGTGCTTTTGCTTGGCGGCGATCCTGGGATCGGCAAATCTACTCTGCTGCTCGAAGTCGCGGCGGCATTCGCGCGCGGACGGCATCGCGCCATTTACATTTCGGGCGAAGAGGCGGTAGCGCAAGTGCGGCTGCGCGCGGAACGGCTCGGCCTTGCCGAGGCGACGGTCGAGGTCGCAGCGGAGACTTCGGTTGAGGATATCGTAACGACGGTGTCGCAGGGCGTGATCCCGCGCATGCTCGTTATCGATTCCATTCAGACTATGTGGACTCAAACGGTCGATGCGGCGCCGGGAACCGTCACGCAAGTCCGGGGCTCCGCCGCGGAATTGATTCGCTTTGCCAAGCGCAGCGGCGCGGCTGTCATTTTGGTCGGCCATGTCACCAAGGACGGTCAGATCGCCGGCCCCCGCGTCGTCGAGCATATGGTCGATGCGGTTTTATCGTTCGAAGGAGAAGGCTCGCAACAGTTTCGCATCCTGCGCGCGATCAAGAATCGATTCGGCCCGACCGACGAGATCGGCGTCTTCGAAATGACCGGCGGCGGGTTGCGGGAGGTGGCAAACCCATCCGCACTATTTTTGTCCGAGCGCGATCTCGGCAGCGCCGGCACCGCCGTATTCGCAGGCATCGAGGGAACGCGTCCGCTGCTGGTTGAAATTCAGGCGCTGGTGGCACCCACCACACTGGGCACCCCGCGTCGGGCCGTCGTGGGTTGGGACCCGAATCGACTGTCGATGGTCTTGGCAGTGCTGGAGGCGCATTGCGGCGTGCGCCTGTCGGGGCATGACGTTTACCTCAATGTCGCCGGCGGATTACGGATCCAGGAACCCGCGGCCGACATCGCCGCCGCTGCGGCCTTGGTCTCTTCGCTGACGCATGCTCCCCTGCCCGCAAATGCCGTCTATTTTGGCGAAATTTCGCTCTCTGGCGCGGTTCGGCCGGTTCCGCAAAGCGCTGCCCGTTTGCGCGAGGCACAGAAGCTCGGTTTCGCCAAGGCAATCGCTCCGGAAGCCGCGCGCAATGATGCCCCGGAAGGATTTACCCTCGCCACAATAGGCACCCTCGATAATCTCGTGGCCGATATTGCGCGCGACAGCACCCCTGCTCTGCGGCGGGTGAGCCGCCAGGATGGTTGATTTTGCTGCCAACTTAGCTTGCCAACGGTGAGGTTAATTAGCGCTTCGTGAGGCGCGTTCAGGGCCCGTTATCCGGCTGCGGAAACAACCGCGAGAAGATGGGTGACGGCATGGCGCAGCCCCGCTATACACGCGGCGGAGCGCCAAAAGCCCAGCCGAATCGTAGCCGAATCGTAGCCCATGCCGATCACGCTGCTCGATATCGTCCTGATCCTAGTGATGCTGATTTCGGGCCTGCTCGCCATGGTGCGTGGTTTCATGCGCGAGGTCCTCTCGATTACCGCATGGATTCTGGCGGCCGCCGCCACGCTTTATTCCTATGGCAAGCTGTTGCCCTTCGCCAAGCAGTACTTCAACAGCGATATTGTCGCCGCGATTGTGGTGGTGGGCGGAGTTTTTCTGCTCACGCTGCTGGTTGTTTCGGTCTTCACCATCAGAATTTCCGACATGGTGCTGGATAGCCGCGTCGGAGCGCTTGATCGCACGCTCGGATTTTTATTCGGGCTCGCTCGCGGCCTGATCATCGTCGTCATCGCGTTTCAGTTCTTTATTTGGCTCGTTCCTGACCGCAGCCAGCCACAATGGGTCAAGGGCGCCAAATCCAAGGTGGTCCTGGCGGGGACCGGACAATGGCTGATGTCGATGTTGCCGGATGACCCGGAAAGCACCATTTTAAACAAGTTGAAGCGGGCCCGTCCTGAGGACACCGATGCTCCGGCTCCTGCACCCGACCAACGGCGCAGCGAGCTCGATAGGTTGGAGATACCAAGGTCATGACCGGATCTGCCGCCCTCGATCTCGACGCGGATCGGCTTCGCGAGGAATGCGGCGTCTTCGGCATTTTCGGACATCCTGACGCGGCAGCAATTACCGCGTTGGGTCTTCATGCCTTGCAACACCGCGGCCAGGAGGCTGCCGGAATCGTCACCTTCGACGGCAAGCGGTTTCATTCGGAACGGCGGCTCGGCCTGGTCGGCGATGCCTTCTCCAGGCGGGAAGTCATCGATCGCCTGCCTGGCAATGCGGCGATCGGCCATGTCCGCTATTCAACGACCGGCGAGACCATTTTGCGCAATGTCCAGCCGCTGTTCGCCGAACTAAATGCCGGCGGATTTGCGATCGGCCATAATGGCAATCTTACGAACGGCCTGAGCCTGCGGCGTCAGCTCGTGCGCGACGGCGCCATGATGCAATCCACCACCGACACGGAAGTGATCCTGCATCTAGTGGCCCGGTCCCACCGCAATCGTTTTGTCGACCGGCTGATCGAGGGCTTGCGCATGCTCGAAGGCTCTTACGCCTTCGCCGGGCTCACCAATAAGAAGCTCATCGGCGCCCGCGATCCGCTCGGCATCCGTCCGCTCGTGCTTGGCAAACTGGATGGCTGCCCGATTCTCGCCTCCGAGACCTGCGCCCTCGACATTATCGGCGCACAATATGTACGCGACGTCGATAATGGCGAGGTCCTTATCTTCGACGAGGACGGCGCGCATTCGCACAAGCCGTTTCTGCCGCTGCCGCCGCGTCCCTGCATTTTCGAATACATCTATTTCGCCAGGCCCGATTCGATTCTCGGCGGGCGCAGCATTTACACGGTCCGCAAAGCATGCGGCGCGGAACTGGCGCGCGAAGCGCCCGCCTCGGCCGACGTCATCGTGCCGGTGCCCGATTCCGGAGTGCCGGCGGCGGTCGGCTATGCTCAGGAATCTGGTCTACCTTATGAACTCGGCATCATTCGCAATCATTATGTTGGCCGCACCTTCATTGAACCGACCCAGCATATCCGCCAGCTCGGCGTTCGCCTTAAGCACAGCGCCAATCGCGCGGTTGTGGCCGGCAAACGCATCGTTTTGATCGACGATTCGATCGTGCGCGGCACGACTTCGGTCAAGATCGTGCAGATGATGCGCGATGCCGGCGCCATCGAGGTGCATTTGCGCATTGCCTCGCCGCCAATCACTCATCCCGATTACTACGGCATCGACACGCCAGAGCGGGACAAACTACTTGCCGCAACGCACGATCTTGAGGGTATGCGCAAATTCATCGGCGCCGACTCGCTCGCCTTTCTTTCGGTCGACGGCATCTATCGCGCGATGGGTGAAAAGGGCCGCGATCCGGTTCGCCCGCAATTCACCGATCACTGCTTTACCGGCGATTATCCGACGCCGCTGACAGATCGCACGGCTCAGGACGCCGGCCCGCCCCGCCAACTTTCATTGCTCGCCGAAGCAAGCTGAGAAATGACGCAGCTTCTCGCCGGGAGCATTGCGCTCGTCACCGGCGCATCGCGCGGCATCGGCCGCGCCGTCGCGCTGACGCTCGCCCGAGCCGGCGCTCATATCGTCGCGGTGGCGCGCACTACCGGCGCGCTGGAAGAAATCGATGACGCAGCGCGGGCAGCCGGCAGTTCAGCAACTCTGGTGCCGCTCGACATGCGCGATTACGCTGGGATCTATCGGTTGGCTTCCGCTCTCAATGAACGACATCAACGGCTCGACGTGATGGTCGGCAATGCGGGCGTTGCTGGGCAACGCTCGCCGCTCGATCACATCGAGCCGCAAAACTGGGAGGAAGTCATGGCGGTGAACGTCACCGCCAATTGGCATTTGATCCGCGTCATGGACGCGTTGTTGAAGCGCTCCGCCGCCGGACGTGCCGTATTCATCACCTCGGGGGCGGCAACCCATGCGCGAGCCTATAGCGGCGCCTATTCAGTATCCAAAGCGGCGCTTAACGTTCTGGCGCGAACGTATGCCGCGGAGACCGACGCAACGGTGCTGCGTGTGAACCTCTTCAATCCGGGACCAACGCGGACGCGCATGCGAGCGCAAGTCATGCCGGGCGAAGATCCGATGACGCTGCCCACGCCCGAAGATGTGGCAGAAAAGATCCTTTCGCTTTGCCTGCCGAGCTGCTGCGAAACCGGCAAGCTTTACGACTTTCCTGCCGGCAAATTTTTGGAATTCAAGCCGCCTGCTTAGTACTCGCGGCAGGAAAGCGGCCGCGATTAGCGCTGTTTACGCGTCGCGTAGGGGTTAGGCTTTGTCCGCAACGCGAGCCTGATTGGCGTGCCGGGAAAGTCGAACTGGTCACGCAGCCCATTCACCAGGTAACGGCAATAAGCCTCCGGCAGCGCGCTGGCGCGCGAGCCGAACAAGACGAAGGTCGGCGGCCGTGATTTGGGCTGCGTCATGTAGTCAAGCCGAAGGCGCCGGCCGCGCAGCGCAGGCGGCGGATGCGACGCGGTCGCCTCGGCCAAGAAGCGATTCAAGGCGGCTGTCGGCACCCGCCGATTCCAGATTGTATGCGCGTCGACGACCGTCTGCATCAACCGGTCCAAGCCCTGACCGGTTTTCGCCGACACAACCGCGATGCCGACTCCCTTGATCTGCGGCAACAGCCGATCGACCGTGTTACGCAATCGCGAAAGTGCGCCTGGCTCCGGTTCGATCAAATCCCATTTGTTGATAGCAATGACGACGGCCCGCCCTTCCCGCTCGACCAGATCGGCGATCCGGATGTCCTGCTCTTCGAGAGGTGTTTGTGAATCGATGAGGACGATGACCACTTCGGCAAAACGGATCGCGTTGAGGGCATCGGCAACCGAGAGCCTCTCCAACTTCTCCTCGATCCGTGAACGGCGACGCATACCCGCAGTATCGTGAATGCGAAAATCCCGGCCATGCCACGCAAGATCGACCGCAATTGCGTCTCGGGTGATGCCGACTTCCGGTCCGGCCAATAGTCGTTCCTCGCCGAGCAGTCGATTGATCAGCGTCGACTTACCGGTATTCGGCCGGCCGACAATGGCGAGCCGGATCGACTGCTTATCGGCTGTGGCGGCGCGATCTTCTCGTTCGTCACGCTCGGCTGTTGCTTCCGGTAAGGCCGCACGCAGCGCCTCATAGAGCCCAGCCAAACCTTCGCCGTGCTCGGCGCTGATCGGCACCGGATCGCCGAAGCCGAGCGCATAAGCGTCGAGCGCGCCGGCCTCGCCAGCGCGGCCCTCGCTTTTGTTGGCGACGAGAATCGCGGGCTTGCCCGATTTGCGAACCAGGTCAGCGAAGGCACGATCGGCGACCGTCCCGCCGGCCCGCGCATCGATCAAAAACAAAACCGCATCCGCCTGCGCTATCGCGGCTGCCGTGTGGACCTGCATTCGTCCCGTTAAGCTGTCGCGTTCGGCGTGCTCCAGTCCAGCCGTGTCAATCGCCTTGAAGGCGAGATCGCCGAGTCGTGCGTCACCCTCGCGCCGGTCCCGCGTCACTCCCGGCCGATCGTCGACCAGAGCGAGGCGCCGGCCGACGAGCCGGTTAAACAACGTCGATTTGCCAACGTTCGGCCGACCAACGATCGCGACGGTGAACGACATGGCAAACCGAGGGGGCAAACTCTGATGACAAGCGGTGACGACGAGCGTTGATGACGCCCAACGGCTTCGAGGCAAGGACCTCTATATCATTTAATAAAGCTCATGCCCGGCAGCTGACGCAATTGGCAGCGGCGCGCGTAGAAATTTTATCGCGAAGAACCGGCGGCCGCCGGCGGATCGGGCCAGACCGACTGCGACGACTGGGCCGGCTGTGCCGTCGGCGTTTGGGGTGGCGCTGGCCACACAGATTGGGACGATTGTGCAGGTTGTTGCGAACTAGTCGACGGCGGCGCTGGCCAAGCGGATTGTGCCCCATTCGGCTGTTGTCCGGTGGCTGGTGGCCTCTGTGTGGGACCCACCGTGATCCGCGTCGGAGCGGGCCCGGGCGCCGATGCTGCCGGGGCAGCCGGCGGCTTTTGCGCGGCGACTTTCGCTTTGGGCTTCGGTTTCGGCTTTGGTTTTTCTGCTTCAGCTGCCGGAGCCGGAGTGGGCGCTGCTGCGACGGCCGCATCAGGCTGTTCCGGCGGCGCCTCGTAGCCCTTGACCAATTCTGCAGGCACGCCGGTGGCCGTGCCCGGCACTCCCTCAGGGAAAACTGCCGTACGGTCGCCTCTCAGCTTTTTTTTGCTGTCGAACACATCCGAATTGAAAATCTCGGTGGGATCGAACTGACCCCCCTTCGTGCAGCCAGCAATCATCAGTGCAAGCGCCAGCACCGAAGCGGCGCGATATAAAATTCCATGCGAGCGTCGCATCATCACCTCAGCCTTTCGCGCTCGCCGCGATCAGTTCGCTCAACATTTCCGCGCGGCTGCGCTGACCAGGCGGTGTCAGCGGATCGCCCATCATCATGTCGGTCCATCGCCGCGCCGTCGACGTATCTCCGGCTTTCCATGCGGAAAGCGCCAGAATCTCGCGCGCACTGTGCCGAAAAGGACGGTCGGCTGCGGTTAACGGCTCCAGCCGCTTAACAATCTCAGCATAGGGCGCAGTATCGACCAGCAGAAAACTGGCGCGCAGCGCCGCCAGATCTTGGATGACCTGGCCTGCGCGATTGTCCGCCGCGATTGCATCATAGGCTGCGACGGCGGCTTTGCTGTCGGTCGGCGCAAGCTCGGCGGCCTCGCGCAGCCGCGCCAACACGCGGTAGCCCGCCGTGCCATCGGTCGCGAGCTTGGCAAAAGCGGCGACGGCCTCTTGATGCTTGCCCGCTTCGGCCAGTGTCACTGCTTGCTCAAAAGCCGCCCCGGACTGTGCCGCCTGTTTGGCTTGCCACCACTCGTAACCGCGCCAAGCGCCAACGCCGATGACGACCAAGACGCAAGCGGCAACAAGATAATTGCCGTGGCGCTCCCACAGCTTTTTGAGCCGTTCGCGTCTTACTTCTTCATCGACTTCATGGAAAATATCGGTCACGCCATCGTCCCAGCCTAGCCGCAACGCGGATCGGTTGCCGAGAAGCTTGTTCCGCTTGGCCTCAAGCAGCCTCGGTTTTCACGTCCCGCGGCAAGTTCAATCAGACTCAAGTCCGTCATGGAAGCCCTTGGCGCAACTAGTGTCCCGATTCCGAAGTTCGTAAGCATTTGCGGCGCGCTCGTACGAACTTCGGAATCGATAAGGACACTAGCAACTCTATCCTTGTAGTGCCGCTTCTGAACCCGAAGTTCGCATCCGAGCGCTCCGCAAACTTGTGCGAACTTCGGGTTCGCGGCACTAGTGTAATGTTGTGGCGCGAGCAAGGCAAAATATGGCGGGAAGCCACGGCTTTTGGCGTAGTGCGCTCCGAACCCGGTGGGTTACGCGCGCGACGGGCCCTTGCCGCGCTCCGGCAGCTTGGCGACCGCCGCCTGGCGCATGGGGTAGACGTGTTCCGCGGCTGGGAAGGTTCGTGCCCTCACCTCCTCCGCGTAGCTTTTGACCGCCTGCTCGATCGAGGGTCCCAGCTCGCCGAAACGTTTGACGAACTTCGGCACACGCGGCGACAGTCCGAGCATATCTTCGAGCACCAGGATCTGGCCGTCGCAGGCTGCGCTGGCGCCGATGCCGATGGTCGGGATCGCGATTTGCGCGGTAATGCGCCGAGCGAGCGGTTCGGCGACGGCTTCGAGCACCACCGCAAAGGCGCCAGCCTCCGCCACCGCGCGTGCGTCCGCCTCAATAGGCGCCCAGTCCGCTTCGTCACGGCCCTGTGCCCGGAACGAACCCAACGCATTAATGGCCTGCGGCGTCAGCCCGACATGACCCATCACCGGCACGCCGCGTTCGACCAGAAAAGCGATCGTCTTTGCCATGCGCCGACCGCCTTCGAGCTTGATAGCGCCACAACCGGTTTCCTTAAGAACCCGCGCCGCCGAGGCGAAAGCCTGCTCTTCTGACGCTTCATAGCTGCCGAATGGAAGATCGACCACGACCAGCGCGCGCTTCGAGCCGCGCATCACCGCGAGCCCTTGCAAGATCATCATGTCGAGCGTCACCGGAATGGTCGTCTCAAGGCCGTGCATCACCATGCCAAGCGAATCGCCGACCAGGATGACATCGCAATAGGCGTCGACGATGCGGGCGGTATGCGCGTGGTACGACGTCAATGAGACGATCGCCTCACCACCCTTGCGCGCGCGGATGTCGGGCGCGGTCAGCCGACGAATTGCATTTTGCACCGACATCGTCAGTGCCCAAGCGCCGGCGCTGCGAAGGCCGGGACGCCAATCACGACCGGATGGAAAACAAAGCCGAGCGCCAGATAGATTATAGTGCCGACGACGACGGCGATGATGTCGTTCTTGACGCCGCCCAACGGAATTGGCGGCGCACCGGGATCTTTGCGGCGTTTAAGCGTGATGCGATCATACACCGCCCAGGCCAATACCGACCCGAACAGGATGATGCTGCCAAGATCGCCGTTGGCGCAGAGATGGGCGAAGGCCCAGGTTTTTACCCCGGCAAGCATCGGGTGCTTGAGCACGCGTTTGATATTTCCGGGAATGTAGGCCGCCGCGATCATGATGCTGGCAGGCCACATCAGAACCACGACGATGTGCCGCGTCCAAGCCGGCGGATACCAGATCATGATCATGCCGGCCGCGCGATAGGCGGCAAAGCCGTAGGCAATTAGGACGATTCCGAGGATCGATACAAGAGAGAACAGAGCGCGGTACGGCCACTCACCGATCTGGGCCACGACTGCAGCGCGTCGGTCGCGCATGGTCACAAATACATGCGCGCCGAGAAAAACGACAAGGCCGAGAATTTCGAGAGCAAGACCCATTAAGCAGCACCGCTAAACGTTGAATTCGCGACGGCTGCGCCCGTTACCAGGCGCTCGCGCCGGGCGGCGATCATGGCCGCCCGCTCTCGATTGTCAATGAGAGGACCTGGGTTGAGGATTTGAGCTTACGAGCCGTATGTTTTGCCGCGAGCGAGGTACCCCGTTGTGTCGACGATGGCCTCGCGTTCGGCAAACGACGCCATCTCGCCCCGCATCGCTGCCGCGCTGCCATCGCGCGCAATCGCGGTCAAAACGCGCTGCATGGCCTTGACCGCGGCCCGCTGGGTATCGCTCGGGACGATCACGAGCTGGTAGCCGAGCGCCTCCAGCCGCGACGCTGGCAACAGCGGCGTCTTGCCGCCCTCAAACATATTGATCAACTTCCATCCCGGCAGGCGCTTGGCAATTTCCGCAATCTCGGTTTCCGAAGTCGGCGCTTCGACAAAACTTACATCGGCACCGGCGTCGAGATAGGCCGCGGCACGATCGAGCGCCGCGGCAAATCCTTCCACCGCGATCGCATCGGTCCGCGCAATCACAACAAAATCGACATCGTGCAAGGCGTCGCGCACGGCTTTGAGTTTCTGCACCATCTCGGCTGTTGGCACGAGACTCTTGTCATCGTAATGACCGCACCGCTTCGGAAATGTCTGGTCCTCGAGATGGAAAGCCGCAACACCGGCGCGTTCGAAAGCGCGCGCCGCGGCCTGCGCGTTGAGCGCGTTGCCGTATCCGGTATCCGCATCCGCCACGATCGGCACCCCGACAACATCGACCATCGAGGCCAGCCGGTCGGCAATGGCGGTCATGGACAGAAGACCCAAATCGGGCACGCCGGCGGAGCGCGCGATCGCGCCGCCGCTGGCATAGATCGCCGGAAATCCCGCCTGTTCGACCAGCCGAGCCGAGAGCCCGTCATAGGCGCCTGGCGCCACTGTAATCCGGCCCGACTTCAACAGCGCTCTCAATCTCTCTGTGGTGCGCACGACATTCTCTCGCTACGACTTGGATGATCGACATGATACGTCTTGCACGAATTGCGGGGAACGCGAAGGAGCATCAATGAAGCGCACTATCGCCGCCGCAATGATCCTTTTTCTCGGCTCGGCCTTTGCCGCCGCTCAGGACTGGCCGGCAAGGCCAGTGAAGATCGTGGTGCCGTTCGCCGCCGGAGCCACGCCAGACATCGTCGCACGGCTGATCGCGGACGATCTGCAAAGCAGGCTCAAACAGACGTTCATTGTTGAAAACCGGCCCGGCGCGAGCGGCAATACCGGAACGGATGCAGTCGTCAAGGCCGAGCCGGACGGCGCAACTATCGGCGTGAGCATCGGCGGTCCGCTGGCGATCAACCCGCTTTTATTCGCCCACCTGCCCTACGATCCGCGCAAGGACCTCACCCTCATCACGCTATTGGTCACGCAGCCGAGCGTGTTCGCGGTCAATAGCGCGCTCGGGGTGAACAGCACGCGTGCCTTGATCGATGTGATCAAGCGCGATCCGGGCAAATACGCCTTCGGGTCGATCGGCGCCGGCTCGTTGTCCCATCTCGCCATGGAAGCGATCGCGCTCAAAAGCGGCGCCAGGCTTGTGCACGTGCCTTATTCGTCATCACCGCAAGCGGTGACAGCGCTCCTTCGTAACGATGTGCAAATGGTCTGCCTGCCGGCCATTTCGATCGTGCCGCAACTAGGCTCGGGCGCGCTGCGGGTGCTTGCCGTGTCTACTGCTGAACGTTCGCCGCTATTGCCCGAAATTCCGACGTTGAAGGAAGCCGGCATCGAGGTCGAGGCCGACGCCTGGAGCGGCCTGATTGCGCCGGCAGGTACCCCGGATGCGATGGCGGCGCGGATTGGCCGTCTGGTCGGCGAGACCATGCGCTTGGCGGTCGTGCGCGACAAACTCGCCGCGCAATTGATGACGCCGATTCCCGGCACGCCCGCCCAATTCCGCGCGCGCATCGATGGCGATATCGCGCGCTGGTCGCCGGTGATCGCAGCAGCGAAGATCAAGATCGAGTGAGCGAATGGCGAGTGGTCTGGATTCTACTCGCTACTCGCCGCCCTCACGGCCCAAATTTGAAATTGATGCCGGCTTTGACTTCCTGGATGTTGAGCGAGGCGCCGGTGCTGTAGGTCGGGAAGGCTGCGGTGGGAAGATTGACCGTTTCCGATCCGAAGCCGAGATAGTCGTACTCGATCTTGGCCGACCAGTTCGGCGCAAAGGCATATTCAAGGCCGGCACCGGCGGTCCAGCCGGTCCGCGTTAGGCTGGCGCTTGCTGCCGCGCCGCCAATTGTGTTCAGGCTATCGTTATCGTGCGCAAAAGCGACGCCGCCTTTGCCGTAGACCAGCAGACGATCGAAAGCGGCGCCTACGCGGCCGGTCACGGTCGAAGTCCATTGCGTGTTGGTGCCGATCGTATTACCGAGCGAGTCATGGCCACTGGCCTTGAACCCGGTCCAATCGAAGTCACCTTCGATGCCGAGCACAAGCGCGTTGAACTGCACATTGGCGCCAACCTGCCCGCCGCCGATAAACCCGCCCTTGTTGAACGTGTCGTGCGCTCCGGTGAACGGATCGGTCCACGACGAATCCGCAAAGCCGGCGCCGATATTGCCGCCCACGTAAAAGCCCGACCAATTGTAGACAGGCGGCACATAGGCGACCGGCGCCACCGGCGCCGGGGCGCGCGCCCGTGGGAGATCGGCCGCTTGAGCCGAACAAATGCAAACTATTGTGCTGGCGGCAAACGCAATGCCGCCAATGAATGCACGTGAATTCATGCAGACCTCCAGCCTTATTTCCCGACACGGCCCCCATCCCCGGGGGCAAATTGCGGTCGCTACCAAGCCGAAGCTCTTGGACAAAGCATGGTCGATCAATGGCTGGAAAATGACTCTTGCCGTTAATGCCCATGCCGGCGCGGCAAAGTTCCAGGAAGACAAATTTTTGCCGCGCGCCGTTCACAGGAATGCCGCTCGCGCCCAGCGCGTGCGTCAGCGCGACGCGATCTCGGCGCTGTAGCTTTCGGGCGCAAAGCCCACCAGCAATTTGCCGCGGCCGAGGTCGAGCACCGGCCGCTTGATCATTGACGGCTGTGCCAGCATCAGCGCGACCGCTTTTTTCGCATCGAGGCCGTTCCTGTCTTTGTCGGGCAGTTTTCGAAATGTGGTGCCGGCGCGATTAAGCAGCGCCTCCCAGCCAACCTTCTTGCACCATTGTTCGACCTGTTCGCGTTCAATGCCGGCGGTTTTGTAATCGTGAAAAGCATAATCGACGCCGTGCTTGTCGAGCCAGGCGCGCGCCTTCTTCATCGTGTCGCAGTTCTTGATGCCGTAGATGGTGATGGGCACGGTCTCACTCCCACTCGATGGTCCCCGGCGGCTTGCTCGTCACGTCATAGACCACGCGATTGACGCCTTTGACCTCGTTGACGATGCGAGTCGCCACCGTGCCGATGAAATCCATCTCGAAGGGATAGAAATCTGCCGTCATGCCGTCGGTCGAAGTGACTGCGCGCAAGCCGACGACGTAATCGTAAGTGCGGAAATCGCCCATGACGCCGACGGTGCGTACCGGCAACAGCACTGCGAAAGCCTGCCAAATGTCGTCGTAGAGCCCGGCGCGGCGGATTTCCTCGATGAAAACGTCGTCGGCGAGCCGCAAAATGTCGAGCTTCTCGCGGGTGATGGCGCCGGGGCAGCGGATCGCGAGACCCGGACCGGGGAAAGGATGCCGGCCGACAAAGGCGTCCGGCAGGCCGAGCTCGCGGCCGAGCGCGCGCACCTCGTCCTTGAACAATTCGCGCAAAGGCTCGACCAGTTTCATGTTCATGCGCGCCGGCAAGCCGCCGACATTATGGTGCGATTTGATCGTGACCGAAGGCCCGCCGGTGAATGAGACGCTCTCGATCACGTCGGGATAGAGCGTGCCCTGCGCCAGAAATTCCGCCAATCCTTTCCCATCACTTGCGATCTTTTTCGCTTCAGCCTCGAAAACGTCGATGAACAATTTGCCGATGGTCTTGCGTTTTTGTTCGGGCTCTTCGACGCCTTCGAGCGCTTTCAGAAAGGTATCCTCCGCCCGAACATGAAGGAGCGGAATATTGTAATGATCGCGGAACAGCGCGACGACGCGCTCGCCTTCGCCCAATCGCAGAAGCCCGTGATCGACGAACACGCAGGTGAGTTGCTCGCCAATCGCTTCATGGATGAGCACTGCGGTGACAGCGGAATCGACGCCGCCGGAGAGCCCGCAGATCACGCTCGCCTTGCCAACCTGGCGGCGGATCTTTTCGATGGCCTCCTCTTTGAAGGCGCGCATCGTCCAATCGCCGGTACAGCCGGCGATCTTGCGCACGAAGTTGCGCAAGATCGCCGCGCCATGGGGCGTATGCACGACCTCAAGATGAAACTGCGTGGCGTAAAACTTCCGCGCCTCGTCGGCGATCATGGCGATTGGCGCATTTGGCGAAGTGGCAATTGCGACAAATCCCGGCGGCGGCTTGGTGACGCGATCGCCGTGGCTCATCCACACCGGATAACGTTGGCCGACCTCCCAGACGCCGTCGGTCAGCGGAGAGCTTTCTTGGATTTCGATTTCGGCGCGGCCAAATTCACGATGATGCCCGCCCTCGACCATGCCACCGAGCTGCTGCGCCATGGCCTGCTCGCCGTAGCAGATGCCGAGCACCGGCACGCCGGCCTGGTAAACAGCCGCTGGCGCGAGTGGCGCGTCCTTATCGAGCACCGAAGCAGGCCCGCCTGAGAGAATGATCCCCTTCGGCTTGAGTGCGCGGAGCGCGGCCTCGGCCTTCTGAAACGGTGCGATTTCGCAATAGACCTTCTCTTCGCGCACGCGCCGCGCGATGAGTTGCGTCACCTGCGAGCCGAAATCGACGATGAGAATCTTGTCGTGGGGCGCCATAGCGGGTTCTACGGCAATCGCCTCGGCCTGTCGAGAAGTCATGGCATAAACGAGCTTGGCATCAAGAAGATTGTCGGCGCCGCAATATGCTGACGAAAAAGCCATCGGTTTCGGTGCGACGCGGCGTCATCAGTAAACCCTCATCTGAGGTAAGCACGGCGCGAACGAAAAGATAGGCGCGTTCGCCCAAGGCATTCACCACATTGGCAGGCTTTTCCACGAAAAATTCCGGATGGCGCGCCGTGAAGGCCCCGACACGATCGCCGTTCTCGTCGGCGAGGACCGAGCAGGTGACATAGGCAATCCGCCCGCCCAGCTTGACCAGGGCCGCGGCCCGCTCAAGCACTGCCTCCTGTTCCTTGATGCGCTCCGCCAGTGCGCCTGGACGAATCCGCCATTTGGCATCCGGGTTGCGCCGCCAAGCGCCAGTGCCGGTGCACGGCGCGTCGATCATGACCAGATCGGCGCGGCCGTTAAGATCGGCGAGAATATCGTTCGCCGTTCCGGCGCTGCGGCCGCGCGAGCCATCCACGGTAGGCGTACGCACCTGGACATTGCGCACGCCGGCGCGAGCGAGCCGCGCGTGGATGGGCGCCAGACGGCGCTTGTCGAGATCGGTGGCGTAGATTTGGCCGCGGTTTTCCATCGCGGCGGCAAGGGCAAGAGTCTTACCGCCGGCGCCGGCGCAAAGATCGACCACGTGTTCGCCAGGTTTTGCGTCCGCCAAAAGAGCGGCGAGCTGCGATCCCTCGTCCTGAATTTCGATCTGACCCTTCAGGAAAATCGGTTCGGCATGGATGACCGGGCTTTTAGCCTCAGCCGCAAGCCGGATGCGCATGCCAATCGGTGACCAGCGCGTCGGTTCGGCTTTGAGATGTTCAAGCTTCGCCAGCGTGTCATCGCGTTCAGCAGTGAGCGTATTAACGCGCAAGTCGAGCGGGGCACGGCTTGCAAGTGCGGCAGCTTCCGCCACGCGCGCATCGCCAAAAACTCGCGCTAAATGCGCGTCGAGCCATTCCGGGTAATCGCCTTCGACATGCGCGGGCGCACCGGCCAGCGAACTGGCTGCGAGCGCCGTAGTTTCCATCTCGGAGAGCGGCGCCGGCGCATAGCGCGCGCCATTGCAGAGTGCGGCAATCGCCGCATTATCGAGCCCGCGCTCACGCCGCAGCATGCCGAGCACGGCCGCGCGCGGGCTTGCATCCCCCATCAACCAGGCCGACGAGGATTTTCGGCGCAAAGCGTCATAAACGAGACCGGCGATTGCCGCGCGATCGCCCGATCCGGCAAAGCGATGCGACAATCCCCAATCCTTGAGCGCGTCTGCCGCGGGCCGCCGCCGCGCTTCGATCTCGGCGAACACCTCGATCGCAGCAGACAGTCGGGCCGAGGGCGTCATGCGTACACGCTTGGCGGCTTTGCGCCGTCACTTCTTTTTGCGCGAAAGCGCGGCGGCGCGGCGCGCACCGTGCCGCCGCCGTACGCGGCGGCGTAGTTCCTCAATCGCCTCAGCCAGATCCCGCACATGCAGCCCTTTCGGAGCTTTGCCGGCCTTTACGCTCGCCAGCATGCGCCGCAACAGATCGTCGTCATGCTCGTCCCGATACGGCTTGAGATCGAGATCCTTCGGTACTTTGGTCAGGCGTTCGTCGCCAATAGTTTTGACATGCTTCTGCATGAAGCGGTCGTAGTCGCGCCACTTGATACCGGCGGCGCGCACAGCCGCCTCCTCGGCTCGGGTCGCGATCTGGTGCGCATGAAGATAGTGCAGCCCGAGTTGGTCGATCAGCGTCTTCTCGACCTCTTCGTGCAGAATAAGAAAGCGATCGGTTTCGACGCTGCGACCACGAAGCTTGAACGAGCGCGGCATGTGACGGTCGATATAGATCGTCTTGCCATCGAGGCTATAGCCGGCGAGATAAGGCACGTCATGGGCGCGGTCGAGTTTTTTGACCCGCCGTACCACGGCGTCGAGCGCGCGATCCATCATCAGGCTGGAGACATACCACTCCGGCAATCTAAGCCTTTTATGCGGCGCCGTCGGATGGCAAAAATTGAGCGGCATCGGACTAAACCCGATCCTTTCAAACCCAGGGGCTAGTCAGTATTTCGATAATGTAAATGAGCCACATGATCGCGAGAACCACGGCCGAGACGGCGAAGAATGCGCCGCGCAGTCTGATCTGATTGTTCGTCACGTGCACATAGGCCTGGAGATATCGAAAGATCACAAATATCCAGGCCAACAGCACAAACAGGGTACCGGCGTGACGTGTGAAATAAGCAAGAATGGTGAGGACGTAAAACAGCACCGGCAGTTCGAATTGATTGCTGTAGGAATAGCCGACTTGCAAGCTGCGCTGCGACCAGTTCGGCTCGCGCAAGGCCACGTCCTCCGGTCGCGTCACTCCGGAACTGAAATCGCGCCCGCGCAACGGAGCGAGCCAAAACAACAGCACGAAGGTGAGGATCACTTCCAGAAAAAGCGGCAGCAAGACTTCTTGAATGGTCATCGCTTCGTCCCCCAGCTCATTTCATTCGTCTCACCGGCACGCTGACCAGCTCATGACTTCCGCTATAACTTGACGCTGATCGCGGTCTCGCCTTTCTCATCAACCAGGGCGCTACGCCACGATTTTCCCTCGAACAGCGCCTTGCGTACGGCATCGGCCGTCCCGCCATGGCTGAGATTCGCGGTGATCAGCGTACCGCCGGTGCGCAGCAGCCCGCGCAAGGCCTTGTGCAAGCCGGGCGCCGGCGTGCCGCCGTCGAAAAACGCCACGTCATAGCCGGGATCAAGCGTCGGCAGCACGCTGGCAAATTCGCCGTCGTGCACAGTGATGCGGTGATCCAAGCCCGCGGCAGCGATGTTTTCGCGCGCAAGCTGCACGTGCTCCGGGTCGCGTTCGATTGTGTCGACCGTTGCGTCCGGCGCGCCGGATGCGAAGGATAAGGCGGTGTAACCGAGCGCCGTTCCGAGCTCCAGGATCCGGCGCGCATTGGCCGCTCCGGCCAAAGCCGCCAGCAGCGGCCCGTTGCTGTAGGGAAAGGCGCTGCAGCCGTGCTGCGCGCGATGGGCATTGGTGGCGTTGCGGATCTTAGCGAACGGATCGGGCGAGGCGGCGGACATCGAGCTTAGCCCCGGCTCGGGTAGTTCGGGCTCTCGCGCGTGATGGTGACGTCGTGGACATGGCTCTCCCGAAGCCCGGCGCTGGAAATCCGCACGAACTCGGCCTTCTGGTGGAATTCCGCGAGGTCCTTGGCGCCGACATAGCCCATGGCGGCGCGTAATCCGCCGACGAGCTGATGCACCACATTGGCGACCGGGCCTTTATACGGCACCTGCCCCTCGATGCCTTCGGGGACGAGCTTGAGCGTGTCTTTGATCTCTTGCTGGAAATAGCGGTCGGCGGAGCCGCGCGCCATGGCGCTGACCGAACCCATGCCGCGATAGGTCTTGTACGAGCGGCCTTGGTAGAGAAATACTTCGCCGGGCGTTTCGTCGGTGCCGGCGAGCAACGAGCCGACCATGGCGCAGTCGGCGCCGGCGGCGAGAGCTTTTGCCAGATCTCCGGAATATTTTATTCCGCCATCGGCGATCACCGGCGTGTTGCTCTTTATCGCTACCTCGACGGCGTCCATGATCGCAGTGAGTTGCGGCACGCCGACGCCAGCGACCACGCGCGTGGTGCAGATCGAGCCCGGGCCGATCCCCACCTTGATGGAATCGGCCCCGGCATCGATCAAGGCTTTGGCGCCCTCCGCAGTCGCGATATTGCCGGCAACGACTTGCACCGCGTTCGACATGCGCTTGATCCGGGTCACCGCATCGAGCACGCGCCGCGAATGACCATGTGCGGTGTCAACCACCACAAGGTCGACGCCCGCATCGATCAGGCGTTCGCTTCGCGCGTAACCGGCTTCGCCCACCGAAGTCGCAGCGGCAACGCGCAGCCGCCCTTGCTCGTCTTTGCAAGCACTCGGATACGCGACCGACTTTTCGATATCCTTGACCGTGATGAGTCCGACGCAGCGATAGCTACTGTCGACCACCAGGAGCTTCTCGATACGATGTTGATGCAAGAGGCGCTTGGCTTCGTCCTGCCTGACGCCTTCGCGCACCGTGACGAGGCCCTCCTTGGTCATCAGCTCGGCGACTTTTTGGCACTTATCGGTGGCAAAACGCACATCGCGGTTAGTGAGAATGCCCACCAGCTTTCCGGCGCGCCCGTTGCCGCCGCCTTCGACGACCGGAATGCCGGAAATGTGATGCTCTTGCATCAAGGCCAGCGCGTCGGCGAGTGTCGCTTCGGGATGAATCGTAACCGGGTTCACGACCATGCCGGATTCGTATTTCTTCACCTGCCGCACCTGGACGGCTTGTGCTTCGGGATCGAGATTGCGGTGGAGAACGCCAATACCGCCGGACTGCGCCATGGCGATCGCCATAAGCGCTTCGGTCACCGTATCCATCGCCGAAGCGATGATCGGAATATTGAGCCTAATGTTAGGAGTAACGCGGGAGCGGACATCCACCTCCGACGGCATCACGTCGGAAAGCCCCGGCTTCAATAGCACGTCGTCGAAGGTGTATGCTTCGCGCGGTAAGTCTCTTGAAGTCGCTGCCATTGCCAACTCCGCATGGCCCGAAATGGCGGAAGCCGCGCGGGCGAGTAAATGTCCCTCGTCCGAGTCGATGGCCCGCTTCTCGGCCCGCTTTTGGGTTGGCGGCGGTCGATAGCACGCTTCGGCTGCAATTGATAGACCTTGCGACGAGCCTTGTAACGAGCCTTGTGACGAGCTTTGGGGGCGAAATACCGGAGGAATCGCGATGAAATCGGCTATCGATCGTCGTCAATTCGGCATCCGCGGGCTTGCCGCCGGCGGCGCCATTGCCGCTGGCGCGCTTCGCGCTGGCAGCGGTGCCCTCGCCCAAAGCGCGCCATTAAAGATTCGCGTCGGCTGGGTGGTCGTGCCGGCTTCGACCGCGCCCTTGGTGCTGGAGAAAAAGGAGCTGCTTAGACATTTCGGCAAGTCCTATGTCGCGGAGGCGACGCGCTTTGAAGGCACCCCACCGGTAATCACAGCGCTTGCCGCGGGCGAACTCGACGTTGGACCGCTGGCCTTTTCGTCTTTCGGTCTCGCCATCCAGAATGCGCGTCTGGATGACCTGCGCGTGATCTGCGATGAAATCCAGGACGGCGTGCCGGGCCACGGCTCCAACGAGTTCATGGTGCGCAATGACGGCCCGATCAAATCCGTCGCGGATCTCAAGGGCAAAGTAATCGCCACCAACGCCATGGGCAGCGCTGTCGACATTGCTATGCGCGCGATGCTGCGGCGGAGCGGGCTCGAAGCCAACAGGGATTACACCGTCGTCGAGGCGCCGTTCCCCGCCATGCGCGCGATGCTGGCAGAAAAGAAAGCCGATCTGATCAGCGCGGTACCGCCGTTCTCGCTCGATCCCGATCTGCGTGCCATCGCCCATACATTGTTCACGCAGCACGATGCCTTCGGCGTCACCCAGCTCACGATGTGGACAGCGCGAGAAAACTTCATCCAAAAGAACCGCGCGGCGTTAGTCGATTTTCTCGAAGACACCGTGCGCGCCGTGCGCTGGTACGTCGATCCGAAGAATCACGACGAAGCGGTCGCCATCGTCGCGCGCCTGAACAAAGCGCCGCCAGCGCGGATGGATTGGGCATTCACCAGCCGCGATCAATACCGCGATCCAAACGGCACGCCGAATCTCAGCGCATTGCAGAACAATCTCAAGCAGCAGAAAGACGTCGGATTTCTCAGAGACGACCTCGACGTGCAAAAATACGCCGACCTCAGCATGGTCGGCGAAGCGGTGAAGCGACTCGGCTGATGCTCCCGTGCGCACTGCAGACCGGCTGCGTTATCAAGCGATAGCCGGCAAGAATGGAACCGCCTCCTTCCGATCGCATCGTGCCGCTGATCGTGGCGACCGCGCTGTTCATGGAGAACATGGACTCCACGGTTATCTCGACGTCGCTGCCCGCGATCGCACAAGCGCTCGGCACCAATCCGCTGGCGTTAAAGCTCGCCGTCACTTCGTATCTGCTGTCGCTAGCGATCTTCATCCCGGCAAGCGGCTGGACCGCCGATCGGTTCGGCACGCGCAATGTGTTCCGCGCCGCGATCGGCGTGTTCGTGCTCGGCTCGATCGGCTGCGCCGCCTCGCACTCGCTCGAAGAATTCGTGTTCGCCCGGATCGTGCAGGGCATGGGTGGGGCGATGATGACGCCAGTCGGGCGGCTCATCATGGTGCGCAGCATCGATAAGCAGCGCCTGGTCAATGCCATGTCGCTCGTCACCGTCCCGGCGCTGATCGGACCGATCTGCGGCCCGCCGCTCGGCGGCCTCATCACCACTTATGCGTCTTGGCATTGGATTTTTCTGATCAACGTGCCGATTGGTCTTCTCGGCATCGCGATGGCATCGCGCTTCATCGCCAATGTCCGCGTCGAGCGGCCGGATCCGTTCGATTTTATCGGCTTTCTGCTTTCCGGCTGCGCTATCGCCGGATTGGCGTTCGGCCTCTCGGCGATGGGGCTGGACTTCCTGCCCGCGAGCGTTGTGGCATCGCTGTTGTGCGGCGGCGCAATTGCCGCCGCAGGCTATGTGATCCATGCCAGACACGCACCAGCGCCGATCCTCGACCTCAACCTTTTACGCTTGCCGACCTTCCGCGCCAGCATCTTTGGTGGCTTCTTGTTTCGGCTCGGTATCGGAGCGCTACCGTTTCTGCTGCCCCTGTTATTGCAAGTCGGCTTTAATCTGACGCCATTTCAATCCGGCCTTATCACTTTCACTGCCGCGCTCGGCGCGATGTTCATGAAAGCCGCCGTCGCCAGCGTGCTGCGCCGTTTCGGCTATCGCAATGTGCTGCTCTATAACGCGCTAATTAGCAGCGCCTTTTTGGCCGCCTGCGCGAGCTTCGTGCAGGGGATGCCGTTTGCCGCGATGATTGCGATCTTGCTGTCGGGCGGCTTTTTTCGCTCGCTGCAATTTACCAGTATCAACACGATCGCTTATGCCGAGATCGAACCGGCTAAAATGAGCCGCGCCACCGCGATGGTCTCAGCCGCGCAACAGCTCGCATTATCCACCGGCGTCGCGGTCGGCGCCTTGGTGGTCGAACTCATGTTGCGACTCAAGCATTCGCCGTCGATCGGCATTAACGATTTTCCGCCCGCCTTCTTGTTTGTTGGGCTGCTGTCGGCGAGCGCCGCTTTTATTTTCATGCGGCTGCCGGCCGACGCCGGCGCGGAGCTTTCGGGAAGAAAGACAGAGTCTTAAGGTGAAGGTCCTAAGGTGAAGCGTTGCGAGCAGCGCCGGATCAGGCGCGAAATCCGCGCGCAGCGCCGGATCAGGCGCGAAATCCGCGCGCGAGGAGATAAAGCTCGGCCGAATCGGTTCGGCTCGCCGGCGGCTTGACGTGCTTGACGGTGGCGAACTCGCGCTTGAGCTCGGCAAGGAGTTTAGCTTCGGTGCCGCCTTGGAGCACTTTGCAGAGAAACACCCCGCTGGGCGCGAGTACTTCGCGGGCGAACTCAACAGCCGCTTCGGCCAGCGCCATGATGCGCAGATGATCGGTCTGGCGATGCCCGGTCGCATTCGCTGCCATGTCCGATAACACGACGTCGGCCTTTGCTGCCGCGCCGCTGCCGAGCATCGCCTTGAGACGCGCCGGCGCGGATGGCTCGAGAAAATCGAGCTGCAAAAATTCGACGCCGGGGATCGGCTTCATGTCGAGGATATCGAGCGCGATCACGCGTCCTTTAGCGCCGACGCGGTGGGCAGCAATCTCGCTCCAGCCGCCGGGCGCGGCGCCGAGATCGACGACGCGGGCGCCGGCCTTAAGAACTTTGTGCCGATCGTCGATTTCGGCGAGCTTGTAAGCCGCCCGCGAGCGCAAACCCTCGCGTTTGGCGCGCGTCACATAGGGATCGCTGATCTGGCGCGTGAGCCAAGCACGCGACGACGCCGAGCGGGGTTTTTGGTCCTTAAGCCGCGTCATGATTACTCAGAGCGCGATCCGCTTAAGTTGAATCATTGAGCGTCCCTAACATTTAGTTTGCGCATGATCTTATCCGAAAACCGGTTCCCACTTTTCGGGATCATGCACTCAGGCTTGGCCCCAGACGCCGTCCTCGCGCATCATCTCGACGAGCATGCCTTCGCGCAGCCCGCGATCGGCAACACGCAGCCGCTGGCAGGGGAACTTGCGGCGAATGGCATCAAGGATCGCGCAGCCGGCGAGCACAAGATCGGCGCGCTCAGCACCGATGCAAGGATTGGCCGCGCGCTGTTCGAAACTCATGGCTAGGAGTTCGGCAACCACGCGCGAAATCTCGTCATCGGTTAGCCAGCAGCCATCAACGCGCCGCCGGTCGTAACGCGGCAACCGCAAATAAACACCGGCAATCGTCGTGACCGTGCCCGACGTGCCGAGCATATGGAAACTCCCAAGATCGCCGCAATGATCAGCCGCGAACCGGTCGACGAAGGTAGCGACCTCTTCCACCATGGCGTCATAGATTTCGCGCGACACCGTCTTGCCGCCGTAGCGCTCTGCCAGTGTCACGACGCCGACCGGCAGGGAAGCCCAGCCGACGATTTCCGGCGTTGGCGGGCCGTTCCGGCCGGGGCGGGAGCGATTTAGCCGCACCAATTCCGATGACCCGCCGCCAATATCGAACAGAATGATGCCGTTCGCGCCGGGGTCGAACAGTTCGGTGCAACCGGTCGCGGCGAGTCTCGCCTCAGTGGCCGAATCGATGATTTCCAGTTCGATCCCCGCTTCTCTCGCAATGCGCGAGCGAAACTCCTCACCGTTTTCCGCCGCGCGACAGGCCGCCGTGGCAATCAGTCTTGCCCGCGCGACACCGCGCGCGCGCATTTTCTCGCGGCAAACCAGAAGCGCATCGACGGCGCGCATGATTGCGGCATCGCTGATCCGCCCGGACGCGGCCACGCCTTCGCCAAGCCGGATAATGCGCGAGAATGCATCAACGACACGGAAGCCATCGGGGGTCGGGCGCGCGACCAATAGCCGGCAATTGTTGGTGCCGAGGTCGAGCGCCGCATAAGTCGCCGCGGCATTCTGGGGTGCCGGCTCGCGCCGCTCTTCGCGCGTGTCGCGACGAATCCCGTACGGTGTTCGTCGACCCCAGCGGGGCCGGCGCCTGGCCCCATTGGCGTCGAGGCCGCCTCGCGGCGGGACCCCGTCGTTCATCCAATGCCTTCCTGCCGCGCCGGAACCGTAACGAAACGGGCTCGACGGCGCGGTCTATTGTTCCAAAGCCCAAATCGGCGGAAATGTAACAGGAGCGCAGTAGCGGGCCAATACCGTGCTTGGCGCGCCTATGAGCTATGTTTCCCGGCCCGTTGCCGGGCTTGCCTAAGTTCTTTATCTCAAACCCAGTTTAGCCTTGCGGGATCGAATAGCGATGAATTTGCTTGATGTTGCCAATCGCGCCGACGGCGCGGCGGACGATCGCTTAGCGATCGAGAAATTTGCCGTCGGACAATCGGTACCGCGCCGCGAGGATCCTATGCTGCTGCGCGGCTTGGGACGCTACACCGACGATGTCAGCCTCCCCGATCTGGTCTATGCCGTGATGGTTCGCAGCCGCAATGCGCACGGCATCATTCGTGACATCGATGCCAAAGCTGCATTGCAGATGCCGGGCGTGCTCGCGGTCTATACCGGCGCCGATCTGAAAGATTATGGCCCACTCAAATGCATCGTCGCGCTCAACAATCGTGACGGTTCGCCGTTGAAAAAACCGCGCCGCGACGCGCTGGCGATCGATCGCGTGCGTTACGTCGGCGATCCGGTCGCCTGCGTGATTGCTGGGACACTGGCGCAAGCGAAAGACGCAGCCGAGGCGGTCACGGTCGACATCGAACCGCTTCCTGCCGTCGTCTCGGCCGAGCAAGCCGCGCGCGCGGACGCGCCGCAGCTCTATGACGACGTGCCCGGTAACGTCGCGCTCGATTATCAATATGGCGATCCGGAAGCTGTGAAAGCCGCGTTTGCGCGAGCTGCGCATGTGACGCGGCTTAATCTTTTGAACAGCCGCATGGTGGTCAACTGCATCGAACCGCGCGCCGCGCTGGCTTCACACGATGGCGGCCGCTTTACACTTTACGTTCCGTCGCAAGGCGTCTTCGGGATGCGCGCCCATCTTGCCGAGGCGCTCGGCGTCGAGGCCAAGAACGTCCACGTGTTGACCGGCCAGGTCGGCGGCTCGTTCGGCATGAAGGCAGCGGTGTTTCCGGAATACATTTGCCTCCTTCATGCCGCACGCTCGCTCGGGCGGCCGGTGAAGTGGACCGACGAGCGCTCCAACAGCTTTGTCTCGGACGGCCATGGCCGGGCCAACGAGGTGGTCGGGGAACTGGCGCTCGACGCCGAGGGGAATTTCCTCGCGGTGCGAGTCACGAACTTCGCCAATATGGGCGCCTACCTCACCCCGTTCGGCCCGCTGTTCGGCACGCTCAATTGCGTCAAGAACCTACAGGGCATGTATCGAACGCCGCTGATGGAAGTCTCAACCAAATGCGTGCTCACCAACACCACGCAGGTCACAGCCTATCGCGGCGCCGGACGGCCCGAGGGCAATTATTATATGGAGCGTTTGGTCGATGCCGCCGCCGCCGAAATGGGCATCGATCGTGTCGCGCTGCGGCGGCGCAACCAAATTCGTCCGCAGGAATTGCCGCTGCAGACGGCCTCCTCCTCCAATTACGATAGCGGCGACTTCATCGTGCTGACTAAGCGCGCGCTCGAACTCGCTGACAGCAAAGGTTTTGCGCGGCGCAAGCGCGAAAGCCGCAAGCGCGGCAAGCTGCGCGGATTGGGTGTCACCAATTATCTGGAAGTGACCGCGGGGCCGGTGAAGGAGCTGGCGGGAATCACTTTCAATGCGGACGGCACCGTCACGCTCGCCACCGGCACACTCGATTTCGGCATGGGCCACGTCACGCCATTCGCCCAGGTTTTGAGCGAGCGGCTCGGCGTGCCGTTCGAAAAAATAAATATGATTCAAGGGGATAGCGACCGCATTCCAGTCGGCGGCGGCTCCGGCGGTTCGAAGTCGCTGATGCACAGCGGCACCGCGATCATCGAAGGCGCGACGAAGGTCATCGAAAACGGCAAGCAGCTCGCGGCGTACGTTCTCGAAGCGGCGCCTGCGGATATCGCGTTCGAGCGTGGTCGGTTTGTCATCGTCGGGACGGATCGCTCGATCTCGATCATGGAGCTCGCGCAAAAACTTCACAGCGGCCTCAAGCCGCCGGCCGCCGTTCCGCAATCGCTTGATGTGACCCACGTCAGCGATGGGCCCGGCGCTTCGACCTATCCGAATGGCTGCCACGTCGCCGAAGTCGAGGTCGATCCGCAGACCGGCTTTGTCGAGATCGTGAAATATTCCTGCGTCAACGATTTCGGCACACTCGTCAATCCGATGATCGTCGAAGGCCAGATGCACGGCGGTGTGGTGCAAGGCATCGGCCAGGCTTTGATGGAGCAAGCGGTCTACGACGACGAAGGTCAGTTATTGACCGGCTCGTTCATGGATTACGCCATGCCGCGCGCCGCGGACGTGCCGTCTTTCGCGCTTGCCGATCACGGCGTGCCGACCAAAACAAATCCGCTCGGCGTCAAAGGCTGCGGCGAAGCGGGCTGCGCCGGCGGTCTGCCGTGTGCGATGAATGCGGTGCTCGACGCGCTGGCCGAGCACGGCGTGCGGCATGTCGACATGCCGTTGACGCCGTTCCGCATTTGGCAAGCGCTGCAGACGGCTCGCGCATGATCCCGAAAAGTGGAAACCGGTTTCCCGCCTGCGCGAAGCCCTGTCGACCCCTTCTCGTCGCGCTTGATGCTTCGGCGGGCGAAGGCAGGTCGGAAAAGATCATGCGCCAACAAAATAAATCGTCCCATCCGCAATGACGCAACTCACTTCGGTTCGCACGATATCGTCGGCTGAATCGCGGCTGATTACCGGCGTCTGCGCCGCGCACATGATGAGCCACTACTACATGCTGGTGTTGGCGCCGTTGTTGGCATTCGTGCGCGCCGATTTCAACGTGAGCTATACCCAGCTTGCACTGGCGCTCACGGTCTTCAATGTCGTGTCCGGCGTGCTGCAGACGCCGGTCGGATTTTTAGTCGACCGGGTCGGCGCCCGCGTTGTCCTGATCGCCGGACTGGCGCTGAGCAGCACCGCGTTTGCGATCGCCGGCCTGTTCGATTCGTATTGGATTTTTATTGCCATGTATGGCGTCGCCGGTCTCGGCAATACCGCCTATCACCCGGCGGATTATTCGCTGCTGTCGCATCATTCGCCGTCCGAACGATTGAGCCAGGTTTTTTCCTTCCACACCTTTGCCGGCATGCTCGGCTCGGCCATTGCGCCGGTCACGCTGCTCACGATGCAGAATTACTTTGGCTGGCGCGGCGCCTATCTGGGCGCCGCCCTGCTTGGCTTTGTCGTTCTCGCCGCGCTGATCGCGCAGCCGGAGCCGGTCTCGGAGCTGCGGCCCGCGGGCAGAAGCGGCAAAGCATCTTCGCACGCTGCAGGGACCGGCTGGCGCCTTCTGCTCACGCCGGCGATCTTGCTCAATCTCGCATTCTTCACCTTGACCGCGATTATGGGCAACGGGCTCAACACTTATCTCGTAGTTGCGCTCGGCGCGCTGCACGCGACGCCGCCGGCGATCGCCAATATTGCGCTCACAAGCCTGCTGACGATGAATGCCATCGGTGTGCTGGCCGGCGGCGTACTGGCCAGTCGCATGCGGCAGCATGTGCTGATTGCCGCCTCCGGCCTGACGATTGGCGGATTCATGACAGCGCTGATCGGCTTGGTCGAGCTTCCTTCCGCCGTGCTGATCGTGTTGACGGGCGTAAGCGGTTTCGCGGTCGGCACGACCTATCCGTCACGCGACATGCTGGTTCGCGCGGTCACCCCGCCCGGGGCATACGGCAGAGTGTTCGGCTTCGTCTCTACCGGCTTTAATATCGGCGCGAGCATCGCGCCCATTGTTTACGGCATGCTGATGGATCACGGCCAGCCGCGCGGAATCTTCCTGCTGTCAGCCGCGGTCAGCCTGATCTGCGTTTCCACCGTGACATTCGGATTTTCGGGGCGCGAGAAAGAGTAAACGTTCGCCGCAGCGCGCGATGCGCCAACTACGCTTGCCAGCTTATTGCCGTCGGAGGACAATGCCGCGCAAACAATGCCACGACGGCCGCGCGCGTTTTTAAGGATTTCATCATGAAGCTTTGCCGTTACGACGATGACAGGCTCGGTGTCGTGCGCGGCGAGCTCGTGCACGACGTCACGCCGGCGCAAACCGAAATCCGCAACGCCGCATCCTATGCGATGGCCGGCGATGCCGTGATCGCGGCGCTGCCGCAATGGCGCGAGCGCATCGAGCGCCTCGCCGACAAAGCGCCGGGCAAACCCGTGGCGCAGGCGAAGCTTCTGCCGCCGGTTGCGCGGCCGACCAAACTGTCCTGCGCGCCGACCAATTATCAGGCCCACATCAGCGAAATGACGGCGGCCGCCGTGCAGCCCGGATCGCAAGTGGTCACGACGCAATCGACCAAGATCGGCGAAGCGGGCATGTTTCTCAAAGCCAATTCCTCGCTGGTCGGTCCTGCCGACGGCATCGCCATCCGCTTCCCCGACCGCCGCAACGATCATGAGGTCGAGATCGTGATGGTGATCGGCAAGATGGGCAGCGACATTCCGCGCGCGCGTGCGCTCGACTATGTCGCCGGTTACTGCCTCGGCCTCGATATGACGGTGCGCGGGCGCGAAGATCGCAGCTTTCGCAAATCGATCGACAGCTATGCCGTTGCCGGGCCGTGGCTGGTCACCGCCGACGAGATTGCCGATCCCGATGCGCTGCCGCTGTCGCTCGATGTCAATGGCGAAACGCGGCAGAACAGTAATACCAGCATGCTGATCTACGACTGCCGCCGCCTGATCGAATTCGCCTCGGCGTTCTATACGCTCTATCCGGGCGATCTGATTTACACCGGAACGCCGGAAGGCGTGGGCCCGGTCAAGCCCGGCGACACCATCATCTGCCGCTCGAACCCGATATTGGGCGAGCTTAAAGTCGCGGTGCGTGCGCATGACGCGCGCGGCATGCAGGACAATGTTCGCGCCCGCGCCGAGGCCTAGTCGCGGAGCTTCCCGATGCTGCAAGTCAAACGCGCCGGCCATTCGACCCTCACGACGCCCGATATCGGGCGCATGGTCGATTACTTCACCCGCATCGTCGGACTCAATCTCGTCGCGCGCGAAAAGGACCGCGCCATTCTCGCCACCAAATCCGGCCTGGAAGCGATAGCGCTCCAACGCGGCGATGCAGCCGACGCCCCTCGCCTATCGTTTCAGATTGCGCCCGGCAGCGACCTTGCCGATATCGCCGCGCTATTGAACAAAGCCGGGATTAAGAGCGAGCGGCGCCACGACATCACGCCTGGCATTCGCGAAGCGCTGGCGTTTAAGGATCCCAAAGGCACGACGCTGGAAATCTTCGCCGACTGCGCTTTCGCGCCCGAAGACGACACCTTCGCCGGCGTCATGCCGCTCAAGCTTGGCCACATCGCCTATCAATGTTCCGACGTTGCCGGCATCGTGAAGTTTTACTGCGATGTGCTGGGCTTTCGTGTGTCCGATTGGCGCAGCGATTTCTTCGCCTTCCTGCGCTGCAGCCGCGATCATCACACCGTGAATTTTTTGCGCGATGCCAAGACCGCGATCCATCACATCGCGTTCGAAGTGCGCGACTGGTCCGACATCAGGCGCGCCAGCGATCTGTTGGCGAAGAATAAGATCAAGCTCACCTGGGGGCCGCTGCGTCACATCATCGGCCATAACATCGCGATCTATCATAAGAACCCCGACGGCGTGGTCATCGAATTTTTCTGCGAGATGGATCAGATGCACGACGAAGAGCTCGGTTTTTTCGAGCCGCGGCCGTGGCATCAGGACCGGCCGCAACGGCCAAAAGTTTGGGGCGACGATACGCCGTCGAACTGGTGGGGTCCGATGTCGCACAGCCCGAACCGCAGCGAAGGCGCGGCGACGAAAGCGGCCGGCGAGCGCGAGCGGTCGTAGCGGCTTCTCCCGAAACGGCTATTGGTTTTCGGAACGTGCTCAAAGCCTTAGATGCAGGGGGCGCTCTTGGAAAATCCGGCCGCATGCTCTAAATCGTAGGCGACTGAAACGACGCGAGCCAAGCAACTCGGCGTGTCCGAGCCCAGAGCGAAAGGCGCTTGGCTTTTAACGGCGGCTTCGCACAGTTGGGGAATAGTTCAACGGTAGAACAGCGGACTCTGACTCCGTTAATCTAGGTTCGAATCCTAGTTCCCCAGCCA